>Ga0209474_10004305_pt1 | contig 12320 bp, 12 predicted proteins | sample GraSoiAngelo_145_FD_185902 | JGI IMG/M metagenome (GOLD analysis project Ga0209474, IMG submission 185902) | Grasslands soil microbial communities from the Angelo Coastal Reserve, California, USA - 14_1009_05_20cm (SPAdes) (version 2) | ecosystem: Environmental > Terrestrial > Soil > Grasslands...
CGGCATCCGTGTGTGGAGCGTGGTCGGTGGCGACGATGCTGATGGTTCCGCGGAGCAACGCGTCGCGGAGGGCAGCACGATCCGCCTGTGTCTTGACCGGCGGGTTCATCTTCATCGCCGTGCCGAGCCGAGGAAAGTCCGCGTCGGTCAGCCACAAGAATTGCGGGCAGGTCTCGATCGTGAGCGTCGCGCCGGCGCCCAGCGCCTCCCGTGCGGCGGCCAACCCGAGGGCGCTCGAAAGGTGCGCGACGTGCAGGTGGAATCCCGACTGGCGGGCGACCGATGCGGACGCCGAGATGGCCACCGCCTCAGCCTCCGGCGGCCTTGAGGCGAGCACGTCGGCGTACGTCTCGAAGGGCCGGGTGAACGCGCGCAGGATCCCGGCGTCCTCGGCGTGGATCGCGATGGGCAGCCCGAGCTCGGCGAAGGTCGCGCCGAGGCGGGCGAGGGTTCCATAGTCCGGCGGCGCCTCGAGGTCGGGGTCGGCGGGTTCCAGCGAGTGCAGCACCTGCTTGCGGCTCAGGCTGAAGGCGTAGCCCAGGTAGGCCTTGAACCCGGTCGCGCCGGCGGCAGCCAGGCCCCGCAGCTGCTCCGGCGTCGAGGAGGAGCGAACCAGGCCCCACAGGCCGAAGTCGACGCGCGCGCGGGCCCTGGCCAGGGCCGCCTTGCCCTCGAGCGTGCCCGCCGCGTCCACGGCCGGAACCGTGTTCGGCATGTCGACGACGGTGGTGACTCCTCCCGCCACCGCGGCGGCGGTCAGGGTTCCGAAGTCCTCTTTATCGGGGAATCCCGGGTCGCGGCTGTGGACGTGCACGTCGATCGCACCGGGAAGCAGGTACAGGCCGTCGAGCCTGACGGCCGTCGCACCGGCTACAGGTGCGCCTCGTGCCTCGACTGCGGTGATCACTCCGTCCGCGACGCGCACGTCGGCCTCGCGAGGGCCCTCGGGCGTGTAGACGGTCGCTCCCGTGAAGAGGAGCTCCGCCGCGGAGCTGTCAGTCAAGCGTCAGGTCTTCGACTCGGAACAGCGGCGAGAAAGGGATGCCCGCGCCGGCGATGTTCTCCGCGCCGCCCTCTCCCCTGTCCAGCACCACGACCAGGTGGATCACCTCGAGGCGAGCGCCTCGAAGCACGTCCACGGTGCGGAGCGAGTCGCCGCCGGTCGTGACGACATCTTCGATCACGGTCACGCGCTGTCCCGACTCGAAGCGGCCCTCGATCTGCTTGGAGGTGCCGTATCCCTTCGCCTCCTTGCGCACCAGCACGAGCGGCAGGCCCATCTGCATCGAGACCGCGCCGCCGAGAAGGACGGCGCCGAGCTCGGGGGCCGCGAGCAGCTGTGTGTCCGCGGGTACGAGCTCGGCGAGGTGCTTGCCGACCCGCCGCAGCAGCGCGGGGTCGGTCTCGAAGAGGAACTTGTCGAAGTAGCGGTTGCTGTGCTTGCCGGAGCGAAGGACGAAATCGCCCTTGAGGTAGCTGGCCTTGACGATTTCACGCCCCAGCTCGTCGACCTCCAGTGATCGGGTCGGCACGACACCTAATCTAACGGAAGGATGGCTGCCCACCTGACCGTCGGGGTGATGCGCGTGGTGCTGCACCTGCCCGAAAGCGCATCGCTGAAATCCAAGCGCCAGGTCGTCAGCGGCCTTCTGCGCCGGGTGCGGCAGGAGCTCAAGGTGGCGGCCGCCGAGGTGGGTGAGCTCGACCGCTGGCAGCTCGCTGAGCTTGCGATAACGTGCGTCAGCGGCGACTCACGTCACGCCGACGAGATGCTCGCGAAGGCTTTGACCTTCGTCGAGCGCCACTCCGACGGCGCGCAGGTCACCGACGTCGCCACCGAGCTGATCCGCCTTTGAAGCTCACCGAGAATCTGGCCGACGTCTTCGAGGCCACCCTGCCGTTCAAGCTCGACCCGTTCCAGCGCGAGTCGATCGAAAAGCTCGACACCGGGCTGGGCGGCGTCCTGGTCAGCGCGCCCACCTCGAGCGGCAAGACGGTGGTCGCGGAGTACGCGATCTTCCGCGCCCTGCGCGACGGGCAGAAGGTCATCTACACCACCCCGCTCAAGGCCCTGAGCAACCAGAAGTACCACGACTTCAGACGCGAGTACGGAGAGCGGACCGTCGGGCTGGTGACCGGCGAGAACACCATCAACGACGACGCGCCAGTCGTCGTGATGACGACGGAGATCCTCCGCAATCTGATCTACGAGGACCCGGCGCGCCTCGACCTCGTCCGCTACGTCGTGCTCGACGAGGTCCACTACATCGACGACTTCCCGCGCGGCTCGGTCTGGGAGGAGATAGTCATCCAGGCGCCGCGAGGCATCAAGCTCGTCGGCCTCTCCGCCACCATCGGCAACTACAAAGAGATCGCCGAGTGGATGGCTGAGAACCGCGGAGGCATGGAGACGGTCTTCCACGACAAGCGTCCGGTCGAGTTGAAGATGTGGCTCGCCATCAACAATCGATTCCTCCCTCTGTTCAAGGCGGACGGCGGCATCGACCAGGGCACCTGGAGCAAGGGCGTGCAGGAGGAGGAGACGTCGTACCGAGGCGATCGCTACCGCAAGCTGCCCTCCAACGACCTGCTGCATGTGATCGACGAGCTCAAGCGCGGAGACATGCTGCCGGCGATCTACTTCATCTTCTCGCGGCGCGGCTGCCGCGAGGCCTTGCAGCGCTGCTCGTTCCATGAGCTCGACCTGACGACGGCCCAGGAGAAGGAGGAGATCGACCGCGTCGCCGCGGAGCGGCTTGCCGGCCTGACGGACCGCGACGAGGAGTCGCTGTTCCGGCGCATGGTGGACGCCCGCCTGCTCCGGCGCGGGATGGCCGAGCATCACGCCGGCCTCCTCCCGTACCACAAGGAGATGGTCGAGGAGCTGTTCCAGCGCGGGCTGATCAAGGCGGTGTTCGCCACGGAGACCCTGGCGCTCGGCATCAACATGCCCGCGCGCGCCGTGGTGGTGTCGTCCTTCACGAAGTTCGACGGCGTCAACTTCACGCACCTGACCACGGGCGAGCTCACGCAGCTCATGGGCCGTGCCGGCCGCCGCGGCATCGACGTGATCGGCCACGGGGTCATCCTCAAGGAGTCGGACGTCGAGGTCGGGACCATCTACGAGGTCGCGATGGGCCCGACCCTGGTCGTCGAGTCGAAGTTCCTGCCGAGCTACAACATGGCCCTCAACCTCCTCCGCGTCTACACCCAGGCCGAGGCCGAGGCGCTGATGCAGCGCTCTTTCGGCCAGTTCCAGAAGCGGCTCGTCGCCGACCAGACGAAGGAGAGGCTGGCCAACGTGAGCGAGCGGCTGGAAGACATCCGGCGGATGTGGGACGACGCCGAGGTCTCGCTCGACGATGTGGCCCAGTACTTCCGGCTCGAGGAGAGGCGGCGCTCGATCCGGATCGAGCTGAGGCGCCTGCGCCGGGACGCGGGGGCCGAGCGGCGGTCGCGGCGCGGCCATCGTGGGCGGACCAGGGGGATGGGCGGCGCCGAGCGGGTGGTGCAGCGGCTGGAGGTCGAGGCGAAGGGCCTGCTCGACCGCCAGCGCAAGTTGAAGGTGGTCCGCTCGCCCCGATTCGGTGAGTACCTCCAGCGCTACGGCGAAATCCGGACGCTCCAGAAGGAGCTGGAGCTGGGCGAGCGCGACGTGAGCGGCCACATGGACGAGTACGCACGCAAGCTCCGCCGCCTCTGCAAGATCTTGACCGAGGCGGGCTTCCTGGCCAACAACCGCCCCACCGACAAGGGGCTGTTCGCATCGCGCGTGTACGGGGAGAACACGATTCTGGTCGCCGAGGCGGTGTGGGCGGGATGGCTCGAAGGGCTCACCCCTCAGGAGCTGTGCGCCGTGCTGGTGATGCTGGCGGCCGAGGATCGCGAGCGGGGTCGCGACCGCCGGCCGCAGGGGGCCCGGCGCTATCCGACGCATGCCGTCGCCCAGTCCGCGCGGCTCGTGCGCAGCCTTTACTTCCGATTCGCCGACATGGAGAAGGATCTCGACGAGCCCAACCTGCGCCAGCCCTCGCACGACTACATCGACTTCGCCTATCGCTGGTCCGGCGCCGAGCCGCTGGATCAGATCCCGCTTCCCGCCAACGTCGACATCGGCGACGCGATCAAGGCGATGAAGAACCTGTACTCGCTGCTGAGGCAGCTGGAGTGGGCGATCCGCCAGGCCAAGCTGCCGCTGGAGCCGGTGGTCACGCAAGCGGTGGCCCAGATGGAACGAGACGTGATCAAGCGCACTTACTAACCGGTCGAGAGCCGGCTCCCGACAACTCCAAGCACCGAAAATCCCGTCGAGTGCCGGCGCTCGACGGGGGCGAGCCCTTCCCCGCGCTCCGGCGAGGGACTTCCTAGACTGGATCTTCGTGGCTCGGAAGCGGCGCGTTCTTGTGACCGGTGTGGCCCGGTGGTGGGGTGCGCTCGTGGTGCAGCGGCTGGTCGAGGATCCCGACGTCGCCGAGGTCATCGGGATCGACATCCGCGAACCTCGCTATGACCTCGGCCGCGCGGATTACCTGAAGCTCGACATCCGCCACTCCCTGATCGGCAAGCTCGTGCGCGCCGTGGGCATCGACACCGTCGTCCACACGCTGACACGCATCGACTCGTTCGACATGGACCCGAGCCGGGCGCACGAGATGAATGTGATCGGAACCCTGAACCTGCTCGCCGGCTGTGCCGGGGCCGACAGCCCCGTCCGCCGCTTCGTCCTCAAGTCTTCCGGCCACGTGTACGGCTCCCGATTCGACCTGCCGGCGAACATCCGCGAGGACCACCGGCTCGACTCCAACTCGCGACACCAGTTCGTGCGTGACATCGTCGAGGTCGAGTCCTACGTGCGCGACTTCGCCACCCGCAACCCGAGCATCGACATCCTCGTCCTGCGGTTCAGCAACAGCCTGAACCCGCAGGAGCCGCAGCCGCTGGCGCGCTACCTCGACCTCGAGATCGTTCCGACGGTGGCCGGCTACAACCCGGCGCTTCAGCTCATCCACCGCGACGACTGCGTCGAAGCGATGGTGCTGGCGACCAAGCGCGGGCCCGCGGGCGCGTACAACATCGGCGCGCCGGGCGCCGAGCCGCTCACCAACCTCCTCGACCACGCGGGCAAGATGCACCTGCCGCTGATTCCGCCCGTGGGCATCGAGCTCGCGGCCTACGCCATGCGCAAGAGCGGCCTCGCCTTCCTCTCACCGCAGCTCCTCGACCTTCTCCGCTGGGGCCGGACCATCGCCACCGCGAAGGCCGCCCGCGAGCTCGGCTTTCGCGCCTCACGCGACACGCGCGCCGCGTTCGATGATTTCATCCAGCAGCGCCGGGTGCTGCGCTACCAGCCGGACGTCCACACCTACCAATACGAGAAGGAGCTGGAGGACTTCATCCACAGCCGCCAGCCGGTCTCGGCCAACGGCCACGGCGCCGAGCCGGTCCTCGCGCCGGAGCGGCCTAGACCTCCCCGCCCCCGCCGTCGACGACCATCACCTCACCATTCACGTAGCTAGCGGCGTCGGAGGCGAGGAACAGCACCGCATTCGCGACCTCGTCGATGGTGCCGATGCGCCCCATCGGGTTCGGTTCGAGGATTCGCTGAAGGATCTCCTCGTTGGCCCATAAGGCCTCCGCAAACCGCGTCTTGATCAACCCCGGGGCGACCGCGTTGACGCGGACGTTGCCGCCGATCTCGCGCGCGAGCTGGCGCGTCATGAACACGACCGCGGCCTTGCTGATCCTGTAGACGCCGAGGCCGAGGCCTGGGCGAAGGCCGCCCGTGCTGGCGACGTTCACGATCGAGCCGCCGTGCTCGCGCATCCAGGCGCGGTACACGAGCTGAGTCAGAACGAAGATTCCCCGCACGTTGACCTCGAACGTCTTGTCCCAGGCGCCCAGCTCCGCATCCATGAGAGGGCCCATGTCAGGGTTGGTGCCGGCATTGTTGACCAGGATGTCGATGCGGCCGGAGCGGTCCATCACCGTCTTGACCAGCCGTTCTAGGTCCTCCGGCTTGCCGGCGTGCGCGGCGACGGCGAAGGCCTTGCCCGGGAACCTGGCGTTGATGCGCTCGGCTTCGGCGTCGAGGTCCGCCTGCTTGCGGCTGGAGAGCACGACCCCAGCGCCCTGCTCGGCCAGCGCGTTGGCGATCGCGCTCCCGATGCCGCGGCTGGCCCCGGTCACCAGGGCGATCCTGCCGGTCAAGTCCAGACGGGACCCCGCGATCATGACTGTTACGATATCCCGCCACTGATGGCCGTATCCAAGGCTGCGGACGACATCCTGGAGCGGATCTTCCAGCCTGCCACCAAGCCCAGCGCCATGGACCAGGCCGAGGAGACCCTGCGCCACCCCAAGCGATTGGTCTACGTGGCGATGTCCAACAAGGTCTTCTACTGGCGCGCGCACATCCAGAAGTTCGTGCTCGACTCGGGCCTGGTGCCCGTCAGCCCGTTCATGCTCTTCGACTACTACCTGATGCATACGGTCGGCAAGGACGTCGTGCGCCAGGCGATGAACAACCTGCTGGCCAAGTGCGACGAGGTCTGGGTCTTCGGGCGGCTGTCCCTGGGCGTCAAGGTGCAGGTCGGCATCGCCAAGCGCATGAACAAGCCGATCCGCTACTTCGACATCTCAGACCTCCCGGTGACGGTCATGCCGATCACCGAGGAGACTGCCCAGGAAGAGCTGAAAGACTAGAGAGGCTCGGCTAAACGGCCGACGCCACCTCGACCACGCGGCGGTACCACCGCTCGTGGTCCCCCAGCTCCTCGATCCTCGGCATCGCCTCAGGCCCGCTCCAGGCGCGGTTCAGGACGTGCATCCCGTACGCGTCATAGACCGCCTTGGCGAACGCCTCGCCGCGCTTGTACTGCTGCAGCTTCAAGTCGAGGCCGGTCAGCCGCCAGATCAGGATCTCGATCACGCTCCGGCCCTGGCCCCGCGCCCGGTAGGCGGCCTCGAGCTCGTCGAACGCCGGCAGCAGCTTCCGGCCCAGCTCGTTCATGACCAGGTTGCTATAGCCCTCGATGAACGACATGGTGCCCTGCATCTGGCGCATCACCCGCCACTGGGCCGGCAGGACGCCCGCGAACGCCGCCACCCGGGCGGCCGGCGACATCGTCCGCGTCGCCGACTCGAGGATCACCCGCATCGAGCTCTCCATGTGCCGGCGGAGCCACGGGTGCGCGGCGAACTGCCAGGCGTGGGTCATCTCGTGGAGGATCAACCACCGGCGCAGGTCTGGCCCGGAAAGCTCAGCCTTGCGCCCCCATTCCTCGACGTTCGTCTCCACCAGGTAGAGCCCGTCGGTGCCCAGCGGCTCCGCTCCGAGGAGCTGGGGGTCGTACTGGCCGAGCACGCGGCGACCGAGGAACGCGAGCAGGAAGGCGACGTAGTGGTTCAGCCCAGCCCTTCCGGCGTCGACGATGAGCGAGTTCGGGACGCGGCCCTTCTCCAGGATCGGGTCGACCATCCGCCGCAGGATGCCGACGTTCAGGTCGAGCCACCCCACCCGGTCGAGCGCGGCGAACTCGGGAATCGATCCGCCCGACGGCATGCCGCCCACGAAGTCGAGCAGCGGCTTCTCGAGCTGTGCCGCCATCAGCCTGTAGTCGTGCGCGGCCGCCTCCAGGTCGGATGGCAGCGCGCCCGTCGCCAGCCACGAGCGGGCCCGCTGGCGAACCTCGTTCCAGTCGAGGAGCAGCCCAGACCCGCCGCGGGGTCTCACGGCCTCCGCGACGGCGACTGTGGCGAGGCCGGCCATGAGGCCGAAGAGCGCGGCGGAGCGGACTGACCTGTTCACCCACCCAGCCTACGGAGGTACGCACGCGCGAGACAAGCCCTCAGGCCAGGCCCCATCGGGAGAGGTCGCCGAGCACCGTGGCGGCGGCCGCGTCCTGCGCCTGGGCCGCGTCGGCGTCCGACAGCCAGGGGTGATAGCCGAGCCCCGCGGGGCTCTGCTTGAAGATCGCGGCGTAGAAGACGCAGGCGGCGAGGTAGGTGCCCTTCGTGCTCGGGTGACTGCCATCGCCCTGCCAGAGGTCGGGGCTGGACTCCTGGCCGGCGACCTCCGACCAGGCGAACCCGACCGGCGCCACCGCCGCATGCTGCTCGCCGGCGATGAACAGGTAAGCGGTATCGATGGCCGCCTGCATGCTTGCGTAGTCGGCCATCCCGTTCTGGGGCCACCCATCACGGTGGGCCCAGGTCAAAAAGAACATGGGCGACGCGCCGGCCGCGCGGATCATGGCGACGAGGTCGCGGGCGGCGGGGTACATGACCGCCTGCCGCTGTGAGGAGTCGGAGGGAATCTCGCTCTGTTCCTGGAGCACGACGTAGTCCCATCTCGACGCGGCGAGGACGCCCACCGTGAGCTGCGAGGTGGAGTGGTCGAGCAGCGTCCAACCGCCCGGCGCCTGGATCGCGGTCTCCACGCGGTGGCCGCCCGACCAGGCGAGCGCGGCAAAGGTGGTCGGGAGGTCGTTGACCGCGGTGTAGCTGTTGCCCAGGAAGAAGACTCGGGTGCAGGCGCCGGCTCCCCGCGGCGACTCGCACCCGGGGTTGGCTCCGGCGCGCGAGTAGAGGACGAACGCCCCGGCGCAAACGGCGACCACGGCCAGCGCGGCCAGAAGCCATAGGAGCCTCCTGCCGCCAGGGCGTCTCCGGGCGGCAGGAGTCGAGGCCACGCGAGCACTCTAGGCCGGTGGCCGGCCGGTCAGATCGTTACCAGGTCAATAGATATAAGGCCAGCTGCGGTTTCGCTTGAACACGACCTTGCAGGCGTCGCAGCGAAACACGATCTGAAGGTGCCGGCGCCCGATGGCGGCCGCGTCCCGCCCGCAAACGGGGCAGGAGGCCGTCTCATCCATGAATGGGGCCGGCAGGGGGTCTACCTTGATTTCCAGGCGGCGGCGTTTCTTCGACATCTCCTCGACCTTTGGTTAACGCAGGCTGTGAAAAACCCTGCGCATGGGCTGGTGGGGCGACTGGTCAGACGTCAATCAATGTCACGTCCAGATTTCTCAATCCCTCCGGTGGTTCGATTCCGGCGTTGTGTAGCCGTTTGAGCAAGACGAGGATGTAGCGGACCCCGGCCAGGTTCACCCCGTGCTTGCGGGTGAGCGTCTGGATGGCCTGGAGCTTCATGACGTCGCGGCGCGAGTAGCGCCGGCGGTTGGTGACCGTCCGCTTGGGGCGGATCATGTCGAGGTGCTCGTACATCATCAGGGTCCTCGGGTGCGTCTCGAGGATCTCCGAAGCGACGCTGAGAGTGAAGATCGGCTTGTCCAGATCGATGCCTGCGTCATCGTTGGCGGAGCCGCCGGCGGATGCGGCCGAGTCCCTTGTTTTGAGCTTCACGAGATTGTATTCGGGGGGATTATAGCCTTTGCCCGGTTCTTGTCATAACTTTGGGTGACAGGACCGCCACCACTTTCCATCCGCGGGCGATTACGTCCATATAGTTACCGGCGTGTCCGGTCTGCTGAGTCTTCTGCTGGTGAGCGTGTCGGTCGGCCTCAGCAATTTCGCCGGGGCGATCGGAATCGGGCTCAGCGGCATCGACGCCAGGACACGGCTCCGGGTGGGCCTCGCCTTCGGCCTGTTCGAGGCGGCGATGCCGATCATCGGCCTGCTCCTCGGCCAGGCGGTAGCCGGCTATCTCGGCCATTTCGCCAAGTACATCGGCGCCGCATTGCTGGTGCTCACGGGGATCTACACCATCTGGCAGGGGCGCCGGGCCGCTGCCCAGGAGCAGAAGTCCGGCACCGTGGTGGCGGTCCAGGGCATGCGCACACACCAGCTGCTCGTGACCGCCCTCGCCCTGAGCATCGACAACCTGGCGGTGGGCTTCGCCCTCGCCACCTACCACGTCCAGATCGTGCTGGCGGCGCTGATGATGGGCGTGATCAGCGTGGTCCTGTCTCTCGTCGGCCTCGAGCTCGGAAACAGGCTCGGCGAGCGCGTCGAGAAGTGGAGCGAGGAGATCGGCGGAGCGGTCCTGATCGGAGTGGGCGTGGCGCTGGCAGCGGGAGTGCTGGGCTAACCGCAGCATTCCGCCCGTTTGGCGCCAAACGTGCCCTTGATGCTGCCTTGAAGCGTCCTTTTGGGCCAAAACGGGCGGAATTCGCCGCCGCGTGCGTGGCACTACGATTATTGGCAACTTGGCCGAGCTTCCCTCCCTCGAGCAAGCTGTGCTTGCCCTCGACGGCCATGTCGCCACGATCACCCTGAACCGGCCCGATCAGCGCAACCCGCTGTCGGCCGGCATGCTGCGCGACCTGCTGGTCGCCATGAGGTGGTGCCAGGCCGAGAACGATGTCCGCGTGGTGGTCCTGACCGGGGCCGGCAACCGCGCCTTCTGCGCCGGAGCCGATCTCTCGAGCTTCGACACCGACGCCTCCGAGCTGGAGCGCCACCATGGGCGGCAGGCGTTCGTCGAGCTGTTCGCCCTGATGGCCGCTCTCGGCAAACCCGTCGTGGGCCGGATCAACGGGCACGCGCTGGCGGGCGGCCTCGGGCTCGCGGTCTCGTGTGACCTCCTCGTCGCGGTCGACACGGCCACGTTCGGCACTCCAGAGGTCAACGTCGGGATCTGGCCGATGATGATCCAGGCTGTCCTCTCGCGGAACCTGCCGCGCAAGGTGCTGCTCGAGATGGTCATGCTCGGCGACCGCTGGACCGCGACTCAGATGCAGTCGTTCGGCGTCGTCAACCGCGTGGTGCCGGTGCACGAGCTGGACGCGGCGGTCAAGGAGGTGACCGACAAGCTCATCAAGAAGTCGCCGGCGGTGATGCGCCTCGGCAAGGACTCCTTCTACAGGCAGCAGGACATGGAATTTCGCGCCGCGCTCGACTACCTGCAGAGCCAGGTCACGCTCGTCACCCTCACCGAGGACTCCAAGGAGGGCGTGCGCGCCTTTTTCGAGAAGCGCGAACCTGATTTCAAAGGCACATGAAGGGCGACCGCCAGCGCGAGCTGCGCGAGAAGGCGCTCAAGGGCGGCACGCGCTACCTGCCCAAGCTTCGCGAGCAGAACAAGCTCACGGCGCGCGAGCGCCTGGGCATCCTCCTCGACCCGGACTCGTTCATCGAGGACGGCCTATTCGCGAACGTGCTCGCCGACGACCTTCCGGCCGACGGCGTCGTCACCGGGCTCGGGACCATCGAAGGGCGCCAGGTCGCGGTGATGGCGAACGACCCGACCGTCAAGGCCGGCAGCTGGGGCGCCCGCACCGTGGAGAAGATCGTCCGCGTCCAGGAGACGGCCGCCCGCTTGCGCATACCGCTCTTCTACCTTGTGGACTCGGCCGGCGCGCGGATCACCGACCAGATCGACATGTTCCCCGGACGCCGGCACGCGGGGCGAATCTTCTATGACGAGGTGCAGCTCTCGGGCCAGGTGCCGCAGATCTGCCTGCTGTTCGGACCATCCGCGGCCGGCGGCGCGTACATCCCGGCGTTCTGCGACATCGTCGTGATGGTCGAAGGCAACGCTTCGATGTACCTGGGCTCGCCGCGTATGGTCGAGGTCGTGGTCGGCGAGAAGGTCGACCTCGAACAGCTCGGCGGCGCGCGGATGCACTGCACGGAGAGTGGCTGCGGCGATGCGCTGGTGGCCGACGACAGGGAGGCGATCGAGTTCGGGCGAGCGTACATCCGGTTCATGCCTCAGCGCTCGGGCGAGAAGCCGCCGGTGTGCGAGGCCAAGCCTCCGCGGCCAGGTTCGAAGCCGATCGCGGACCTCGTCCCCGACCAGGCCAACCAGGGCTACGACATGCGCAAGGTCATCGACGCGCTGATCGACGAAGGCAGCTGGCTCGAGATCAAAAAGCTCTTCGCCAAGGAGATCCTCACGGGCTTGGCGCGAATCGACGGCCAGGCCGTGGGGGTCGTCGCCAACCAGCCGATGCAGAAGGGTGGCGTGCTGTTCAACGACTCGGCCGACAAGGCGGCGCGCTTCATCTGGCTGTGCGACGCGTTCGAGATCCCGCTGCTGTTCCTCGCCGACGTCCCAGGCTTCATGATCGGTACCGACGTCGAGCGCCACGGCATCATCCGCCACGGCGCGAAGATGATCACGGCCGTCTCCGAGGCCACCGTGCCGAAGATCTCGGTCATCGTGCGCAAGGCTTACGGCGCGGGCCTGTACGCGATGGCCGGTCCCGCGTTCGACTCGGACAGCGTCATCGCCCTGCCTTCCGCGCAGATCGCGGTGATGGGGCCCGAGCCCGCGGTCAATGCCGTCTTCTACAACAAGCTAGCGGAGCTGCCCGAGTCCGAGCGCGGGGCCAAGCGCAAGCAGCTCGAGGACGAGT
>Ga0209474_10004309_pt1 | contig 12313 bp, 9 predicted proteins | sample GraSoiAngelo_145_FD_185902 | JGI IMG/M metagenome (GOLD analysis project Ga0209474, IMG submission 185902) | Grasslands soil microbial communities from the Angelo Coastal Reserve, California, USA - 14_1009_05_20cm (SPAdes) (version 2) | ecosystem: Environmental > Terrestrial > Soil > Grasslands ...
GGAAGATGGAGGGAGAGAGGAATGCGTCGTATTGCTGCATTAACGTTCGTTGTTGGACTCCTGCTCGGTGTGCTCGGCATGCGTTTTTTGGGTCACAGCCAATCGGCGTACGCGACCGGCAACTGCACAAACCAGAGCCTCGTCGGGAGTTATAGCTATTTGATCTGGGACAAATTTGTTAGCGCGCCGAGCGGCAGCAACCCGACAGTCACCGCGTATGTCACTGACGGTGGGCTGATGACCTTCGATGGCCGAGGCAATGTCACCTTTGTCGCAGAAGGATCTTTCAACGGGCTTTCGCAGTTCGGGCCGGAGAATCGGTCGGGTTCCTACTCGGTGCAAGCGAACTGCATGGGCTCTTTCACGATGCACTTTGATGCATCGCCATCGTGCTGCACCAATCACTACGACTTCGTGATCGTCGCAAGCGGTCGCGAATTGACGATCTTCCAGCGCGATGGCGGGACTGTATCTGCGGGCAACGCAATCAAGCAGGGAAGCATCGAGAGCTGACACAGCCGGTTCGTCTGAAAGGGCGGTCGAAAGGCCGCCCTGGTTCAACTGTGAACTGGGCTGCGATCTTCCTAGATAGTGCCATTACCGCTGGGCTGAAAACTCGTTGAGAGCGGCCGCGTCGCAACCTACGCCTCGCATCAACCAATGGCGCCGGGTCGTCGCGGCCCTCCTGGTTCTGGCCGGAGTCCTGAGCGTGGGCTACATCGGGATCTCGAGCTACGTTGCCGAACAGCTCGTCTACCGAACACCCTCGCCGATTCACAGAACGCCAACCGATCTGGGGCTTCGTTTCGCGTACGTCTCGTTCCCCAGCCGGGACGATCACCTTGTCTTGAGGGGTTGGTTGATACCGGGGGTTCTCCCAGATGGCTCGCTTACTGTCGATCGGACCATTGTGGTCGTCCACGGCACATGGGCAAATCGCGAGGACAGGGGCGATCACCTGCTGGAGCTAACGTCCGACCTCGCCCGCCGTGGCCTTGCAATCCTGGCGTTCGACATGCGCGGAATGGGGGAGTCGACGCCGGCGCCACTCTCCTTCGGGTACTTCGAGCAGCGCGACGTGCTCGGCGCGGTCGATTACCTGCGCTGGGGCCGTCTTCCGTTTCCGGAGCTTGGACGGCCCCGGGCTATCGGCGGCTTGGGTATCTCGATGGGCGCGGCTACCCTGCTGCTTGCCTCGGCCCGAGAGCCGGCGATCCAGGCGGCCGTCTCGGATTCAGCGTACGCGGCAATCACGCCCTTGATAGAGCGCGACCTGTCCCGGTACCGGGTCGCCGTCATCGGTACGGTGCCCTGGGTTTTCGCCCCATCGGCGATCGTGATGGCCCGCCTCCTCTATGGGATCGATTTCTTCGCTGTGCGGCCCGTGGACTCCGTCACGAACGTGGCACCGCGACCGCTCTTCTTGATTCATGGGGCCCGCGATAATTACATACCGGTCGCCAACTTCGAACAACTGCGCGCGGCGGCAACTTCCTTTCCGACCGCGCACGTAACGTCTTGGCTGGTAGCGAGAGCTCGGCATGCGCAGGGATACCAGGTCGCAGGTCGCGAATATGTGACTAGAGTCGTCGGCTTCTTCGACGCCGCTCTTGGGCCGGATCATAGCCATCGGGCGTCAAGCTCATGAGAGCCTTTCGTGCCGCCCTCCCGCTGGCGATTCTATTGTTGCTCGTCCTGGTTCTGATTACCGGCACCGCGCTGATCCGCGAGCTAATCGGACGCGCTGGCTTTCTGGCCGAGCGCGAGACTATCGTCGCGGTGTGGGCGGTCGGGTTGCTGATTGCCGCAACCATTTTCGGCTGGGTGGCCCGCCGAGCTCTGCGAACGGCAGATTCCGCCCTGAGCTTATGGATACTCGTGGCGACGGCCGGCGTGCTCGCTTCGCCCCTCCTCTTGATACTGCTCCAGGATCCATCGCCCTAACATGGCGGCCGAGTCCAAGAGCGGCGGCCGTTCGCCGTCCTTGCGGTTCGAGATGAGCAGATGACAAACCTCATGAGGGCTGCCCAACATGTGCTGTTCATCCAGGGTGGTGGCGAGGGGGCTTTTGCCGCGGATAAACCACTTGCTGAAAGCCTTCAACGTTCACTGGGGCCGGATTACCAAGTGCACTATCCCGCAATGCCATCTGAGGATGATCCTAGCGATGCAATATGGCATCGCGAAATCCAGCGGGAGCTTGAAAAGATGGGTGACGAGGTTGTCCTAGTTGGGCACTCGGTGGGCGCTTATCTTCTCCTGAAGTTCGTTGTGAGTGATCGAGGTAGAAGACCATTAGCCGGAATCTTCTTAATAGCCACACCGTTCGTAGGTAGGGGCGGTTGGGAGCTGAATGAAATAGCTATGTCAGAAGATTTTGCTGAGAACCTTCCTTCGGATACCCCAATCGTTCTTTACCACGCTCGCGATGACGAGGTTGTCCCGTTCGGTCATCTCGGGATCTATCGTCAGAAAATCCCGCAGGCCACCGTACGGGAGTTTGAGACCGGTGGACACCAACTTAACAATGATTTGTCGGTTGTCGCAGCAGACATCAGGCGAGTTGCAGATCGCATTAGTCCAGGAAGCTGAGCACCGCGTCGAGGAACAGCTGCGGGCCGGTGTCCATGGCCACGTGTTGCTGGCCGGGCATGACAACAACCCGTGAGCCCGAAATCACCTGATGTACCTGCTCAACGCCTGCTTTTAGGAACTGGGGGCTGGCCCCGCCCAGGAGCAGCAGCGTGGGCACGTGGATCTGGCTGACGTGCTCCGCTTCGAACCGAAAGGTCCGGCCGGACTCGAGTTCGCGCACCAGCGTATGCGCGGCTGCCAACCGGCCCTGCCAGGCGGGCAGCGACCTCAGCAGTTGCACTTGCTCCTGGGGCAGGCCAGGGACCTCACGCATAAAGGTCTGCACCAGCACGTCGCGGTCCCCGTCCTCGAGGAGAGCGCGGAGGCGTGGCAAGATGCCGTCGAGGAAGTCGGCCGGCATCACTACCAATGCGGGCTCGTACAAGACGAGCCGCCGAATCGCCGAGGTTCGAGTTGCGGCCACCATCGATAGTGCCGCGCCCATCGAGTGGCCGAGGACGTCGACCGGGCCACCAATGCCCTCGATCACGGTGACGATATCCTCGGCCTCGCGGTCGAATGACCAGTCCGGCGCATCGCCGGTCGCACCCTGCCCACGGCGGTCGTACGCGTAGGTGGTGAAGCGCTTTTGGAGTTCGGGCAGCACCGGCTTCCAGCGCTGGTGATCAGCGGCCGTGCCGTGGACCAGAAGCAGCGGAGCTCCCTGACCTCCGACAAAGCAGCCCAGCTGCACGCCGTCACTGGCGATAAAGTGTCGAACGGTCTGGTCAGGTTCAACGGTGATCATCTGGCTTCCTCCTTGAGTGAGAATCTTGCCGTGACTCCCTGAGCTGCGTTCGCTCCGACAATCGCTTCAGCCTCTCCGGGATCCACGCGATATGTCATCGTCCGGTCGTAATAACCCAGGTCGTCGGGAGTCACGACGAAGGTCGCTGTCCCGCGGGATCCTGCCTCGAGGTCGAGCGCCCGCCAATCGGCTAGCTGCCTCAACGGTCGAGTGACGTCGGCCACCAGATCACGCAGATAGAGCTGCACGACCTCTCGACCCGGTCGCGGCCCCGTATTGGTCACATCGACGGAAATCCTGATGGAACCGCCTACAAGTGGCATCTCGTTCGCTGATAGCCTGATCGCCCCGTAGCGGAACGTGGTGTAGCTAAGGCCAAAGCCGAAAGGCAAGCGCGGCTGGGCAAGGGCGTCGATGTAGCCTCCGCTGGGTACGTCGCCGCGCGCTTCGAGGGGACGGCCGGTCGGCCGCTGATGCGAGCTCGACGGGAGATGGCCCACACTCCGCGGAAAGGTCATTGGCAAGCGACCGCGGGGAGGCACCTTGCCGAGGATCGCGTCAGCCAGGGCCGGCCCAGCCTCGATCCCGGGATGCCAGGCGAGCAACACGGCGCCGGCATGCTCGAGAAGGTCGCCGATGTCAAGTGGCCGTCCGGTAAAGAGGACGACGATGAGCGGTTTGCCGAGCGCGGCCAGTTGCCTGACGCCGTCGAGCTGGCCGACTGGTAGGTCGAGCTTGCTGATCGAGCTTGCTTCGCCGGAGCGCGATGGATGCTCTCCAAGGAGACTGATGATGACGTCGGCCTGGCGGCCAAGCTTCAGCGTCCGATCGCTGAGACGACCATCGTCCACCGTGAGGTTGTCCAGGCGTTCCGTAAACGCGGTCGCCGGCGTGACCACATCTTCTCCGCGGCCATCGAGGGTCCATGTTCCTAGCAGCGCCTCGCCGTTATCAACGAATGGCCCGGTCAACAGTACCCGCGAACGCGTCGACGGATTTAACGGAAGGACGTCGCGGTTCGACAGTAGTACAAAGGACGATGTGGCGGCCAGGCGCGCCAGCGTTCGTGAGGCTGAGGTCGGCGCGCGGTCGGTCGACCGAGGAGGGTAAGGCTGCTCGAAGACTCCACGGCGCAGCTTCATCCGGAGGATCCGACGAACGGCGTCGTCGAGCAGTTCCGCGTCGACCTCGCCCGACTCGACGAGTTCGGCGAGGTGAGCCGCGTAGGCGCCCGAGACCATGTCGATGTCGATACCTGCGCGGATCGCTTGCGCGGCCGCCTCGCGCAAATCGGCCGCGACGCCATGCTCGACGAGCTCTCCAATCCCTCGCCAATCGCTGACCACGACACCGTCGAAGCCCCACTCCTGCTTCAGGATCTCCCGTAGCAGCCGGCGATTCGCGTGCATCGGCACGCCGTCCACATCGACGAACGCCGCCATGACCGCCGCGCATCCCGCCTCGACAGCGGCGCGGAACGGGCGCAGGTGCAGATTACGCAGCGTGTTCTCACCCACGGACACGCTGTCGTAATCGCGTCCGCCCCGGACGAGGCCGTAGCCGACGTAGTGCTTGGCGCAGCTGGCCAGGCTGGACGCGGATTCTTGAAAACCGCGTACCGCGGCCGCACCGAGGCGTGAGGCAAGTGCTGGAGCCTCGCCAAACGACTCTGCAACCCGGCCCCATCGGGGATCCTCCGAGATGTCGATCATGGGTGCAAACGTCCAGGCGATGCCGTTCGCGGCGGCTTCATCGGCCGCCATCCGCGCGGCACGCTCGACCAGATCCTCATCCCATGCGGCAGCCAGGCCGAGCGGGATCGGAAAGATCGTGCGGTGGCCGTGGATAACGTCTCGCGCGAAGAGCAGCGGAATGCCGAGCCGCGACTCTTCGACCGCGATGCGTTGCACCGCTTCAATCGTGGACAGCATCAGTCCCCGGTCTTTGATGTTGCCCGCTGTTGGGCCGCTGGCATACAGGCTGGAGCCGATCAGCCCGAGCCGAAGCGTCTCGGCGTCGCCGACGGCGTCGACATTGGCGGGTTGATTGGTCTGCCCGACCTTCTCAGACAGCGTCATTGCCCCGAGCAGCGCTTCGATGCGCTGCTCTATTGGCAGATCCGACTTTAGCCAGGGTCGCGCGACCTCGGCCGAGGGCGGTCGCAGCTCAGGCGACCTCGACGGCGAGCGTGTTGCGCTCCGCCCGAAGCTGTCGACGCAACGTCGTCATGTCAACCGCACCGCCTGGTTGCCGGTAGGGATTGGCCAGCGGTTCGGCCGGGAGGCGAACCCCGTTGAGGCTGACCTTCCGCAGCCCAACGCCGCGCGAAGCCACGCGGAACGTCACCTCCATGGGCACGCCTGCGACCGGCAGGTGCGCGCGCAGGCCGTCGAGCGCAGGATCGAGAACGGGATCGACCTCGAGGTGATGCACGCGGCGGCGAAGGCCGAGGAGGCACTCGACCACCAGGCGCAAGAAGATGCCGGGGCCCGAAGAATAGACCCGCCAGCCGGCTTCGAGCGGGATTTCACCGCGGAGCACTTGGTCATATTGTCTGGCTGCCTCATAGCGGTCGGCAACGACGGCGTCGGAGGACGTGAAGTAGCTCGTGGACTGACGCGGCCGTGCAGCGTGAGTCCGCTGATGCAGGCCGATGGGATTGGTGAGCATCAGCGCCCTGAGAAGCCGCACGCCGTCGCCGTAACGAGCGAGCGCCTCGGCGTAGCGAAGATGCGCATGCGTGTACATCAATCCGATCTCGCGGCCGAAAAAGGTTGCGGCCTCGGCGCGTTGAAAGATCTCCATCGGTCCGCCGCGATAGGAGGCGGGCCGGTCAAAAAGGCGCGCGCCGTCCGGGCCAATCAGACGCTCATCGACCAGCGCCAGGTGTCTCTTGGCCTCGTCCAGCGAGAACAGGTCTGAAGAAATGGCGCTGCTGATGTGCAGCAGGCCATAACGCAGACCCGTGCGCGTATCAGCCGGATGCACGAGGGGCGCGATCGAGCCGTCGTCCTGGAAAAGTCCGTAGCCGGCGAGAATGCCGTCGAAAACCAGGCGGGTGCCCAGCGCCTTGCGCGCCTCCTCCGCCATTTGTTCCGCAGCATCGGCCACGGACGTGATCTCCCGATCGCCGGCATCGACGAACGCTCGGAGGGTACCCGCCAGCGTTCGCAGCGCCTCAATGTGGAGCGCGACGGTCCAGGTGGAGCAGAGGCCGGCAGCCAGTTCGGGGTGCGCCGGCCGCAGGGAGTCGTTCCAATCGCCGAGGCCGTACGACGGTAGCTTCGTACCAGGGATGACGCTTGCCGCGATCCGAGCGAGCGCCCGCCGCACGTGCTCGAGCACAGGAGCGGCACTATGCGCGGCATCATGCCCGGCAAAGGGGACCGATTCTCGAATGAGGCTTGTATCGCCGCTGGCACGGAGGTATTCGGCAAGCGCGAGCAGAGGCCAATAAATGACGTCGCCGTGGGCGTCGCGCGTCTCGGACCCTTCTTCCGATGGGAAGAACTCGAACCACTGCGGCCAGTCGCCGCGCGAATGTTGAGCGCGAAATACCCGCGTGAGCAGGTCGCGCAGCGGCCTCATCCGGTCGAGTGCAATCAGCAAGCCGACCGGCCCCTGGCATACGTCGCGCGTGCCCCACGCTCCACCGCTGAACTGTTCCAGACCACGCGGGGACAAGTAATGCACCAACGCGTTGTGGGCGAACCAGGGAAGGATGGCGTCCAAACGGTCGACCTCCTCACCGACCGGCGAGCCTTTGGGCGGGATCAGGCGCAAGGATGCACGAACGCCCGGCCAGAAGTCGCGCCAGGTCGTTTCGCCGGAAACCTGATCGGCGCGATCGGCTTCCGGCACCAAGCCGGCGGTCAGGCGGAGGCCGAAGTCGCTGGTCGGTGTCGTGCGGATTGTGACCCAGGGCAGGTTTCGAGTTTGCTCGTCCACGAACAGCGGCTCGTCGCGCTGGACCTGCTCGACTGAGCCTGCTGCCCACGAGAGACGGAAGGAACCGCCGGGGAAGCGACCGGCAATCCGAGACCCAACCGGCGGCCGGACCGTCACCCCGGTGGCCTCGATCGACAACGGCGGAGGTTCCAGTTCTTGACCATCATCGTCATCAAGGGCGACATTGGCCGACACGAGGAAACGGCGGGGCCCACCTTCGAGCACGTGAAGCCGCAACGTGAGCTCGTGCTTCGCCGCTGGCGCTCCCGCAGTCACCTCGATCAACCCGTCCTCGTACCGGTACCACCACGTGCAACCGTCGGTAGTGATCGCCCAGGCGCTAGGCTGATCGAGCAGGGCCCACGCGTTTGCCCCTTTCACGGCCTCGACGAATACCCGCAGGCCGAAGGCACGCTGCCAGCCCAGGTAGCCACGTTTCGTCGAGAGCATCCGGTTGAGGCCAGCATGCCCCTGGGTAACCTGCGAATGGAAGATGCCGGCCATCCACGCGGTCGAGGTCAAGCTGCCTGGGTCCGGCACCAGGTTATCGCCGGTCCGCAGAATGTGGCCGTGAGGTCGGAGAACCGCGCGTTCCTTTGCCGCAAGGACGATATGCGTGCCGTTGGGGATGAAAAAAGCCAATGGTTGTGATGCGTTGCTCTCGGCGTGGCGACTTTCGGGTCCGACCAGTGCCCTGAGCTGGTCGTTGGTCAGGTCAACGCAGGCGATGGATGGAAACGAGAACAACGATCGAATCACCGGCGTGCCGTTGTCTGGTTCGACCGCCGCCGACGGCCTGGCCTCCGGCTGACGCAACACCACCGCCGCCTCAGTTGCATCCTCTTGTGATGTGGCCAAGGAATGGTGGGATCGATAGATACCGAAGAAGCCGGTTGTTAGCCGCTCCTGCGAAGCGAGCGATGCGCTCCGATCCTGGATGAGGACCAGCGTGTGCTCGTGTTGCAGGCGGGCGTTCGGGAGCCGGTCGGCAAGCAGCCCGGGAAACGGATCGCCGGGGCGGGCTGGACGTCCAAGCTGGAGCCCGTCGGTGGCCCAGCCGACCCCCTCGCGCAAACAGCCGATCAGGACCCAGGGAGCTTCCGAACCCGGCATGTTCTGGCGGACGGCCACGGCCGTGCCAACTTCGTCGGTTGCGATCGGGGTGAGGTCGAGATACTGGCTGAGGTAGTACTCGTTCGTGCGGACCGCCTGATACGGAGCCAGGGCGATGTCTTGTGCATAGATGAGGTCGACCTGACAAGGGTCTGCCATGCGGTTGACGACCTCGACGTGCCAGAACCAGGCCGGGACTGCGGCCGCCAGACGAAAGGCCGCCCGGTACTCCAGGTCTCGCCAACGGCCATAGACGACGGGCCCTTCGGGCGTCCACCTTATGCGTCCATCGGAACCCGGGCCCAGGAGCGCTTTGACGACGATGGCCTTGCCCGTGATCCGGAGATAGAGGTTTGCGGGGCCGGATTCAAGCTCGCTGGCCGGATACAGCAGGACGCTTCGGCCGTCGACCTCGAGCCGGCGTAAGGCGCCGCTGAGGGTGAACTGGGCCGCCATCCCAGCTTTGCTCCTGAGGTCGGGGGCCGACGTCGACCGCTTCTCCGCTGCCGTGGCGGCCATTAGGAGATCCTACCCCGGCCCCGGGCGGGCAGGGCCTGGCAGCGCGAAGGCGGAATCGTCAATGTTGCCCCATGGCCGTTGTCGGATATAAGCTGAAGTTTGCTGTAACTCTTCCAGCAGCTTCGGCTGTTGCTAGAGGAAAGGGGAGAACTGTAATGAATGGTGGCGGCGGCGCGTTCGGCCACGACAGTGATCAATCAGGAGACGAGGTGAATTAACCCATGAGTCGAGTTTCACGTGCCCGCTCGATGATCCTCAGCGCCGGCGCAACGCTTTGCCTGCTTGCCCTGAGTTCGTGTGGGACCAATCCCAGTACCGGCGGCGGAAGTGGCACGCTGACTATCCAGGGAGATGCGGGAAATCCCACCTTGGTCCAGAACTTCAACCCGTTTGCCGGCTCCTCGCTGCACGGCACCTTTCTGATCTATGAGCCTTTGGAAATTCCGAGCCCGATCGATGGCAGCTATACGCCATTCCTGGCAACTGGATACAAGTTCACCGACCCGAAGACGCTCGTCTATACCATCCGGCAGGGCGTCAAGTGGAGCGACGGCAAGGACTTCAGCCCTGCCGATGTCGTCTTCACCTTCAATCTTTTGAAGAAGTTCCCGGCACTGGACACGAAGGCGGTATGGCAACAGATCACCAGCATCTCCGCCAGTGGCAACGACGTCACGATGAATTTCTCTGCCGCCAACGTCCCCTTCGCGATTTCGATCGCGCAAACACCGATCGTGCCGCAGCACCTGTGGTCGAGCATGAGCGATCCGGTGAAGGATGCCAACACGCATCCGGTCGGCACGGGCCCCTTCATGCTCGACAGCTTCGCGCCAACCCAGTACTCGCTGAAGAAGAACACCAACTACTGGCAGGCCGACAAGGTCGCGCCGTCCGAGGTGCTGTTCCCGGCGCAGGCGAGCAACCAGAGCACCAACCAGCTCGACGTCGTCAGCGGCAAGTTCGACTGGTCATACAACTTCCTGCCCGATGTCAAGACGACCTACGTCAATCGTGACCCGGCGCACAACCAGTACTGGTTCCCGCCCGGCGGCACTATCGGCCTCTACCTGAACCTGACCAAGGCACCGTTCAGCGACGTCAATTTCCGAAAGGGCCTGTCAATGTCCTTGAACCGGACGACGATCGCCACCAAAGCGGTCAACGGGTACATGGACCAGGCGAGCATGTCGGGGCTGATCCTCCCCAATCTGAAGAAATGGCTCGACCCAAGCCTGCCCAATCAGGGTGTGGTCGCGCAGGATACCGCCGGGGCCCAGACCGCCTTCGCCCAAGCGGGCTACAGCATGCAAGCCGGGAAGCTGGTCGGCCGCAACGGCAAGCAAGCGACGATGACGATCGTGATGCCCGGTAACTTCAGCGATTGGGTCGCAGCCGCGAAGGAGGTTGTTCAGGAGGTGGCGTCGGTCGGCATCGCGGCCACACTCGATCTACCGCAATACCCGCAATACTCGCAGGGCATCCAGGCGGGAACCTTCGATGCGGCGATCGGCGGTTACGGCGGGAATGGCGATCCCTATACCGACTTCAGCCTTGCGCTGAGCAGCACGTTCGCCACGCCGGTCAACACGCCGACGGCCAACAACTTTGAGCGCTTCAAGGACCCGTCGGTCGACCAGGCGCTAACGACGCTGGCCTCGGCGACGGATACTTCGGCTCGAACCCAGGCGACGTACACGCTCGAGCAGGCGATGTACAACAAGGTTCCAATCGTTCTCATGTACTACGGCGGCAGCTGGGGGCTGTTCTCAACCAAGCACTTCACCGGCTGGCCCTCCGCCTCCAATCCGTACACGCTGCCGACCAATTACAACAACTCGCTGTTGACCGTGGTGACGCACATCACCAAGGCATGAGGTGACACGGAGCTAGGTCATGAGATACATCGGCCGCAAGGTGGCGCTGTTCGTGATCACGCTCTGGGGGGCGATCACGCTCAACTTCCTCCTGCCCAGGCTCATGCCAGGTTCGCCGGTTGACGCGGCGTTGGGAAGGCTTGCGTCGAGTGGCGTTCCCATCACGAACGCCGAGCGCAGAGCCGTCGAGGTTCAGCTCGGCGTGCCGCACGGCAGCCTGATCAGCCAGTACGGGGACTACCTGAACAGCATCCTCCACTTCAATTTCGGTAGCTCCTACTCCTTTCCGAGCGAGACCGTAGCGCACACCATCGGCAAGGCGGCGCCCTGGACGCTCGCGCTCATCGGTGTGACGACGATTGTCGCCTTCATCATCGGGACGCTGCTGGGTGTCTACGCCGGGTGGCGGCGCGGCAAGACGGCCGACACGACGGTCACGCTGGGTGCGACCTTTTTCGCTGCCTTTCCCCCGTTCTGGCTCGGCCTGCTGCTGCTCTTCGTGTTCGCCTTCAAGTTCTCGTTGTTCCCGATCAAGGGCGGATATAGCCCGGGCGAGACGCCGAGCCTGAGCCCGTCGTTCCTCGCCGACGCCGTGTATCACAGCGTCATCCCGGCGGTGACCCTTGCCATCACGACGCTCTCTGGCTGGGTCTTCGGAATGCGCAACAACATGATCAACACCCTGGGCGAGGACTACGTGACATTCGCCGAAGCCAACGGCCTGCGCACCCGCACCGTGGCGCTGCTCTACGCCGCTCGCAACGCGCTTCTGCCGAACGTCACCGCCTTCGGGCTCTCGCTTGGAGCGGTGGTCGGCGGGTCGGTGCTGGTCGAGGGCGTGTTCAGTTACCCGGGCCTTGGCAACCTCCTCTATATCGCCGTCTCGAACCACGACTTTCCGCTGATGCAGGCCCTGTTCCTCGTGATCACGGTGAGCATGCTGGTTGCCATCTTCATCGTGGACCTGATCTACGTACGCCTCGATCCGCGGGTGCGGCAGGCATGAGCATCGTCACTCCGGTTCCACCGCCGACTGTCCCCGGCGCCGCGGTCGAGGTCCCACGGGGTCCGGCCGCCCGCCAGGTTCCGGGACCGCTGCTCTTCCTCGCACGGTCGCTTCGCACGCTGTGGAGCAACGGCAAGGCCCGCATCGGCCTGGTCATCCTCGGGATCGACATCCTGGTCGCGATCCTTGCCCCGCTGCTCGCCCCGCATTCCCCAACGGCGACCACCTTTGTGCCCTATCAAAGCCCGAGCGCGACCAATTGGTTCGGGACGACCGGTAACGGCCAGGACGTCTTTTCGCAAATGATCTACGGCGCGCGGATCTCGCTCCTTGTCGGGATCATTGCCGGGGCGGTGGCAACGCTCGTTGCGGTCACGATCGGTTTGATCGCCGGCTATCGTCCGGGAATCATCGACGAGGTGCTCAGCTTCATCACCAACCTTGCGCTGGTGATCCCCGGCCTGCCGCTGA
>Ga0209474_10004313_pt1 | contig 12309 bp, 9 predicted proteins | sample GraSoiAngelo_145_FD_185902 | JGI IMG/M metagenome (GOLD analysis project Ga0209474, IMG submission 185902) | Grasslands soil microbial communities from the Angelo Coastal Reserve, California, USA - 14_1009_05_20cm (SPAdes) (version 2) | ecosystem: Environmental > Terrestrial > Soil > Grasslands ...
CGCGTGTCATGACGTGATGGTTGCCACGCCGCGCGCCGTAGGTGTTGAACTCGCTCGGCCGCACCTGATAGCTGATCAGATATTCGCCGGCCGGGCTTTCGGTCTTGATGCTGCCAGCGGGGCTGATGTGGTCGGTCGTGATGCTGTCGCCGAAGATCGCCAGCTCGCGCGCCCCGATGACGTCGCTGATCGCGCCGGGCTCTTTCGGCATGTTCTCGAAATAGGGCGCCAGGGCCAGATAAGTCGAGCGATCGTCGAATTCGTAGGTCAGGCCGGATGCACCCCTGATCTCACGCCATTCCGGCGGTCCCTCGAAGACATTGCCGTAGCGCTGCTTGAAGCTGTCGCGCGACACCGAATGCGCGACCGTGTCGGCGACCTCCTTGTTGCTCGGCCAGACGTCGCGCAGATAGACGGGCTTCCCGTCATCGCCTTCGCCGAGCGGGTCCTTCGTCAAATCGGCGCGGATCGTCCCGGCGAGAGCGTAAGCGACGACGAGCGGTGGCGAGGCCAGGTAATTGGCCCGCACCTGGGCGTGGATGCGGCCCTCGAAATTGCGGTTGCCCGACAATACGGCGCAGACCGCCAGATCGCCTTCGTCGATCGCCTCGGAAACCGGCTCCGGCAAAGGACCGGAATTGCCGATGCAGGTCGTGCAGCCGTACCCGACCAGATTGAACCCGACCTTGTCGAGGTATTCCTGCAACCCGGCCTTCTCGTAATAGTCACTGACCACCTGGCTGCCCGGCGCGAGGCTGGTCTTGACCCACGGCTTGACCTTGAGCCCCTTCTCGACCGCCTTCTTGGCGAGCAGCCCAGCGCCAAGCATGACGCTCGGGTTCGAGGTGTTGGTGCAGCTGGTGATCGCGGCGATCACGATATCGCCGTCATGCAGATCGTAATTGCTGCCCTCGACCTTCTGCGTGCGCGGCGCGCTGACGCCGGCGAGGCGCGGCAATTCGGCATCGAAACCCTTGCCGGCGCCGGAGAGCGACACCCGGTCCTGCGGCCGCCGCGGCCCGGCGAGCGACGGCTCGACCGTGCCGAGATCGAGCTCCAGCAGATCGGTGAAGACGGGATCCGGCGTAGTGGCGTCGCGCCACAGCCCCTGCGCCTTTGCATACGCCTCGACCAGCTTGACCCGCGCCGGGTCGCGGGCGGTGATGCCGAGATAGCGGATCGTCTCGGAGTCGATCGCGAAGAAGCCGCAGGTCGCACCGTATTCCGGCGACATGTTGCCGATCGTCGCGCGGTCGGCGAGCGCCAGCTCGGCGCAGCCCGGCCCGCAATACTCGACAAAGCGGCCGACAACGCCGCGCCGCCGCAGCATCTGCGTGATCGTCAGCACGAGATCGGTTGCGGTCGCGCCTTCGGCCAGCTTGCCGGTGAGGCGCACCCCGACAACCTCGGGAAGCAGCATCGAGATCGGCTGTCCGAGCATCGCCGCCTCGGCCTCGATGCCGCCGACCCCCCAGCCGAGCACCGCCAGCCCGTTGACCATCGTCGTATGGCTGTCGGTGCCGACCAGCGTGTCGGGATAGGCAATCGTCTTGCCGTCCTCCTCGGTCGTCCACACCACTTGCGACAAATATTCGAGATTGACCTGGTGGCAGATGCCGGTACCCGGCGGCACCAGCCGGAAATTCTCGAAGGCGTCCGCCCCCCAGCGCAGAAAGCGGTACCGCTCGCCGTTGCGCTCGAACTCTCGTTTGACATTGGCGGCAAAGGCCTGCGGACTGGCGAAGCTGTCGATCTGCACCGAATGGTCGATGACCAGATCGACCGGCGACAGCGGGTTGATCTTGTTCGGATCGCCGCCGAGATCGACCATCGCCTGGCGCATTGCGGCGAGATCGACGACGGCCGGGACGCCGGTCAGATCCTGCATCAGCACCCGCGCCGGCCGGAACGCGATCTCGCGGTCCGAACTCTTCGTATGGAGCCACTGGCCGACCGCCCGGATGTCGTCCACCGTTACGGTGCGGCCGTTCTCCAGCCGCACCAGATTTTCGAGCAATACCTTCAGCGAGAACGGCAGGCGGGCGATATCGCCGAGCCCGCCCGCCTTCGCGGCGGCATCGAGGCTGAAGTAATCGTAGCGCTTGCCGTCGACCTCGAGGGTGCGGCGGGCCTTCAGGGTGTCGTGACCGGTGACGCTCACGGGTATGTCTCCTTCACAGGGGTACGCTGACGGCAGCGCAGCAGCAGGCGAAACTCGGCGGGCACGATACTCCGGGCGCGATGCCGATCAAGGCGCTATTCCTCATGGCCGTAGGGCGGATAAGCGAAGCGTAATCCGCCAAATCCGCCTCGCTGCCCGGCGGAATGCGCCCCGCTTTTCCGCCCTACGATTCCGTCGTGGCGGCAAGACGGGCGTGGCCGCGCGCGGTCAATGCCAGAGACCCGTCAGCGCCGCGCTCGACCAGATCGTCGGTGATCGCATCTTCCCAGGCGCAATTCAGCGGGCAGGTACTGCTCCAGGCAGCCTGCACTTCGGCATAGCTGCGCGGCCGCTCGGCGACCCATTTCAGGAATTGCACGGTGAGAAGTTTTGCTTCGCTTGCCATGAGTGGCTCGGCTTGTAACGCCTCAAGGAAGCTAGTCTGATCGCGACCGCATGTCCAATATATGATAAGCGCATCATCCATATCTATTGAGTATCGCAATGGAATTGCGGCATCTTCGCTATTTCATCGCCGTCGCCGAGGAGGGTCATGTCACCCGCGCAGCGGCGCGGCTCGGGATTCAGCAGCCGCCGCTGAGCCAGCAGATCCGTGCGCTCGAAACCGAGCTCGAAGTCCAGCTCTTCCGGCGCAAACCGCGCGGCGTCGAGCTGACCCAGGCGGGTGAGGCATTGCTCACCGAAGCGCGCACGGTCCTCGACCGGGTCGAGCATGCTGTCGCCGCAGCGCGCCGCACCGGCCGCGGCGATGCCGGGCGGATCGGGGTCGGGTTCACGAGCTCCGCCTCGTTCCATCCGTTCGTGCCGCGGATCATTCGCGAATTCCGCGAAGCGAGCCCGCTGGTCGCCCTCAGCCTGGAGGAGGCCGGCACCGGCGAGTTGGTCGACGGGTTGCTTGCCGAGCGGATCGACGCCGCCTTTGTCCGTTCGCCGATCGGCGCGGCAGCGGAAGTCGCGGTCCATTCCGTGCTGAAGGAGGAGATGGTCGTCGCGCTGCCGGCCGGACATCGTCTGGCGGCTGGCGCGAGCCCGGCACGGTTGCCATTGGCGGCGTTAGAGCCGGAAATCTTCATCCTCTATCGTCGGCCGCTCGGACCCGGGCTGTACGATGCGATCATCGCGGCGTGTCAGCGCGCCGGCTACAGCCCACGCATCGGGCAGGAGGCGCCGCGGATGCTGGCGACGCTGAGCCTCGTCGCGGCCGGGCTCGGCGTCACGCTGATCCCGGCCTCGATGCAGCGGATGGGAATGGAAGGAGTCGTCTATCGTCCGCTCGCACGCAATGCCGGGCTGATCGCGCCATTGAACCTGGCCTGCCGCCGCGGCGAGAGCGCCCCGGCGGTGCGCCGCCTTATCGCGCTGGTGCGCCGAACGGCGACTTGAGCTGGGGCGCTGCGGCTAGTCGGCGACGCCGACCCGGCCGCGATAGACCAATTCCCAGCCCTTCCAGCCGGTGAACAACAGGGCCGCGACTACGATCGCCGACAGGATGATGCCGGTCGGCAGCACCGCGCTGCTCCCCTGGCCGTAACGCAGGAAAAAGTTGACGATCTCAACAAGCACGACAAGTACGTTGCCGCCGGCATGCCACCAGGCGGTGCTGAGGGCACGGACCCGCGCGTCGCCGAGTACGTCGGTCAGGCCGGCGACGGCGGCCAACGCCGCCATGATCACGCCGGCGCCGAGCAGCCAAAGCGTGGCATCGAACCAGCTGGGATTGCGGGTCCCCCAGAACACGAGATCGCAGACAAACGTCGCGACGAAGAAGGCGATCGGGAACGGGATCAGCATCGGATGGATCGGGTGCCCGGCGATGCTGGCCGTGCTGCGCGGATTGCCCAGGGGCGGCGCGGCGGCCGGTTCGGCGCGCCTGACTAGGTACTCGGGCGCCCGGCTGGCGCGCGGTGGCCGATCGGTCACCTGATCGCGGAAATCGCTCATATACGCCTCCATTAGCTCTCGCCGGCGCAACGCGAGGCTGGCCGGATCGGTTCCACTTTGAGCGCCGGCCGGGCGCGCCCAGGCAGCGCGAGCCCGGAGTTAGGGATGCGGGAAAGGGTCTCGGGCTCTTGATCCTTGTTTCCAGCAGTCGTTTGACAGGCGGGGCGCGGCATCCCAAATCATCCCAGCCAGACGGTCGGATGGCCGCTCTCCGCTCGGGCCAAGTACCGGGAGGAGGGAGGAAAGTCCGGGCTCCACGGAGGTACGGTGCCGGGTAACGCCCGGCGGGGGCGACCCCAGGGAAAGTGCCACAGAAACACACCGCCGAGCCTGTTCGGCCTTCGGGACGGCGGGCGGCAAGGGTGAAATGGTGCGGTAAGAGCGCACCGCGCCGCCGGCAACGGCGGCGGCAGGGTAAACCCCACCGGGAGCAAGACCAAGTAGGAGCGGCAGGCGGTACCGGCTTTGGCTGGCGCTGCCGGGCGGGCCTTCCGTGCCGCCGCTCGGGTCGGTCGCGCGAGGCGTTCGGCAACGAACGTCCCAGATGAATGGCCATCCCCGTCCATGGGTTTGTCTCGTGGGCGGGACAGAACCCGGCTTACAGACCGTCTGGCGATTTACTCGCGGGAACATATGCGGAACACAGATCGCCGACTTTTAATCCGAGTAACGGCACGACGACTACATGCTGTGTCTACCGGATACGACTAGCGAAGATTTAGACTCGCGCGGTTTTCTACAGAATTTCTGCTTGACGTCCCACGCGATCCCATGATATCCCAAATTCACCCATAGGCGAGCGCGTCGCTGCTTGGGGGGAAACTGCGGCGGCGCTACCGGGCCTGTCCCTTGCCGGGCGTCTGTGGGGGAGCGTTGGGGGAAGCAAGTGGAACTGTTTCTGTCCACTTACGTGAACAAGGTCGACCGCAAGGGGCGAGTTTCAGTGCCGGCGACCTTTCGCTCCACCCTCGCGACCCATCGCGAGCCCAGCCTCGTCGTCCTGTTCCCATCCTTCAGAGTACCAGCCCTTGACGGCACCGGCGCTAATTACGTCGAGGAGATGAACGAGCGCCTTGAAACCCTCGAACAATTCTCGGACGAGCACGAGAATTTGTCACAGCTGTTTGCCGAGGCGCATCCGCTGACGATAGACGGCGAAGGCCGAATCGTTCTGCCCGAGACGCTCAAAGAACACGCCAACATCAGCACCGACGTCGCCTTTGTCGGCCTCGGCGCGATGTTCCAGATGTGGGAGCCGGCTCGCTACGCCGAGCACCGCGCCGCGGTGCGCGAGCGCTCGCGCCGCCAGGGCACGACCCTGCCGGCGCGCGGCGGGGCGCGGCATCCGTCATGAGCAAAGCACGCCGCCCTCCGGAAACGTCGCGCCGCGCACCGGTCTCGGCTTTGACCGCCTCGGCGCCGGTCAGCTCCGGCCATCTTCCGGTCCTGCTCGAGGCGGTGCTGACGGCCCTCATGCCGCACGACGGCGAAGCCTATGTCGATGGGACGTTTGGCGGCGGCAGCTATAGCGCCGGGTTGCTCGACGCGGCGCGCTGCCGGGTCTTTGGCATCGACCGCGATCCCCAGGCGCTACGGCGCGGTGCTGCCCTCACGGCGCGCTACCCGGACCGCCTGACGCTGATCGAAGGCTGCTTTGGTGAGATGGATCGGCTGGTTCGCTCGGTATCGTCCGACCCGATCGCCGGCGTCGCATTGGATCTCGGGGTTTCTTCGCCGCAGCTCGACAGCGCCGAGCGCGGCTTTTCGTTTCGCCTCGACGGTCCGCTCGACATGCGCATGGGACAGCATGGGTCGAGCGCCGCCGATCTGGTTGCCGGTCTCGAGGAGGGCGCCCTCGCCGAGTTGATCCGCGACTTCGGCGAGGAACGCTACGCACGGCGCGTCGCACGAGCAATCGTTGCGGCGCGCCGTCGCGCACCGATCCGGCGCACCGGCGAATTGGCGGAGATCGTGCGCACCGCGATCCCGCAGCGCGAACCCGGGCTCGATCCGGCGACCCGCACCTTTCAGGCGCTGCGCATCGTAGTCAATGACGAGCTCGGCGAGCTCGACCGCGGTTTGGCCGCCGCCGAACGGCTGCTGAAACCGGGCGGCCGGCTCGCCGTTGTTGCCTTCCATTCGCTCGAAGACGCCAAGATCAAAGCCTTTCTGCGGCAGCGCAGCGGCGCCATGGCGGGCGGGTCGCGCCACCTGCCTCCGAAGCCGGGGACGCTGCCAGCGACCTTCACATTGCTGACCCGTCGCGCGATCCGCCCGGGACCCGACGAGATCGCACGCAACCCGCGCGCCCGCTCGGCCCGTCTGCGCGCGGCCGAACGCACCGCGGCTCTGCCCTGGCCGGCCATCCTTGACCACGCAGCGCGCCGTTCCGGCGCGGAGCACGCGCAATGATCCGCCTGGCTTCGCTGTTTTGGCTGGCGCTGGTCGCGGTGACCGGGTTTGCCACATTCAAGGTCAAATACGCGGTCCAGGACATCGAGGACCAGCTTAACAAGGTCCGCCGGCATACCATCGCCGAGCAGCAGGAAATTCACGTGCTGCGGGCGGAATGGACAGCGCTCAATCAGCCCGAACGCCTGGCCGATTTGAACCGCCGCTTTCTGTCGCTGGCTGCGGTCGCGCCGAAGCAGCTGCAGCGCAAGATCGAGGACATTCCGCTGCGGCCGGTGCCGGAGCCTGCCGAACCGGTGATCGCGGCCGCGCCTGCTCCCGAAGCAAACCCCGCCCCGGCGGCGCCGGTCGATCAACTCGATACCAGTACAGTGGCGCCGGTTGCCGCGGCGGCACCAAAGCCCGCGATAGCGAACCTTCAGCTGATTTCGGCGGCGGAGGCGGCGCCGGTCGTGGCGGCGCAGGCGACCCTGAAACCGGCGCTCGGCAAGACCGAAGCCCGGCCGCAAGTGGCGAAAGCAAGCCCCGCCAATAAACCGCGCTCGCTCGACCGGCTGATCTCCGACATAGCCGAGGGCCGCTGATGACCACCGTCCAGCGCCTCGACGACAATCCCTGCCGGCCGCGTCACTTCAAGCCGCCGCCGCCCTGTGCGCCGGTGGTTGCCGACGAGCGCGCCAACCGGGTGCTCGAGACCTGCCGTACCCGCCTGGTCGCGACCGCGGCGTTGTTCGCCGTTGTCTTTGCCGTCGTCGTGCTGCGCCTGGCCGAAGTGACGCTGTTGAGCGGCGGCAGCGCCGAGTCGCATGTCGGGCGGCTGCCGCCGGCCGCGCCGCCGCCGCCGGCACGCGCCGACATCGTCGATCGCAATGGCGCGTTGTTGGCGACAATGCTTCCCAAGCCGTCGCTGTTCGTCAATTCGAAGGCGCTGCTCGCGGCCGGCCAGAACCCTGATGAAGCGGCCTATGAGCTCGCCTCCGTGTTGCCGGACAAGTCGCCCGGCGAGATCCGTGCCCGGCTCGTCTCCGGCAAGAGTTTTGCCTATGTGCAGCGCTCGTTGACCCCGCGCCAGCAATACGCCGTCAACCGGCTCGGCATCCCGGGGCTCGATTTCACGCCGGAAGAGCGGCGCTTCTACCCCTACGGCGATCTCGCTTCGCATGTCGTCGGTTATTGCGGCATCGACAATGAGGGGCTTGCCGGGGTCGAGCGGGGGCTCGACGCCAGCGCCAAAGGCCGCCGCCAGCCGATCGAATTGTCGCTCGATGCCCGCGTGCAGTTCATCCTGCGCGAAGAGCTCCTCAAGGTGGTGCAGGATTTCAGCGCCAAAGGCGCCGCCGGGATCATCATGGATGTGCGGACCGGCGAAATCATTGCGATGGTCTCGCTCCCGGATTTCGACCCCAACAAACCGGGCGATACCGATGCCGGCAAATCGCCGGCCGACGCCAAGGAGCGGATCTTCAACAAGATCACGCTCGGCGATTACGAGATGGGCTCGGTCTTCAAGATCTTTAACACCGCGATGGCGCTCGATTCCGGTGTTACCGCGCTGAATAAGGGTTACGACGCCAGCCATCCGATCCGGATCGGCCGCTTCACGATCGAGGATTATCACGGCAAGCATCGCTGGCTGAGCGTCCCCGAAATCTTCATGTACTCGTCGAATATCGGCTCGGCGAAGATGGCGGTCGATGCCGGCGCCGAGCGCCAGCGCAGCTTTCTCGCCCGGCTCGGTCTGTTGCAGCCGGTGCCGGTCGAGATCGACGAGGTGGCAAAGCCGCACTATCCGGCGGTGTGGCGCCCGGTCAACGTGATGACGATCGCCTACGGCCACGGCATCGCGGTGACACCCCTGCATGTGATTACCGCCGTGTCAGCGATCGTCAATGGCGGCGTTCTGCATCCGCCGACCTTGCGCAAATTGACGCCCGGCGCCGTGCCGCCCGGCGAGCGGGTGCTGTCGCCCAAAACCTCGGAGCAGATGCGCAAGCTGATGCGTCTGGTCGTCGAATTCGGCACTGCCAAGCTCGCCGCTGCACCAGGCTACGTGGTCGGCGGCAAGACCGGCACGGCCGAGAAGAATTCCGGTGGCCGTTATCTCGAAAAGAAACTGTTATCTTCCTTCATCGGCGCCTTTCCGATGCATGATCCGCGCTATGCGATCCTGGCGCTGGTCGACGAGCCGCACGGCACCAAGCAGAGCTTCGGTTACGCGACCGCCGGCTGGACGGTGGCGCCGGCGACCAGCCGCATCATCCAGCGGATCGCGCCGATATTGGGCGTTGCGCCGGTCGATGAGGCATCGCCCGGGATCACTCAGGCATTGACGATCGAGAGCCTGCAAGGAAAACGGATTGAATCTTACTGAGTTAATGAGTTCCGGCGCACCGAACCAGACGGGTGCTCGCCTGGGAGCTATCCGAGGTCCGCCGCTTGGCGATCCCGAGATCGTCGGGATCACCGCCGATTCGCGTCAGGTCAAACCGGGTTTTCTGTTCGCGGCGTTGCGCGGCACGCAGCAGGACGGCCGCGCCTTCGCCGCCGATGCCGTTAAAAAGGGTGCGGCGGCCATCCTGACCGACGACGCCGAGGCGCTCGCGCTCGATCCCGAGGCGCGGCGCCGGGTCGCAATCATCGCCGATCCGAACCCGCAACGCCGCCTCGCCCTGCTCGCGGCGCGCTTTTACGCCCGCCAGCCGCGCACGATCGCCGCCGTGACCGGCACCAACGGCAAGACCTCGGTGGCGCATTTCACGCGCGAGATCTGGACACATGTCGGCCATCCCGCGGCGAGCCTCGGGACACTCGGTCTGGTATCGCCGGCGGGACGGCGCCCCGGCGCGCTGACCACCCCCGATCCGGTCGCATTGCACCGCGACCTCGCCGACCTCGCGGCGCAAGGCGTCGAGCATGCCGCGATCGAGGCGTCGAGCCACGGCCTGGCGCAGTTTCGGCTCGATGGCGTCGCGGTGGCTGCGGCGGCGTTCACCAACCTGACCCGCGATCATCTCGATTACCACGGGGACATGGCCGCGTACCGCGCCGCGAAACAGCGTCTGTTCACCGATCTGTTGAAGACGGGCGGCGCCGCGGTCCTCAATGCCGACAGCCCGGAATTTACCGATCTCGCGGCGCTCTGCCGGGACCGCCGGCATCCCGTTATTGGCTACGGCACCGCCGCGGCAGAATTGCGCATCGTCGAACGCGTCCCGAGCCGCGACGGGCAGCGCATCACCCTCGACCTGTCCGGCCAGCGCCATGACATCGATTTGCCGCTGGTCGGCGAATTCCAGGCGATGAACGTGCTGGCGGCGCTCGGGCTCGTGATCGCCACCGGCACGCGAGCCGACGCGGCGATGGGCAGTCTGGGTCATCTGACCGGTGTTCCCGGCCGGTTGCAGCGGGTCGGCGAGACGGCAGCGGGAGCGGCGGTATTTGTCGATTACGCCCATACCCCGGACGCGTTGGCGACCGTGCTCGCCGCGCTGCGGCCACATGCCGAGGCGCGGCTCGCTATCGTGTTTGGCGCCGGCGGCGATCGCGACCGCGGCAAGCGGCCCTTGATGGGCCAGGTGGCGAGCGAGCTCGCCGACCTCGTCTACGTTACCGATGACAACCCGCGTAGCGAGCCGCCGGACGAGATACGGCGTGCCGTCACCGCTGCGGCGCCGCATGCCATCGAGATCGGCGACCGGCGCGACGCTATCGCCGCCGCTATCGCCGAGCTGCGCCGCGGCGATATTTTGGTCATCGCCGGAAAAGGCCATGAAACCGGCCAAATCATCGGCGACAAGATATTGCCGTTTGATGACGTGTTAGTGGCGCGCGGCGCGATCGCGGCCGAGAGCGGCGCATGAACGCGGCCGGGGGTGAAACATAACAGATGCTCTACCTGCTGCTGGCGCCGCTCGCCGATCAGTTTCATGCGCTGAATCTGTTCCGCTACATCACCTTTCGAGCCGGTGGAGGGTTCTTCACCTCGCTGCTGATCAGCCTCGTTTTCGGCACGCAGATCATCGCCTGGCTCAGATCGATGCAGGGCGAAGGTCAGCCGATCCGCGCCGATGGGCCGCAGAGCCATCTCGTCCGCAAGAAGGGCACGCCGACCATGGGCGGGTTCCTGATCCTGCTGGCGCTGACGGTTTCGACGCTGCTGTGGGCCGATCTCGGCAACGCCTATGTGTGGATCGTGATCTGGATGACGGTCAGCTTTGGGCTGATCGGGTTTCTCGACGATTTCCGCAAATTGACGCGGCGCTCGCATCACGGTGTGCCCGGCCGGGTCAAGCTGCTGCTGGAAATCCTGATGGCGATCGGCGCCTGCATCGCGCTTGCCTTCATCATGCGCCCGCCAATCGCGAATACGATCGCCATCCCGTTCGTCAAGAACGTGGTTCTGAATGTCGGCTGGTTCTTTCCGATATTCGGCGTGCTGGTTATCGCCGGCGCGTCGAATGCTGTAAACTTGACCGACGGGCTCGACGGGCTGGCGATCGGCCCGTCGATGATCGCGACCGGCTGTTTCGCGTTTATCGCCTACGCGGTCGGCAACGCCAGTTTTGCCAATTACCTGCAGCTGCACCACGTTCCCGGCGCCGATGAGCTGACCGTGTTTTGCGGCGCGATGGTCGGGGCCGGGCTCGGATTCCTGTGGTTCAACGCGCCGCCCGCCAGCGTCTTTATGGGCGATACCGGATCGCTGTCGATCGGCGCCGCGCTCGGCACGATGAGCATCATAACGAAACATGAACTGGTGCTGGCGATCATCGGCGGGTTGTTCGTGCTCGAGGCGGTGTCGGTGATCGTTCAGGTAGCCAGCTTCAAGATGACCGGACGGCGGGTCTTTCGTATGGCGCCGCTGCACCATCATTTCGAGCAAAAGGGCTGGGAAGAACCGACGATCGTCATTCGCTTCTGGATCATCGCGTCGATCCTGGCGATCGCCGGGCTGGCGACATTGAAGCTGAGGTAGAGAAGCGGCGGTAGGCAATCATGATCGTGGTCGACGAATTCCGGGGTCGGCTGGTAGGCGTGCTGGGGCTGGCCAAATCGGGGCGGGCGGCGGCCCAGTCGCTCGCTGCCGGAGGCGCTGAAGTGCTGGCGTGGGACGACAACGAGGCGGTCCGCAAGGCCTTGGCCGCCGAACTGACGTTGCGCAATTTAGCTGAGGCCGATTGGCGGGACATCCCGGCGCTGGTTTTGTCGCCCGGTATCCCGCACAGCTTCCCCGAGCCGCACCCGGCCGTGGTGCGGGCCCGCGACGCCGACGCCGAGATCATCGGCGACATCGAGCTGCTCGGCCGATCGCAGCCTAACGCACGCTACGTCGGCATCACCGGCACCAACGGCAAATCGACGACGACGGCATTGATCGGCCACATCCTCGCCACCGCCGGCCGGCGGGTCGCGGTTGGCGGCAATCTCGGCACGCCGGCCCTCTCATTGGCGCCGCTCGGTCGCGACGGCAGCTACGTGCTCGAGGCCAGCTCGTTCCAGCTCGAACTGATTACGACGCTCGCCTTCGATATCGCGCTGCTACTCAATATCACCCCCGATCACCTCGACCGGCACGGCGACATGGAAGGATATGTCGCCGCCAAGCGGCGCATCTTCGCGCGCCAGGACAAGGCCGCCACGGCGATCATCGGCATCGATGATGCGATCTGCCGCGAGCTGTCTGACGAGCTGCGCCGGACGGGTCCTGCGCGGGTCGTGCCGATCTCGGTGCTGGAGCCGGTTTCGGGCGGCGTTTATATCGACAGCGGTTGGCT
>Ga0209474_10004314_pt1 | contig 12309 bp, 12 predicted proteins | sample GraSoiAngelo_145_FD_185902 | JGI IMG/M metagenome (GOLD analysis project Ga0209474, IMG submission 185902) | Grasslands soil microbial communities from the Angelo Coastal Reserve, California, USA - 14_1009_05_20cm (SPAdes) (version 2) | ecosystem: Environmental > Terrestrial > Soil > Grasslands...
GGCGCCGCTCATCTATCCGCGCGAGATCAGATCACCCGCACCGGCTTGCCGTCGAGAAACGCCATGACGTTCTCGACGATCTGCGGATAGGAGCTGCGGTAGTTCTCGTCGGTGACGTAGCCGATATGCGGCGTCAGGATCATGTTCGGCGCGGTCCGCAGCGGATGATCGATCGGCAGCGGCTCCTGGTCGTAGACATCGAAGCCGGCATAGGCGAGCCGGCCATGTTTCAGCGCTTCGATCACCGCAGCGGTATCGCAGATCGGCCCGCGCGAGGTGTTGACGAGGATCGCCGTCGGTTTCATCAGCCCGATCTCGCGGGCGCCGACCAGCCCTCGGCTGCGGTCGCTCAGCACGAGATGCACCGACAGGATGTCGGAACGGCGGAACAGCTCGTCCTTCTCGACCCGCTCGACGCCTTGCGCGGCGGCTTTCTCGGCCGTCAAATTCTGGCTCCACGCGATCGCCTTCATTCCGAAAGCGAGCCCGACCCGGGCGACGGCGCTGCCGAGCCGACCGAGACCCAACAGGCCGATCGTCTTGCCGGCGACCCGATGGCCGATGCGAGTCTGCCAGCCGCCCTGGCGCATAAAGGCGTGGTCCTCGGCGATGCGCCGCGCCGCGCCGAGAATGAGGCCCCAGGCCAGCTCGGCGGTGTCTTCGTTGCCGCCCCCCGGGCCCCCGGTGCCGCAAACCGTGACGCGGCGATCCTTGAGCGCGGCCATGTCGAAGGAGGCGTTGCGCATACCGGTGGTGATCAGCAGCTTCAGCTTTGGCAAGCGATCGACGATGCTTTTCGGGAAGGCGGTGCGCTCGCGCATTGCGGCGACGATCTCGCTATCGGCCAGCGAACGGACGACATCCTCGGCATCCGCGAAGGGGAAGCGCTCGACCGCGATCTCGATGCCGCGGGCACGCACCGGCGACCAGTCGGCCATATCGAGAGCCACGCCTTGGTAGTCATCGAGAATGCTGAGCCGCATCGGTTATCTCCCCGGTCGCCTTGCCGTGCCGAAGGATGTCATTGCGGGCGCAGCGGCGCAATCACGGTCAGGCGAGGAGCGGCGTGTAGCGGTCCAGCACGCGCAGGATCTCATCCCGGCTTTCGTCGGGGATCTCGAGTACGGCGCGGTCGATACCGGCCTCTTCGTATTCCCGCAGTGTCGCCTTGTCCGGCGGGGCGCGGAACACCGAGGTCGACAGCGTCTTGGGGTCACGCCCCTTCTCTTCGGCCATCCGGCGCAACCGCGCGAGCTGTTCCCGGATCTCGTAGCCGCGGCCGGGACGCGGGAACCAGCCGTCGCAATATTCGACGACGCGGCGCAACGTGTAATCGCTCTCGCCGCCGAGGATGATCGGCGGGTGCGGCTTTTGCGCCGGCTTCGGCCACGACCACACCTTATCGAAATTGACCATCTCGCCGTGGTATTCCGCCTCGTCCTCGGTCCACAGCGCCTTCATCGCGAGGATCCGCTCGCGCATCAGCTTGAACCGCGTGTTGTAGCGGGCTCCGTGATTTTCCATCTCCTCGACATTCCAGCCGCCGCCGATACCGAAGACAAAGCGCCCGCCCGACAACTGATCGAGGCTGGCGACACATTTGGCGGTGACGATCGGGTCGCGCTCGGGAATGAGGCAAATGCCGGTGCCGAGCAGCAGCTTTTTGGTCGCCGCCGCCGCGAAGGACAGCGCGACGAACGGATCGTGCGTATGCGCATAGCGCTTCGGCAATTCGCCGCCGCTCGGAAACGGGCTCTTGCGGCTGGTCGGAATGTGGGTGTGCTCGGGCACAAACAGAGATTCGAAGCCGCGCTCTTCGAGAGCGCGCGCCAATTCGACGATGTTGATCCCGTAATCGGCCGGGAAATAGAAAACGCCGACCTGCATCTCTCTCCTCCTCACAACCAGCTATACCGCGATCCGCGGGAATGCCGTCAGGCGACGTTGGTGGCCGCCGGAGGACGCAGCGGCGCCACCTCGGCCGAAGCCGGCGCGGACAGGGCATCGGTGATTGCCTGCGCCGCAGCCGCCGGCGCGCCGGTCCTCGCCGGCGCGGTCTGTAAGGTCAAGGCCCCCGAGGCGAAGGTGATGCCCTTTTCGGCGAACACCCGATAGATCCGCTTCAGGTATTCGCGCTGTATCCAACTCGGCTTGACCGGCCGCGCGGTGAATTTGAACCGGAACACGACCGCGTTGTCCGCGACCTCGGCGATGCCTTGCATCTTCAGCGGCAGGATGACCTCCGAGGCAACTTCGGGGCTGTCCTCCTGCATCGACAGCCCGATCTGCTTCGCGGTCTTGCGCACCAGCTCGATATCGGTGCCCGGCTCGAGCCGCAGATTGAATTTGATCGTCGCGAAGTCGCGGCTCTGATTGCTGACCGAGCCGAGCTGGCCATACGGGATCGTGTGCAGCGGGCCGTTGTGGTGGCGCAGCTTGACCGAGCGGACGCCGAGCGCTTCGACGGTGCCTTTGAGCCGGCCGGTATCGATGTATTCGCCGACCCGAAAGGCATCGTCCCACATGTAGAACAGGCCGGAAATGATGTCGCGAACCAGCGACTGCGATCCGAACGACACCGCCAAGCCGAAAACGCCGGCGCCGGCGATCAGCGGCGCGGTATCGATGCCGAGCCGCGACAGCACGATCAGCACTGCGACGACGCCGACCGCCACCCCGACAAAGGCGCGCAGCATCGGCAGCAGGGTTTGCAGCCGCGAGGCCGGCGTCGACTCCTCATCATCATCGGCGGTGCCCGGCAGCTTTGGCCCGCCTGGGACATCCTGGAGGTTGCGATCGATCGCCAGCCGAACCAATTCCCAGGCCAGATAGGCGACAAACAACGTTATGACCGCGACCGCCGCCGAGTGCGTTGCCTGCGCCGCAGCGGCCGGCGACAGGTCGATCGCCTCCACCCAAATCGATACGAGCGTCATTGCCGCGACGAGCAGAACGAGGATGCGCAGAATACGGCGGAAGCTGCGCGCGACGAGTTGATGGATCCCGGCCGGCCCGCGCACGCTGACCGTATCGTGCCGGCCGCGCTCGGTGAGCCGTTCCAGCACCATCAAAACGAGCAGCACCCCGAGCGTCGATACGCCGGCGTGATAGTAGGACAGCAGGCCGAGGGACAGGCCGAACACGAAAAACAGCATCAATCCGCCGACCAGGGTCAGGCCGATCGGAACCCAGGCGCGCGCCAGGGCACCGCGTACGGCCGCGATGATCCCGTCGGAGCGGTTGCCGCGGATCAACGCTTCGATCGCACCACGCGCGCGGATGACAATCCATGCATCGAGCCCGCACACCGCGGCAGCGACGACCAGCCCAATGATGTGCGGCGCACCGCTGTCCTCGTCGGACAGGCCATAGCGGCCAAAGCCGATCAGCATTGAGATCGCGAGCAGAACGGCCGACAGAAACCGCGAAAGGCGCCGTGCCTCTACATCGGGGATGTCGATCAGTCGGGCGGCGGGTTCGCCGGGGCGCAACACCACGCGGGGAACCAGCATGATGGTGCGCCAGCGGATCAGCACGCTGGCCGCAAGCACGGCGAGGTTCTGCATGACCCCGAGGCTGGCCAGCCAATGCCGGCTATACACAAAAACCCCGGCGAAAACCGCCAACCCGCCGATGTCACACAGCAAAAGCCATATTAGATCGACGACGGTCGGTCCCTCCATCCGCCTGCGGAGCGATCGGCGCAACCGGCGGCTCAAGCCTCGGGCGACCAGTCTTTCGGCGAACAACGCGATGCAAGCGGCCGCGACCACCCAACCAAGGGCGACCAGCGCGCCGACAGCGGAGCCGTCGCGATCAAAGGACCGCCATTCGCGCCCCAGCGCGGACGGCGTGTCCGGCAGCATGCTAATATCCGAACTCGCCTCGCGTTCGAGGTCGACAATGATGCGCTCCAGCCAGCCGGCCGAATGCATATTCATGTCGGCGGCCGGCGCAGCCGCCGCGTCAGTGGTGGGGGGCGAAATCGGCGGCGCATCGGCTGCTCGAGCAGCCACGCCGAACAACCCCACCGACAGGAAAGCGATAAATCCGATCCAGCGCAGCTTGCGCCGGGGTGCATCGCGATCAAGGTCCTTGAGCCGCAGCCACATGCTACCGGCCTCCCACTTGGAGTCCGTGCATTTTAAGCTGTTTAGCGGGGCGGAGCGCGGTCTTTTTGCGGTCTAGCTCAGCCGCGAGGAGGCCGAGCAGCTCGCGCCGTTCGACCTCCTCCGATTACTCGAGGCGGCAGTTCCTAAGGTAGCCAGCTTGCTTTGGTCGCCTAGGCGACGCTGGTTAGTCCTGCACCCGCCATGAAATCTGACCCTGCCACTGAGTATGGATCAGATAGGCCAGCCCGTAGCCGACCACCCCAGCGATCAGCAGCGCGGTCAGCGGATACTCGTTGACGTTCTCGGTCAAATATTCGCCGGCGCGCTGGCCCTGGCGATACAACACGTCGCCCGCCGCGCCTGCCTGGTCGCGGGCGCGCCGCGCCAACTCCTGCGCGGTGGCGCCGGGATCAGCGGCGGCTGCGCGCGCCTGATCGCCGATGTTGCGGACCATCGTCTTGGCCTGCTCGACCGTTTGACCAGCTCTGGCCATCGCCTGGCGGCCCTGCTGACGAACCTCTTCCACCCCAGTTTCGCCCGCCTCGCGCGCGACCTCCATTGCTTGTTCGCGCGTCAACGTCTCATCGGTCAGTTTTTCATCCATTGCTTCGCTCCTGAGTAAATCTCTCAACTAAAACATCAGCCGCAAGGCTCCGTTTCTCAGTGAAACCTGAAGTTGGGCGGGACGATCAGCAGAAGCATCATTATCGGACCGGAACCCTGCCGCGCCTGCGCTCGTTCCGTCGGTGGAACCCCCGTTAGAGTGCGAAGGAGGAAACTCGTGTCCAAAACGACATTGACGGCAGCCGTTGCGCTGCTGATGGCAGCCTCGCTGCCGGTTTATGCGCAGACCTCGTCATCGAGCACGTCGTCGAGCGCGTCGGCGCCTTCAAAGAGCGTTTCGGCGACGCAGTTGCAGCCGGGCCAAATCCGCGCCACGCAGATGGACGGCGCGACGGTCTATGACACGCAGAACCAGAAGGTCGGCGATGTCAAAGACATCATTCTCGACAAAGACGGCAAGGTCGCCGCGGTCGTCCTCGACGTCGGCGCGTTCCTCGGCATCGGCGGCAAATACGTCGCGATCGGCATGAACGATCTGAAGATCACCCAAGACAACAATAACAAGCCGCGCTTCGCGGTCGACATGACCAAGGACCAGCTGAAAGCGGCGCAGGCCTACGAGCTCAACCCGCGCAGCGCCAGCACCGGGACGACGGCCCCGCCGAGCGGATCGACAACGCCACCCGCCAATCGTCCGAACACCAACACGACGACGACGCCGGGGATGCCTTCGAAGCAGTAATCGAATAAACCCGGCGGGCACGGTTTCCCGTCACAGCGCCGGTTTCTTCGAGGGAGCGGCTCGGGATCAACCGAGCCGCTCTTTTTATGCCATCGCGCGCTGCAGATTGCTGTCGAGCTTATCGAGGAACTGGTTGGTGGTGAGGTTGAACTCGGTCATCCGCCCCTGGTCTGGAGTGATGCCGGCACACTTGACGCCCACGCCGTACTGCACGATCGCGCTGGCGGCCTCGACCGTGACCGGGGCGTCGGTGGGCTGCCGTGGGCAGCTCCACCGGACGCCGCGTCAGAGAGCGGCGAGCGCCGCGTTCAGCGTCGCACTCGGCCGCATCGCCGCCGATGTCTTAGCCGGATCGGGCAGATAATAACCGCCAGTATCCACCGGCTTACCCTGCGCGGCGATCAGCTCGGCATTAATCTTGGGCTCGTTGGCCGCCAGCGCCTCCGCCAGCGGTTTGAAGCGGGCAGCCAGTGCCGGGCTGTTGTCCTGCTTCGCCAGCGCCTGTGCCCAATACAGCGCCAGGTAGAAATGGCTGCCACGATTATCCAGTTCGCCAATCCTCCGCGCAGGCGAACGGTTGTACTCAAGGATCTTGCCGTTCGCCTCATCGAGCGTCTCGGCCAGAACCTTCACGTCCTCATTCCCACTTGTCTGCGCCAGATGTTCCAGCGAAGCGCCTAGCGCCAGGAACTCGCCCAGCGAATCCCAGCGCAGATAGCCTTCGTGCTGGAACTGCTCCACATGCCTGGGCGCCGAACCGCCGGCCCCGGTCTCGAACAACCCGCCGCCCGCCAGCAGCGGAACGATCGACAGCATCTTGGCCGACGTGCCCAGCTCCATGATCGGGAAAAGATCGGTCAAGTAGTCGCGCAGCACATTGCCAGTGACGGAGATGGTGTCGAGCCCCTTGCGGATGCGATCGAGCGAGAACTTGATTGCCTCGACCGGCGCCAGGATGCGGATGTCGAGACCCGATGTGTCCTCGTTCTTCAGGTATGTCTCGACCTTGGCGATCAACTGCGCATCGTGCGCGCGTTTGGCGTCGAGCCAGAACACCGCCGGGGTGCTGGTCAGGCGCGCGCGGCGCACCCCAAGCTTGACCCAGTCCCGGATCGGCGCGTCCTTGACCTGGCACATCCGGAAGATGTCACCGGTCTCGACCGGCTGCGACAGCAGAACCGTGCCATCATCGGCGACCACGCGCACTGTTCCGCCCGTTGCGACCTCAAACGTCTTGTCGTGCGAGCCATACTCCTCGGCTTGCTGCGCCATCAACCCAACGTTCGGCACAGAGCCCATCGTCTTCGGGTCGAAGGCGCCATGCGCCTTGCAGTCCTCGATGACGGCCTGGAACAGCGGCGCATAGCAACGATCGGGGATCGCGGCGATCACGTCGTGCAGCTTGCCGTCAGCGCCCCACATGCGCCCGGATTCGCGAATCATGGCCGGCATCGAGGCATCGATGATCACGTCGCTCGGCACGTGCAGATTGGTGATTCCCCGGTCGGAATTGACCATGGCCAGGCCAGCCTGCTTCGCGTAGGTGGCCTCGATATCGGCCTTGATCGCCGCCTTTTCAGCCTCCGGCAAATTCTCGATTCGGCTCAGCATGTCGGCCACGCCATTGTCAGGATCAACGCCCAGGCGCGTCAGTGTGGCGCCATGCTTCTCGAACACATCGGCGAAGAACACGGAAACGCAATGACCGAATATGATGGGATCAGAGATCTTCATCATGGTTGTCTTGACTTGCAGCGAGAATAGGACGCCGTCCTTCTTCGCGGCGTCGAACTGCGCGGCGAAGAAGGCGCGCAACGCCTTACGGTTCATCACCGACGCGTCGATGATCTCGCCGGTCTGAAGCGGCGTCTTCGCCTTCAGCACCGTGACCGCGCCATCGCTGCCGACCAATTCGATACGGGCATTGGTCGGCGCCGCAATCGTTGTCGCGACCTCCGAACCGTAGAAATCGCCGCCCGACATGTGCGCCACGCGGGTTTTCGAGTCCTTGGTCCAGGCGCCCATCTTATGCGGATTGTTGCGCGCGTACTGCTTCACGGCACCGGCGGCGCGGCGGTCGGAATTGCCCTCGCGCAGCACCGGATTGACGGCGCTGCCGAGCACCTTCCCGTAGCGGGCGCGGATTTCCTTATCCGCTGGCGTCGCGTCGCTGTCCGGGTAGTCCGGCACGTCGTAACCCTTGCTCTGCAACTCTTTGATCGCAGCCTTCAGCTGCGGGATCGACGCGGAGATGTTGGGCAGCTTGATGATGTTGGCCTCGGGGCGCATCGCAAGTTGGCCAAGTTCGGCGAGCTCGTCCTTGATCTGTTGCGCCGGCGTCAGTTTGTCGGGGAAATTAGCGATGATGCGGCCAGCAAGCGAAATGTCCTTAAGCTTCATCTTCACGCCGGCAGCACCGACGAAGGCTTCGACGATCGGCAGAAGGGAAAACGTAGCAAGCGCAGGCGCTTCATCAACCTTCGTCCAAACAATTTCGAGATCTGACATGCTTGCACCTCCGCGCGCCGCTTTCTCGTAGTATCTCAGGTCGGCTTCCAGATACGCCTAGACGGGTTTTGCGACCTTGATCTTCGCCATTTGCTGTCACCTTCGGATGCGGCCGGCCGGGTCTGGAAAGCGCGCGACCATAAAGGCCGTGAGGTCGCGAAGCAAGCCGGCGACGCGCCTCGGACAAGCGGTGATTAGGGGCCACGCAGTCGCGATATTCGCCGCCTGCGACCCTTCATTTATTAACAGTCTGAAGTGATCGCCAGCGAGACCGTCCGAAATCTCTGAACCTCGCGATTGTCACTGTCTGTTTACATGCGGTTTACCAAACTTGTCAGACTGTCGCATTCGGAGAATAGTGATTCCAATGCGTTAGGCTAAACCGCCCAATTTTTGTGCAACTATGGAACTGCCTTTGGTCTAGGCACAATCCGATCACCTCCACCGTCGTTTTCCCCAACTTTATCCACCTCGCTCGTGGATAGTGTCAGCCCCGCTCGGGATTCACCAAACGCGGCAATGGCTTGCCGTTCAGCTCGTTGATCTACAGCAAGTCCGAGCGAGTTTTTTGCGCCGGCACCACGCGTTCAAGCGTGGCCATCAGAGCCGCAACACTCGGCACGATTTCGACCAGCCGCGGGATCAGAGATTTTGCGAAATTCTGCGCGACGATGTGATCGAGCAAAGCGCGTAACGGCCGCCAGTAACCGGCAATGTCGACGAGAAAAATCGGCTTGTCGTGCAGTCCGAGCTGCCGCCATGTCGCAATCTCGAAAAATTCGTCGAGCGTACCGATTCCGCCCGGCAGAACCGCGAACGCATCGGCTCTCTCGGCCATGACCCGTTTGCGATCGTGCATCGTGTCGACGATCACCAGCTCGCTGACGCCTTGATGCGCCAGTTCGGCATCGCGCAAGGCCGCCGGGATGATGCCGACGACGTGTCCGCCCGCCCGTAAAGCGGCGTCGGCCGCGATGCCCATCAGCCCGATGCGGCCGCCGCCGAACACCAGCGCAATGCCAGCCACCGCCAGGCTGCGCCCGAGCTCGTCAGCCGCGGCGCGATAGCGGGGATCGACCGCACCCGCCGAACCGCAATACACGCAAACGGAGCGGATCTGCGGCATCAGGCGGCGGTCGCGTATAGCTCGGGCGGCAATTGCGGCGCAGCACGGCCGCGGGCATGCAAATAGGATTGCCAAAACAAGCAAGCGGCCACCGTACGCCAGGGCCGCCATTGCTCACCGATTTCCCGAAGCGCACGCTCGTCTGGTCGGGCATCCAGCCCGAGGCATTCCATGACCCCGAGCTGCAAGCCGAGATCGGCGGCGGGCCAGATGTCGGATCGCCCGAGCGCGAAGATCAGATAAATCTCGGCGCTCCAACGTCCGATCCCCTTGAGGCCGACGAGCTCGGCGAGCACTGCATCATCGGCGCTTGCTTCCAGCCGACCGAAGTCGAAAGCACCGTTCGCAACGGCCTGCGCCAGCCGCCGCGCATAATCCATCTTCTGCCGGCTGAAGCCGCAGGCACGCAGGATGGCATCGTCGAGCGCCAGAAACGGCTGCGGAGCGAGAGGTCGGCACAAACCGGAGAGGCGGCGGTGCATCGCCGCCGCGGCGTCGATCGAGACCTGCTGTTCGAGAATGATATGCAACAGCGTCGCGAAACCATTACGGCGGCGGCGAAACCGCGGCATGCCGGCGCGATCGAGAATGGCGCGAAAAACCGGTTCGCCGGCCAGCGCGTCAACTCCCTGTTCCAAATGCTGCGGCGCGTAAATCGGCTCCACAGCATCAGCCGATTGGTCTAGCCCCACAGAGCCGGCTCCGGCGGGTAGAGGGTGCTGCCGTCATAGCGCAGACCTGGCACCCGGTCCTGCGCCAGCAACAGCGGCGCATCGAGATCGACGACGGCGGCTTGTTGTGCGACGAGCACGGCGGGCGCCATCGCGAGCGAGGTGCCGATCATGCAGCCAACCATGATCTTGAAGCCGCGCGCCCTCGCCGCTGCCGCGAGTTCGAGCGCTTCGGTCAGCCCGCCGGCTTTGTCGAGCTTGATATTAATCGCATCGTACTTGCCGGTGATCCGGTCGAGATCGGCGCGCGTGTGGCAGGCTTCATCGGCGCATACCGGGATCGGATGCGGCACCCGCGCCAGAGCCTCGTCGCGATCGGCCGGCAATGGCTGCTCGATCAGTTCGACGCCGAGCTCCGCGAGCGCTGGCATCGTCTCTGTCAGGTGGCGCTCGCTCCAGCCTTCATTGGCATCGACGATCAGCCGCGCCGCCGGCGCGGCGCGGCGCACCGCGCGCACCCGCTCGACGTCGCCGTCGCCAGTCAGCTTCAGCTTCAGCATCGGCCGGGTACGTTGTGCCGCCGCGGCCTCGCCCATTCGTTCGGGGGTATCCAGGCTGAGCGTATACGCGGTCACCAGCGGCTTGAGCGGTCCGACGCCGGCGATATCGGCGACGCGGCGGTCGTCGCGCTTGGCATCGAGGTCCCAAAAGGCGGCATCAAGCGCGTTGCGCGCCGCGCCCGCTGGCATTGCCTGTTGTAATTCCTTGCGGTCGAGCCCCGAAAAGACCGCGCCGCGCATGTCCTCGAGCGCCCGCACCACGCTGTCGACGCTCTCGCCATAGCGCGGATAGGGCACGCACTCGCCGCGACCGCGAAAGTCCCCGTCGAAGATTTCAGCAACCACAACCTCGGCGGTCGTCTTGCTGCCACGCGAGATCGCAAAAGGCCGGGCTAACGGCCAGGCGCGGCGGATCACGCTGAGGCGATGCGGCGATGGAGCCATGCGCCGGGTCAGCCGAGCAGATGGTCGACGATGGCTCCGACGCCGGTGCGCACCGCATCGACGCAGGGCAGGCGAAGCCTGTCCTGCGTCTGGCTCAGATAATCCCGCGCAGCCGCCGTATCGAGTGCCCCGGTATTGACGCTGACCCCGACGCAGCGGACCGCGGGGTTGGTCAGCTGCGCCGCCTCGATGTTGCGCTCGATGCAGAGCTGCAGGTCGGGCAGCGGATAATTCGGCAGCCCGCGCATATGGCTGCGGGTCGGCTCGTGGCACATGACCAGCGCGTCGGGCTGCGCGCCGTGAATAAGCCCGAGCGTCACGCCGGCATAGGAGGCGTGGAACAGCGAGCCCTGCCCTTCGATGAGGTCCCAATGATCCGGATCGTTGGCCGGGCACAGCCATTCGACGGCGCCCGAAACGAAATCCGACACGACCGCATCGATCGACACGCCGTCGCCGGTGATAAAGATGCCGGTCTGGCCGGTCGCGCGAAAATCAGCATTGAGGCCGCGCCGCCGCATCTCTTTTTCGAGCGCCAGCGCGGTGAACATCTTGCCGATCGAGCAATCGGTGCCGACCGTCAGCAACCGCTTCCCCGGGCGTTTCACCCCGTTCCCCACCGTAAACTCGCGAGTCGGGTGACGCACATCGGCGATTTGGCGACCGTAACGCGCCGCCGCGTCGCGCAAAGCCGGGATATCGGTGAGACGATGGTGGAGGCCGCTCGCCAGGTCCATGCCGAGTTCGAGCGCCCGCACCAGCAGCCCCTCCCAGCCGTCGCCAAGAACGCCGCCGCGATTGGTGGTACCGACGATGACCGTCTTGACGCCGGCGGCGGCGGCTTCCTCGATCGTCATGTCAGGCAGACGCAGATCGGCGTTGCAGCCGGGCAGACGCAGCTGTCCCAAACAGATCTCCGGCCGCCAGAAAGCAATACCATCGGCGGTCTTGGCGGCAAGCTGATCGGGGGCGTCGCCGATAAACAGCAGATACGGAGTGCGCAGGGTCACCGCCCTCACCTTTTCGCAGGGGGTTGCGAAGCCGGCGATCTTACGGAACTGAGGCAGGCCACGAAAGACCCCAGGCCACGAAAGACCTATGGGCGACCGGTAGCGCCTCGGTTCAGATCGGCAATATCGGATATAAGCAGATGTGGTGGCACGATCCGGATTGCTCAATCGGCCCGCCACCCTGAATACGAAGTCCGGGCCTAGCCATACCTCGGCCGAATGGCTGCCATCTCGGTGCAGAATTCGAGGGATGATTGCGGCGATGTTGGCGTATTTGATGCAGCGGATACGCGAATTGGGCGCGCCGCGCTCGCCGACCTCGCTGGGCGGCAGGTCGCTGCGAGCAGATCGGGCCGAGGAGACCAGAGATGAGCCCGGGCACAGCGTTTCATTTCTTTCACCGCAGGGCACAGAGCGAAAGCAGCGGCACCGCGTGGGCGCTGATCATCGCGGTCCTGTTCGCGGTGGTTGCCGCGATCAGCTTTGCCGTGGATCAGAGCGTCACGCTTTCCACCCTGCCCGCCCCGCCGGCGCATAGCGTCGGCCGCTAAACCGGCCAGCAGTATCAGGCC
>Ga0209474_10004319_pt1 | contig 12300 bp, 11 predicted proteins | sample GraSoiAngelo_145_FD_185902 | JGI IMG/M metagenome (GOLD analysis project Ga0209474, IMG submission 185902) | Grasslands soil microbial communities from the Angelo Coastal Reserve, California, USA - 14_1009_05_20cm (SPAdes) (version 2) | ecosystem: Environmental > Terrestrial > Soil > Grasslands...
CACGTCACCGACCAGGGCAAGGCGAGCGAAGGCTGGATCATCGCCGACACGGAATTGGCGAAGACCGCCGTCGGGGGCTAAGCCCGCAGGCAACCATGCCACTGCCCGCCGGCGCGAGCCGGCGGGCGTTTTGTTGCACGCCCGTCACGGAGGATCGGCTCGCCGGGTCCGATATAGGTTCATGGCCGTCTGCAAGACGTGCGGCTGCGCCATTCCGCTCGGACGCAAGAGCTGCGACATGTGCGCGGCGGTAGGCGCCGTTGCGCCGGCGCAGCAGACGTGGACACCGCCAAAAGAGGCCGCCGCGCCGCAGGAGCTGTCGTCGTCAGCCGCGAATTGGGCGGCTGTGTCCGGGGCCGCGAGGCCGGCACTGCCCGCCGACCTGAAGAAGGCCCAGAAGAAAGTGCGCGAGGCGTGGCAATTCATCGCCGCGATCGGGTTGCTCAATATCGGCGTCGGGATCCTTGCCGAGGCCGCGAGCATCACGCCGCTGCTGAACTATTTCGACTGGTTTTCCGTGGGGGTCGGCATCGTCTTCCTCGTCCTCGCCTACTTCATCCGGGGCGGTTCGATGATCGCGATGGGCATCACGATCGGCCTCTACGCACTCGACACCGCGCTCCTGTTCTGGACCGGCCACTTCGCCATCATCCGCATTGTGGTCCTGGTGTTTCTCGTGCAGGGTCTCGGCTCGCTGAACCTGCTACGGCAGCAAAGAAAGGCAGCCGCCAACCAGAGCCCGGATCAACTGCGCGCGGCCTGATCCTCCTCGTTACCCGCCGCCGACGATCTCCACGAGCGTGTCGGGCAGCCCGAACCAGGCGCGCAGCACCGGGCCACTGATCTCGTCGGTCTTGCTGCTCCCACGCAGCCGAACACCCAGGACCCGCCCGGATGGACCCTTTTGCAAGATGTCGATCCCCAGCAGACGGTCGCCGAGGTCCTCGTCATTGTCGCGCAGGATCTGGGCGGCATCGGTCGCGGAGAAGGGCCCCAGCTGCCATGAGGGAGCTCGGTCCAGCGGGTCCGCGATGCCGCGCAGGTAGGGGAGGTTGGCGGCGGGCTTCAGCCCGTGGTTCCAGTGGATGAAGCCGTACTCGCTGTTCTCGGTGTGGCCGCCCCCGGATGCCATGTAGAGCGCGCTCAGCAGTTGGCCGTTGTAGGAGAGGACCTGGCCCTTGGTCGCATCCACCGCGTCGTTGCTCGCTTTGACCTGCTCGGTCAGTCCGCTGTAGGCCTGGTCGAACTGGTTGCCCTCGAGGTCGAAGTCGCCGCCGCCCGACGAGATCTTGCGCATCGCGTAAGTGCGAGCCGCGATCGCCTGCGCCTTGAGCGCCTCGACACCCCAGTAGGGCGGCATCTCGGCGGGGACGACACCCTTGAGGTAATCCTCGATGGGCAAGACGTTGACCGGCAGCACGGTCGCCGATCCTTTGGGAATGAGTCGGAGTTCGCCACTGTACCGCCATTGCTCGGCCCCTGACCGGAAATCGCCGCCCATCGTTTGCAGGATGTTGGTGCGGATCCCCGCCGGGCCGGTGCCGCGGATCACGAGTGCGCCATTGAATGAGACGGAGGTCCCGCGGACTCCACTTGCCGACTGCACGAAGGCCTCCGGAAGCCCGCCCTGCGAGCTGTCGAAGCCGAGAACCGAACCAGACTCACCGGTGAGCTCCGGGTGGCCCTCGACCGTGACCGGCTCGGCAACGAATGGCATCGCTCCAAAAACGCGTGGCCACGGTCGAGCCAGATCTATGGGCCCATGGGTAAGCGCGATGCGGACCGGGCCCGATGTGTCGCGGCTATCGATCCGGCTGCTCTGGTAGTAGGCGGCGAGGATCTTCTTGTCGTCGTCGCCTGCACCGGCCCGGCCGCGTGCGCCCCACTGGCTCATTCCGAGCCCGTGACCGTTGCCGCGCCCCCTGAACAGGAAGCCGCTGAGGTGGAAGGCGGTGGGATCTCCGATCTGGAGCTGGCTGCCGCGGGTCTCGAGCTCGGTTGTCAGGGTGAAGTCGCCAACCGCGGTGGGGGAGAGCGTCACCAGCGCGAGGTCCGTGGTCGCTGCGGGAGCGACGGCCTGGCCCAGTGGGCGCGCGTCGGCGGTGACCTGCTTGCCGTCGGCGGCCTTCCAGGTCAATCGGATGAGGTCGCCGGCCGCCCAGGCGCTCGCCGTGTCGTTGCGGACGCGGAGATCGAAGCGCACGACGCCGTCGATCGGCGGGTTGTGCGGAATGACCGTTCCCGCCACGAGGGTGGCCGTCGCGGCGGCGCTGGCCGACAGCGGCGGGAAGACCCACCCGAACAGCGCCACGAGCGCGATCAGGAAGGGGATCTGGCGCCGCGACACCTTGCTAGTATCGGAAAAATGGTCGGCCGCGCCAGCTGCGCGGTGGGGCTGGCGCTGGCGTTGCTGCTGAGCTCGTGCAACCTTCCTGGCCTGCCCGCGCCGTCAGCCTCCGCCACACCCGCGAATACGAGCCGCGTCTCGCATCTTCAATTGAGCGAGGCGGAAGATGCGCAAACGCTCGATCCTGCGCTGATCGACGATCCCACCTCGCTCGCCATCGGCGCCGAGATATTCCAGGGCCTGACCCGGCTCGATGTGACCCTTCGCCCGGTGCCGGCCCTTGCCCAGAGCTGGGAGATCACCGATTCGGGGCGCGCCTATACCTTCCACCTGCGCGCGGCAAAATACCAGTCGGGTGCGACGGTCCAGGCACAGGATGCCGTGACCGCCTGGAAGCGGGCGCTGGCGCCCAAGACCGCGAGCCCGCTGACCACGTTTTTCGCGCCGCTTGGCGCCCACTACCCGGGAGACGCGCTCAACGGCGTGCAGGCGGTCGACCAGAAGACCCTCGTCGTGCGCCTGCCCCAACCCGACAGCTCGCTGCTGACGCGGCTCGCGTTGCCACCGTACTGGCTGGACGATCCGGGCCTCAACGGAGGGGTCTCCTCGGGGACCGGCCCCTATCGCCTGGATAAGTGGAATCGCGGCCGCGGCTTGCATCTGAGCGCGTTCTCGGACTACTGGGGCCCTCGACCGCAAGTGCGCGGCGTCGATATCGAGGTCGAGCCCGACAATCCGAAACGCCTGGACCGCTTCACCAGCGGAGCGGTCGACATCGCCCACGGGTTTACCGGCCCCCAGCTGCTCGCCTTCGCCCGCGACCCAAAGCACCTGTCGGAGCTGCACAAGGTCGCGAACACACGCACCACGTTTCTCGGCTTCAACACGGTCGCCGGCAGCGGCTACGGGCCCCCCGACCGGATGGCGATCGCCCAGGCTATCGATAAGGGCCGGCTCACCGACCTCGCGCTCTACGGATCGATGTTAGGGGCTCCGGCCACGGATCTGGTTCCGCCCGGCGTAGCCGGCCATCTCGATCGGCCGCTGACGGGCTTCGACCCTATATCCGCCCGAACGGGTCTCGACCAGGCCGGGTTCCCGGCGCAGATCGGGCTGTATTTCTCGACGAACTCGACGGTGGGACGGGTGGCGCGAGATCTCCAGGATCAGATCAGCAGCGCCACCGGGCGCACGGTCAATCTGCATCCCACCGGCGACTTCTTCAACCGCGCCGCGCTCGACCAGCTGCCCCTTTTCATCGATACCTGGAGTGCCGACTTCCCCTACCCCTCCGACGTGCTCGACAACCTGCTCGCCTCGAACGCCCAGTTCAACAACCTGCGCTTGACCGACTCCCAGGTCGATGGCGACTTGGCGGCGGCGAAGGCGGCAACGACGTGGGAGGCCGCCATCAAGGCCTACCAGCACGCCGAGGAGATCGTGCTCGCGGATCACCGGCTGATCCCTCTCTACAGCGGCGTCGAGCCCTACCTGGTCCGATCGGGACTGAAGGTTCCGTTCAGTGGCGGCACGATCGCCTACCGCTGGGAGGATGTTCGTTAGGATCAGTTCGTTGAGCGATCGGAGCTCGCACCGCGCGCGTGTGCTTCGCTACGGCGAGGAGGCCGGCGTCCGGGTCGACGACCAGCTCGCCGCCGAGGAGCCGTTGGAAATCCGCGTCGGCGGCACCCCGCTCACGGTGATGATGCGGACGCCGGGGTACGAGCGCGAGTTGGCGCTCGGATTTCTTTATGGCGAGGGCGTCATCCGCGGGGCCGCCGATGTCGCCCGCATGGCGATCCTGCCCAACGGCGAGCATCCAGATCTGGAGAATGTCATCGACGTCGAGCTGGCTCCGGGTGCCCCCGGGGTCGACCGCCGCTGGCAACGGAATTTCCTGGCGGCAGCCAGCTGCGGACTCTGCGGCGTCAGCAGCATCGAGGCGATCCACGAGTCGGCGCCACCCCTGCCGGACGACGGCCTCTTGATCGACCGAGACACGATCTATGGCCTTGACGCGCGGCTCCGCGCCGAGCAGGCGATCTTCGCGCGCACGGGCGGCCTGCACGCGGCCGGCCTCTTCACGGTGACCGGCGAGCCCGTAGTCGTTCGGGAGGACATCGGGCGGCACAACGCGGTCGACAAGGTTGTCGGCCACGCGGTCGAGCGGCGACTTCTCCCACTCGATCGCCACATCCTGATGGTCAGCGGCCGGACGTCGTTCGAGATCGTCCAGAAGGCGCTCCAGGCCCGTATCCCGGTGCTTGTGGCGGTGTCGGCACCCTCCAGCCTGGCGCGCGACCTGGCCCAGGCGTCGAACCAGACCTTGATCGGGTTTCTGCGGGGCCGCAGCCTGAACGTCTACAGCGGCCGCCAGCGCATCCAGACCTAACCGCCGGCGGGTCGCCGCCGAGCCTCTGCCGCTCGCATCCTGACGACGGCTGCAACAGCCGACTTGCCCGGCTGACACTTGCCTTTTTAATATCAAGCCAGGACGGAAGGAGGTGAGCCTATGGCGAGTGTGAAGCAGCGCGCGGCGGCGCGCAAGAACATCAAGAAGGCGGCGGCTGCGGCGAAGAAGAAGAGAACCATCGCACACCTGCCCAAGAAAACCCGCACGGCGCTCGGCAAGCAGGCGAACAAGGTCAAGCGCGAGAAGGCGGCGAAGAAATCCTGAGTTAGCCGGCGAGCTCCGGCAGGACTTTCTCGACAAACGCGCTGAGCCGGCCTTTGCCTTCCGACGGCCACTCGGCAATCAGGTAGCCGAAACCAGCCGCGCGCAGCGCCGCCGCGCGGCGGCGCACCTGGTCCCAGGGCCGCGATAGCGAGAGGGACGCCGAGCGCAGGATCGCCTTCGGGTCACGCCCGGCCTTTTCAGCCAGTTGGTCGAGCAGCCGCGACTTGCGGGCCATCGAATCGTCGGAGCCGAAGGCATGCCAGGCGTCGGCCTGACGGGCGACGATGGGCAACATTAGCTGCTCGCCGCTAGCACCGATCCAGATGGGCGGGTGCGGTCTCTGGATGGGTTTCGGGTGATAGCTCGCCCCTGCCAGCTGGTAGTGCCGTCCCTTGAAGGTGGCACGGTCCTTCGTCATCAGCAGGCGGATGACCTGCACGCCCTCCTCCAGTCGCTCGGCCCGCTCCTTCAGGGGCGGGAAGGGAATCCCCAGCTCCTCGTGCTCCGGCTGATGCCAGGCGGCCCCCAGGCCGAGCTCGAGTCGGCCGCTGGAGATGTGGTCGACGGTGATCGCCTCGCTGGCCAGGATCGACGGGTGGCGGTAGGTGATGCCGGTTACCAGCACCCCGAGGCGGACCCTTGAGGTGATTGCGGCCAGGCCGGCCAGTAGGGTCCACGCCTCCAGGCAGGGACCATTCCGGTCGCCGTACAGCGGCGTGAAGTGGTCGAAGATCCAGGCGCCGTCGAATCCCGCGGACTCCGCGAATCGCACCCTTTCCGCCAGTTCGGGCCAGAGGAGTTGGTGCTGCGCGACATCTAGACCTATCCGCATTTCTCTGCCACAATACACACCGGTCGGCGTGAAGGTTTAACCAAACATTCATTTGGCTTCGCCAAAGCGTTTTGCTGGACCGCCAGCGTGTCGAGGGGATTCGAATCAGGGAAGGAGGACCCATGAAGTTACGTTCCGCGCTCGGACGTTCGATGGCCCGCTTGCTCGCGCTCGCCTTGCTGCCAGCCAGTATTGCCGGTATCACCGCGGTCGGCGTCGCCGCCGCCAAACCATCCCAGGCGGTGGCCGGGTGCCAGCTGTCAAACGGCCCGGTCAAGCACGTCATCTACCTGGTCTTCGACAACACCCATTTCATGCGAGACAACCCGAATGTTCCCTCGGATCTCGAACAGATGCCGCATCTCCTCAATTTCCTCACGTCAAACGGGACGTTGCTGACCAACGATCACACCGTCCTGATCTCCCACACCGCGGGTGGCATCCTATCGAGCCTCACTGGCCTGTATCCCGACCGACAGGGTCAGACGGTGTCCAACAACTACTTCTACTACTCACCCACGAAGATCCCGCAGTTCAGTACGTCCTTTAAGTACTGGACTGATCTGGTCGACGATTCGACTGGAGCCAACGACGCGTTGCCCAACATGGTCTTTGACGGCCAGAAGAACACGCCTGCGCCCTGGGTTCCGTACACCCGCGCCGGATGCAACTTCGGCGGCGTCTCAACGGCGAATATCGAGCTCGAAAACATCGGAATCGGGCCTTTTGGGGACATGTCGGAGGCCTTCGGAACAGGGTCACCCGAGTGGAATGACGCTGTCGCGTCAACCGCGGCACCGTCCGGGACCGCGGCCCGTGCGAAGGCGTACACGGACTACGTTGGCATCGCGATCCACTGCGCCCAGGGCGGCGGCATCTGCGCCTCGAACGCGACGAATGTCGCGAACTCGAGACCCGACAAGCTTCCGGATGAGCCGGGTGACTACTTCGGCTACCAGGCGCTCTACGGTGCCAAGTACGTCGATCCGGCGATCACCGGCGGCAATGCCTGCGTCAATAACATGAACGGTCAACCAGTCACGGACCCATTCGGACGCTGCGGATTTCCCGGCTTCGATTGGGCACTCGCGACGAACACCCTCGGCTATGTCGCCCAGATGCAGGAGGCTGGCGTCCCGGTGACCTACGCTTATATCTCGGACGCCCACGACAATCACACCTCGTCGTTTCCAGCTCCATTCAATCCGAGTTTCCCGCGCGCTTCAGGGCCCGGCGAGGCTGACTACAAGGCGCAGCTCAAGGCCTATGATGATGCCTTTGCGGCCTTCTTCGATCGTCTCGCCGGCGACGGCATCACCAAAGAGAACACACTGTTCGTTGTGACTGCAGACGAGGGTGACCACTACGCCGGTGGTGCCGGTATAGCGCAACCGGACGGCTCGCTCGCGTACGCGCACACGAATTGCTCGTGGACCATAACCCCGGCTTGCCCGTCGAACCAGATCGGCGAAGTCAACCTAAACATCACGGCAAAACTACCAGCAGGTACTCCGTCGTTCCAGCTTCATCGGGACTCGGCGCCGGCGTTCTGGGTGAATGGCCAGCCGGGTCGCACCGACCCGACGCTGAGGAAGATGGAGCGGGACGTGGGTGCGCTGAACCAAATCGATCCGTATGTCAGCAGCAGCCCCACAGCGGTCTTCGTCGCATTGGCGGACGCCGTCGGTGAAAAAACGCTGCACATGGTCAACAGTGATCCGGCCCGAACGCCCAGCTTCACGGCATTCGGTAATCCCGACTACTTCGTTAGGGAAAATAACACCACCTGCGGAAGCAACCCATGCATCGACTACCACTTCGCCTGGAGCCATGGCGACATCCAGCCGGAGATCGCCACGAATTGGCTTGGTCTGGTCGGCCCGGGTGTGAAGAACCAGGGCATCGACTCGCAGACTTGGACCGACCACACCAACGTCCGCTCGACGACACTAGCGCTGGCTGGTCTTCGCGATGACTACGTCAACGACGGACGCGTGCTCATCGAAGCCATCGAGACGAGCTCGCTGCCGCAAACCCTGATCGCGCATCGCGCGACCCTCCTCAGGCTGGGTGAGGCCTATGAGCAGGTCAATGCGGCCTTCGGCACGTTCGGGATGGACCTGCTGACGGCTTCAACGCACGCGCTCAACAGTGGATCGACGGCTGATGAATCGCGGTACGCATCGCTCGAGAACTCGATCGAGAGCTTGACTTCGCAGCGTGACGCGCTGGCGGGCCAGATCAAAGCGGCGCTCAATGCCGCGGCGTTCGACGGGCAGGCGATCAACGAGCAGCAGGCCAAGGCCTGGATCACCTACGCGCAGTCGCTGATCGACCAGGCGAGCGCCCTGGCGGCGTCCTGACAAAGCGCTAAACGGGAGGCCGGCATCGCGCCGGCCTCCATCTATTCTGGTCGATGTGAAGCCAGCCTTCTTTGCCACCCCTGTGGAGCTCCGCCAGTGGCTCGAACGAAACCACGCGACGGCGACCGAGCTCCTCGTCGGTTTCTACAAGCGAGGCTCAGGGCGGCCGAGCATCACCTGGCAGGAGCTGGTGGACGAAGAGCTCTGCTTCGGATGGATCGACGGAGTCCGCCAGGGTATCGATGAGGTCAGCTATTCCAACCGGATTACCCCTCGCAAGTCGCGCAGCACCTGGAGCGCGGTCAACATCGCTCGTGCGCAGGAGCTGATCAGGCTCGGGCGGATGCATCCCGCGGGGATGGCGGCCTTCGAGCGGCGGACCGAACAACGGTCGGCGATTTACAGCTACGAGCAGCGAAAATCTGCCCGACTGGATCCAGGCGCCGAGCGATCGTTTCGGGCCGACAAGAAAGCCTGGACCTTCTTCCAGGCGCAGGCGCCCGGCTACCGGCGGGCCGCAACCTGGTGGGTGATCAGCGCCAAGCGTGAGGAGACCCGGAAGAAACGGCTCGCGACGTTGATAGCGGACTCAGCGCTCGGCCGTGCGATTGGGCCACTTCGCCGGCGCCCCGGCGCATAATCGCCTGGGGTGGTCACGCGTGCCACAAGGCCCGGCGCGGCCTGGGCGCTATGGGTCGTCGCGCGTGTGCTCAGATAGGTCATCGCATAAGGTCGGACAGGTAGCTGTCGCAGACCCGCCCTATAGTTACGGGCGTGAAATCGGGAGCACGCACGATCTTCGCTTGCCAGGAGTGCGGCAACCAGTCCACGAAATGGCTGGGTCGCTGTCCCGAATGCGGCAACTGGAACAGTTACGTCGAGGAGCAGGTGCGAGCCGAAGCGGCGTCGCGCAGCGGCGCTCGCCGGGTCAGCATTTCCTCCGCCCAGCCGATGCCCCTGGCGCAGGTGCGCTTTACGCAGGCGAACCGGCTTCGACTGGCGATGCGAGAACTCAACCAGGTGCTCGGCGGCGGCATCGTCCCGGGGTCCCTCGTGCTAGTTGGTGGTGACCCCGGCATCGGCAAGTCGACCCTGCTACTGCAGCTGGCGAGCGAGGTGGCGGGATCCTATGGGCCCGTGCTCTACGTGTCGGGCGAGGAGTCGGTGCAGCAGCTGAAGTTGCGGGCGCAGCGCCTTGGCATCGAGGGCGATCGACTGATGGTGCTGGCCGAGAACGACCTCGACGGTATCGTCGAGCACCTCGAAAAGGCGCGGCCGATGATGGCCGTCATCGACTCCATCCAGACGGTCTTCATGGGCAACGTTACCTCGGCACCCGGCAGCGTCAGCCAGGTGCGCGAGTGCGCTGGCAGGCTGATGCTGCTGGCGAAAAGCAGCCACATCCCGATCTTCCTCGTGGGTCACGTCAACAAGGAGGGCGCCATTGCCGGTCCGCGCGTGCTCGAGCACATTGTCGACACCGTTCTCTATCTGGAAGGCGAGCGCCACCACAGCTTCCGGATTTTGCGCAGCCAGAAGAACCGATTTGGCTCGACCGACGAGATCGGTGTGTTCGAGATGCGCGACAGCGGGATGCACGAGGTGAGCGACCCCAGCCGCGCCTTCCTGCAGGACCGCTCCTTGAGCGAGGTGGGCAACGTCGTCCACGTCGCGCTCGAAGGCAGCCGGCCGCTGCTCGTCGAGCTGCAGAGTCTCACCACGCCGAGCCGGTTCGGCGCACCGCGGCGCTCGGTCAACGGCATCGACCTCAATCGGCTCCACATGCTGGTCGCCGTGCTGGAACGGCGCGCGCACCTCGACCTGGGCGGCGACGATGTCTTCGTCAACGCCGCGGGCGGCGTGCGCCTGACCGAGCCCGCCGCAGACCTCGCGGTGGCGCTGGCGATCGCCTCCAACAAGCGCAATCGGCCCGCCGGGGCGGACCTGGTCGCCATTGGTGAGCTCGGCCTCAGTGGCGAGGTGCGGCGAGTCAGCCAGCTGGAGCGCCGCCTGCTGGAAGCGCACCGCCTCGGCTTCAAGCGGGCCGTGATCCCCGCGGCGGCCGAGCTCCGCGATCCCGAGCTGTCCGCGATGACGCTGTGCCGCGCGGAGACAATTTCGGACGCGGTCGAGAGCTGTTTCAGCTAGCTGCCGAGACAACCCGCGACGCGTTTAAACGCGGGCGTCACCCGGACCGTAACCGGAAGCTCACAGGAAAGCAGCATCCCACGCGCCGCCGGCGAGGGGCCGCCCAACCGTGGCACCCAGCACTCCCGGTTGATCTGCTCGACAGCCGCCTCTTCGCTCATGCCCCGGGCCTGGCCAAGGATCCGGTCGATGCAGCGTCGCTGCAGGATCAGGACGCTGACTTTTTCGGGCGCGATGCCGCTTGGAGGGCGGGTTGCGGAAGCGTTCGCGACGGGGTCGGATGCCAAAGCGAGGGCCAGGACCAAGCCGGCGGACGCCAGCCAGCAGGTCCGCTCCAGACTTTGGGCGGAAGCGGTTGGACTCAGGGGCCAAAAGGAGCGTCGGCGGCCGGTTTTCATGCTTTAATTAGGGCACGATGGCGGTCCTGTTTGCGCGCCTGTACGAGATTGCATCGCCCATCCTGACAAAAGGAGGTGATTGCGATGCGCGTGGAACGCGTCTTCCGGCTGTTGGGCCTGTTGCTTGGACTTATAGCGGGCGTCGAGTACGCCTCATTCATCATCTCGGAAGCCAAAATCGACGGTTACACGCTGAGAGCGATCGTCCTGATGCTGACCGCGCTGGCCGGCGCGCTCTTTGGCTTCTTCGGGCTCCCCTACGTTACGACCAAGCCCTTCTTCTGGCTCGAAAATAAGCTAAACGTCACGCCGCTGCCGGACCTGGTAGCGGCGACCGTCGGACTTCTGGTCGGGCTGCTTCTGGCGGCGCTCGTTGGTGTCTTCCTGGCGACCCTGCCATGGCACCTCGGCTTCGTCATCTCGCTCATCGTGGCCCTCGTCTTCGCCTACTGGGGCTTGACGCTCGGCCTCAGCCGGCGACACGAGATGATGGCCCTGGTGTTGGGGCCGGCGCGCGCGGCTGGAGTACTCGTCGCCCATCCAGTGGACTCTGGTGTCCTGCTCGACACCAGTGTCATCATCGACGGCCGGATCATGGACATCGCGCAGACCGGTTTCCTTCGGGACAAGATCCTGGTCCCACACTTCGTGCTGGCCGAGCTGCAGTACATCGCCGACTCCAGTGATGCGCTGCGCCGAAACCGCGGACGGCGCGGGCTGGAGGTGCTCAACCTGTTGCAGAAGGAGCCGCTCGTCGACATCGAGTTCATCGACGAGGATGTTCCCGAGGTCACCGAGGTCGACATGAAGTTGATCAAGCTGGCAACGAAGCGGAATGCCGCCATCATGACGAACGATTACAATCTGAACCGCGTCGCGCAGCTCGAGGGTGTGCGCATCCTCAACCTGAACAACCTGGCGAACGCGCTCAAGCCGGTCGTGATTCCCGGCGAGGAGATGAACATCCAGGTGATCAAGGAAGGCAAGGAGCAGAACCAGGGCGTCGCGTACCTCGATGACGGCACCATGATCGTGGTCGAAAATGGGCGCCGCTACATGAACCAGACGATCGGGGTGATCGTGACCTCCGTCCTGCAGACCGCGGCTGGCCGCATGATCTTCGCCACGCCGGCCAGCGAGTCGACCATGGGTCGGCCGAAACCACTGCGGAGGGCCTCGGGCGGCGGCGGAACCGGTCGCTGACGTCGCCGTCCTGACGGTCGAGCCTGGCCTGGGCTTCGTCAAGCGCCTGCGCGAAGCTCTACGCGACGCCCCAGCTGCCAAACGCATCCTGATAGCCAATCACCCTCAGCCGGTCGCAAGGACTTTCAATTTCCCTCCCACGCTTGCGGTGGAGGTCTTCACCCTCCCTATAAGCGACACGGTCAAAGAGGTCGTCGCCAGCAAGGTCCGCCGAACCGTGCCCCGCGAAACGCTCGTGCAGGTCGTCGGCCCCTGGATCTTCGATCGCGACGCGCTCGCCGATGCTCTTACACGACTGGGGGACAAAGAGACCGAGACTGCCGACATGATCG
>Ga0209474_10004321_pt1 | contig 12299 bp, 9 predicted proteins | sample GraSoiAngelo_145_FD_185902 | JGI IMG/M metagenome (GOLD analysis project Ga0209474, IMG submission 185902) | Grasslands soil microbial communities from the Angelo Coastal Reserve, California, USA - 14_1009_05_20cm (SPAdes) (version 2) | ecosystem: Environmental > Terrestrial > Soil > Grasslands ...
TCGGTGCCATCTTGCTCCTGATGTTGTTCGACTGGGCTCTAATTTTTATTTCCTCACTGATCGGCGCACATCTGATCACGAGCGCGATCTCTTTGCCACCGACAGGCGAAGTGCTGTTATTTACGGCCCTCGTGCTTCTCGGCTTTCTCATTCAGGCAGCGTCGATGCGAAGGAAGGGCCGGGTGCCGGCTTAGCCTTCCTGCAACGCGGGCTGTGAGTCGCGCTCCTATTAACACCGACCTTCAGGCCGGTGGTTCTCGCGTGAGATAGGAAACGAGCCGTTTTAACGGCTTAGCCTTGATGCCGATGTCCATCGAGCGCTGTGATTTGCGCTGTCAGATGAGAAAGCCATTGAAAACGGCTTAAGTGCGATCGGGCGGGATGTACACCGGACTAAAGCCCGGAGTTAATGAGAAGAGCACTGGCCTGTCGCTGTCAGCCGTGGCCAAACGCAGGCTCTCGCATGGGATGATCGCAGCCGCTTTTTTTTCTTGAGTGTGCGGCGTTCCGGGAATGTCGTTAAATGAGCGCATGCGACGCGTTCCGCTCTATTTTATTCTCACTCTGTGCGCGCTCGTTTCATGTGAGCGCAAGCATCCCGCGGCCCGCGCAACTGAACCGTCTTCGTCGCCGGCATCTCCCACCCCGATCCAATCAATCGCCGCACCTTCGGCGCAGCCTTCGCAAACGCCGACAAGCGATTTCGCCCAGGTCGCGCAATCGATTCGCCCAGCCGTGATAATCGTATCCGTTTTCGACGAAACAGGACACCTCACTGCAAACGGCCACGGCTTCTTCGTTTCCGACGACGGAAAATTCATTGCCGATCGCAGTGTGATAGCGGGCGGTGTTAATGCGGTCGCGAAAGCGGCTGATGGCGCGATTTACAATGTATCGGGCGCCCTTGCCCAGGTAGCGGCACAAAATCTTGTGCTTTTGAAAGCTGACGCGACACGGACGTTACCATTTCTTGCGGCGAGTACGAAGGCTCTGCCGGATATCGGCGGCAATGTCGCAGTTGTTTTTAGTCAGGTTGAACGCGCAAACTCGGGGGTGCTCGAGGAAAAAATCAGCGGACGCTTTTCCGACGAAGCGGGTGAATGGTTTGACGTGACACCCGCTCTGCCGAAAACGAGCGCAGGTGCACCCGTCATCGATCAGCGCGGCGAGGTCATCGGCATCGTCGCTTTTCGCGCGGGAAACAATTCGTGCGCGATCAGGCCGGCCGCTATCGCTGGCACTCTGCTGGCGCAAGTTTCATCGAACATGATTGCGAGCTGGGAAAACCTGACGACGTCGTCGCATTTAACGACCCCAACGGCATCGCCAACGGCAACCCGAAGTCCAACAGCGGCGAAGATTCCGCTTCGAGGGTCAAAACTGATTTACGCACCGGCGCCACGTTATCCCACAGAGGCAAGACAGTCCCGTGGAGCAGGACAAAGCTCGGGCAGTTTCCGCGTTTTGTTCGACACAAATGGGAATGCCGTTGCGGTCCAAACTATGCGCTCCACCGGCAACCCATTGCTCGACCAAGCGGCCGTTGCCGCGCTTCAGGAGTGGCGTTCGGAACCGGGGCGAGAATGGAGTCTCGTGGTACCGATCACGTTTAAGCCATAGAGCCGCGGGGAAGGCCCCGCGGAAATCCCAAAACCCAAATCCCAAGCTCCAAATGAATTTCAACGAACAACTCCTTTGAGTTGGAAGTCGGAGTTTCCTTGGAATTTGGAGCTTGGAATTTGGAACTTCGCGCGGATGTCGCGCTCAGTGTCGAAAATGACGGACCCCGGTGAAAATCATCGCCATCTCGCGCTCATCGGCAGCCGTAATCACCTCTTCGTCGCGCATTGACCCGCCCGGTTGAATGGCGCAGGTGGCACCCGCATGGGCGGCGGCGATAAGACCATCCGCGAATGGGAAAAACGCGTCGCTAGCGATAGCGCTGCCTTTGAGAGAGAGCCCTGCTTCCTGCGCTTTCCAAATCGCAATCCGCGAAGAATCGACCCGCGACATCTGGCCCGCCCCGATAGCAAGAGTGCGGTCAGGCGCCGCGTAAACGATCGCATTTGATTTCACATGCTTCACCACCCGCCAGCCAAACCGCATCGCCTCGAGTTCGCTTTGAGTCGGCTGGCGTTTTGAAACCACGCGTTCCTTTTCTTCGGCGTCCGTGTCCGGCTCCTGCACAAGCAAACCGCCGCACACGGAACAAATATCTTTTTTCGGCAAAAGTTCTGCGGGCGGAGCTAGCAACCGTATCAGACGCAGATTTTTTTTCTTCTGCAAAATTGTGCGTGCCTCTGCGGAAAATTCCGGTGCAATAATCACTTCGCTGAAAATTTCGCTGATGACTTTGGCCAGCGATTCGTCGATTTCGCGATTGCAAATGATGATGCCGCCAAAGGGCGCCTGCTTGTCTGTGGCAAACGCTTTCTCCCACGCCTGGCGGAGATCGGGATCGCTCCCCACTCCGCACGGATTGGTATGTTTCAAAATCGCAACCGTCGCTTCCTCGAAGTCGCCGATCAAACTGGTGGCCGCGCTGATGTCGAGAATGTTATTAAACGACAGGTCTTTGCCGTGCAGTTTTTCAAAGTGCCGATCAAAATCACCGTAGAGCGCGGCTTTCTGATGCGGATTTTCGCCGTAACGCAAATGCGTCACCAGCGGCATCGTCAATGAGAAGGAGGCATCGGTTGTTTGTTCCTGGTTCAGGAATGTGCTGATGGCGCGATCGTAGGAAGAAGTTTTAATGAACGCTTTAATGGCGAGGCGCTCCCGCAACTTCAACGTCGTCTCGCCTTCGTTATCGCGCATGGTTTCGAGCACGAGATTGTAATCGGCCGGATCGACAACAACCGCGACGCTCTCATAGTTTTTGGCCGCGCTTCGAATCATCGATGGCCCGCCGATATCGATATTTTCGATTGCTTCGGCCAGGGTCACATCAGGTTTCGCAATGGTCTGCTCGAATGGATAGAGATTGACCACAACGAGATCGATCGGCTCGAAACCCTGCTCGCGCGCTTCCTTTTCATGCTTTGGGTTGCTCCGTTTGTAGAGCAAGCCACCGTGCACCCGCGGATGCAAAGTTTTCACGCGCCCTTCCAATACTTCCGGGAAGCCAGTGAAGCTGGATATCTCACGCACCGGCACGCCTTGTTTGCGCAGTAGTTCCGCAGTACCGCCGGTCGAGATGATATCGACGCCTTGTTTTTCGAGGGCGCGCGCGAATTCCGCGATCCCTTTCTTATCGGAGACGGAGATGAGCGCACGGGTGATTTTCATCAGAGAGAAGTTAACAGCGTTACAAGGGTTACAATGTTGAAAAGGAAAGCCGTTGTAACGTTGTAACTTTTTAACTCTTGTAACCCGCTGATCGTGTCAGCGATCCAGAATCACATTCTTCGCCGCCGGATAGAGCACCGGGCAACAACCGATCGTTTCGCAGAACGCTTTACTGAAATGACTCAGACTGGAGTAGCCGACTTCGATTGCTGCTTCGGTGACATTAAATCGGCCGCTGCGTAAAAGTTCGGCTGCGCGTTCCATCCGAATGTTGCGGAGATATTGCGGAAGTGTGAGGCCGACTTCGCGCGAAAAAATCCGGCTTAAGTAAAACGGGCTGCAACCGACTTCCTGTCCGAGCATCTCCAATGTTGGCGGGTTGGCCAGATCGCGCGCCAGCAATTCCTTGGTCCGTTCCACCCGGTCGCGCGCCACTCTTTTTTGTCGCATGCAAAAAAATTCCGGATCCTTCGGTTCGAAAAGAAAATGCGCCATTAACTCGAGCGCTTTGCTTTGATACCAGAGAATCTGGGCGGCTTTCGCGACCGGCGGATCTGCCAGCGTCGCGACCACATTCCGTTGTTGGATCGACATGGGCCGCACCGGCGCGACTACGTTTTCATTTTTGTCGCCAAAAATCACACGCCGGATCTCCGGCTCGAGATCGGATTCGTTTTGCACGAGCTGCTTTTGCAAATGTTTTCGTGAAAATTCCAGGGTGACGAATTGATGATGGTCGTGCGCGCGGCGCGATGCCGGCAATTGTTCGTCCCCGACTGCGTAATAGCCAGAATCACCCGGCACATAGTCGCTCTGCTTTCGCCCAACTGCGCCGACCGCGCCATGGCCTTGCAGGTTCAAACAAAACTCGAGGCTGCGCGGATGAAAACTGCGGCCCCAATCGAACGAACGCTCCGTGCGAAAGTCATGCCATTCGACTGCGACGCCGAATTGATCGACATCGCCATACAGTGGGCGCCATCCATCTTTTACCTCACGCCAGGCATCCACTTCGGCCGCGCATCTGGAAATCATTCCGCTTAATTACGAATGTTGCCGCGCGGAATGCAAGGCTGGTTTCTTCTCCTCGAAGGCGGCGCGGTCCCACTTCGCCAGCGTGGAAGCGGCGTCATAAGTGCTTTGCGCGAATTCCAGGATCATATCGTCTGGCGATTGCCCCCGGCGAGCATCCTCATACGGCAGAACGAATTCGCGCAACTGCGGATGAAACGACGCCGCGGCTGGCTTAATTTTTGCATCCGCGAAACCATCGGGCGAAGGATAGGCGTAGGAATAGAAGAGTGCCGTGGGAATCTGGTCGTTGCCCGGCCAGAAACCGAGACTGCTCACTTCCTGCGAATAGGCTTCGCGCGTGATCGCGTCAGGCAAATGGGGAATGCCGCCGGGATGCGGCGGCGCGCGCCGGCCAGAAAAGCGCGTTACCGCGAGATCGAAGCTGCCCCAGAAGAAGTGCACCGGACTGCACTTGCCGCAAAAACCCGAACGAAATTCCTTGAAAACCCGATCAGCTTGCAAAAGCACACGCCAGAACCGATCGGCGTATTCCGGATCGTAAGCCGCGTGTTTCTCATCGCGGTCGAACGGGATCGCTTCCAACGTTTCGTTCGGCCTCATTCCGATCTGCACTTCAATTGCGAGCTCTCGCAGTTTACTCATCACCTCGCGGTAAAAACTCGCGACGCTTTGTGGCTGTAATTTGATCGCGCGCTCGTCGCCCTCTGCGGTGGTGATGCGCATCTGATGCCGGATAAAGTCGAACTCGATTTCGAAAGCGCGCGTGCCATACGGAATCAGTGACGTGGTTAAGCCTCTCGCAGTAACGTAGAGAGTTACGCCCCACGAGTGATTGATCCAAGGGCCGAGTGCCAGCCGGATTTTGCCGGCAATCTGCGTCCACAACTGCAACGTCGCGCACGTCTCGCGCCACGCCGAATAATCGAGCGATGGCCAGATTTGCTCGCGTGAATCTTCAGCCATAGTTAGTCGTTGCCCCGAATGTAATCGGCAAAGTTGTGGCGCACGCGTTTAAAGGTTTCCTGCGCCTGTTCGCGCGCGCGATAAAACATGTGACGCACGCTACGCATGATCCGATTGTCACCGCTGCGCTCCTCGTCTCCGACATCGCCCTCGCGCCGATCTTCCACCACCGCATCCATCGGCGCGCCGGCAAACATTCCTTCGGTGCGCGTCACCGTTCCCTTATTTGCACCGATGTAAATCGTGCCTACAGGCCGGCGATTTTGATTTTGCAAAGTGACAACCCAGGTCGCGTCTCCGCGTTCGTTGGTGCGCAGGCTATAACTAACGAGCGCGAAAGGGACGTGCGATGAATCCGCGGTGCGGCTCGCCACTTCGTAGGCACCGCTGGAATCGAGATTCAAGCGCGCGGGATTGATGGTCGCCCCTTGCGATGTGCCGGCGACGTTGTGACTGGAAACGCGATTGGACGTGATGCGCCCATCCGTGACTTCGACTTCGCGGATTCCACCGCGGGCATTTGGATCATCGATCAAAATTCTCCAGGTGGAAGGTTGCGGGTTCCCATCGACTCCTGTGACTGACACAACGCGATTCACGAAATCGCGATTCACTTGATTGCCGACGGTACGCAGCGCGTCGTAGGCGGTGGGCTTCGTTTGCGCGAAAACGGCGGAGGCTGAGAGGAGCAACACGGCAAAAATTCTTACCATCTTCGCAATGGAAACTCGCTTTTCCTTTGTGTCCACCGCGGGCTTCGCGTTTTTGTTTGGATCTGGGAAGCGCACGCTGCCAGCGTGCAATTTTCGGCAGCATGGAACACGGGCCTGCGGCCTGTGCGCCCAGCGGGTTTTTAACCCGCTGCCTCGGTAACTACCCCGCACGGTTTACTCAGCGGAGTAAAACTCCGCTGGGCGCACAGACTAGAAAGTCTGTGTTCCTTGTTGTGGAGAACACAGCTGCCACCAGGGCAGCGTGCGCTCCCCAGAGTTTCAATCACGCTCTCTCCGCGGCACATATCTTTCTGTGATCGAAACTTGAAGCGATCCTAACCCTCGCCAGCGTGATGCGGTCGGAAATGAAAAAAAGGAAGCTCGAGTTTTCCAGCCATCCCGGCAACCTCGCGCTAATGCGCAATTTCGTGCGCCATTTTCTTGATAGTATGCCGATCTCGGAGCGCGATCGCACTCTGATGGTATTGGGGGTGGATGAGGCGTGCACAAATATTATCCGACACGCCTACGATCTGCGCTACGATCAGCTCATTGCCCTCTCACTTGAGGCCCGACAAAATTGCGTGCGGATGCGCCTTCGCGATTATGGCATGCAACCACCGGCAGAAGCGCTGCATCGCCGACGTGATAACGTTATCAGGCCCGGTGGCCTCGGTCTGATGATGATTCGGAACGCCTTCGATCAGGTGGATTATATTTTGCGGCGCCGCGGAACCGAACTGGTGTTGACGAAGAAGATTGCAGGAAGCGGAGTGAATCGTGAATCGTGATCCGTGAATCGGCCCGACGATTTAACGATGCAACGATTCACGATTTAACGCTCCCCAAATCGCGTCGTGCGTAACTTCTGGTTCGATGTTATCAGATTTCCGCAAACTCGACCATGAAACCGCCAGAACCCGATGCCGCCCTCGAAGTCTCGCTGCGACCGCCAATGTTCAGCGAGTTCACCGGGCAGAGGAAGGTCTGCGAAAGGTTGGAACTTTTGGTGGCCGCAGCAAAAAAGCGCAGTGACGTCCTCCAGCACATCCTGCTAAGCGGACCGCCTGGTCTGGGCAAAACCACGCTGGCGAACATCATTGCGCACGAAATGGATGTGAACATCAAGAACACCAGCGGCCCGGTCATTGAAAAAGCGGGCGAGTTAGCAGGTCTGCTCACGAGTCTGGAAAAAGGCGACGTGCTTTTCATCGACGAGATCCACCGGCTCCAACCCACGATTGAAGAGTATCTTTATCCGGCGATGGAAGATTATCGGCTCGACATTATCATCGACCAAGGGCCGCAAGCGCGCAGTCTGCGATTGCAATTGCCGAAATTCACCCTCATCGGCGCAACCACACGTGCAGGAATGGTGAGCGCGCCGTTGCGCTCGCGTTTTGGAATGACGGCGCGGCTCGATTATTACAACGCGGACGACATGCATAAAATCGTCCGGCGTAGTGCGGGATTGCTTGAGGTCGAGATTGACGATCCCGGGGCGGCGGAGATCGCTGCGCGCGCGCGTGGGACGCCTCGGACCGCCAATAACCTGCTCTGGTGGGTGCGCGATTATGTTCAGGTCAAAGCTGACGGAAAAATAAATGGAGAATTGGCCGATCGTGCGCTGGCCATGCTCGAGATCGATCGCGATGGGTTCGATGAGTGGGACAAGCGCATCATCGAAACGTTGATCCACAAATTTAACGGCGGGCCGGTCGGATTGAATTCGCTCGCCGTCGCAATCGGTGAAGAAGCGGGCACGCTCGAGGAAGTGAACGAGCCGTATTTGATCATGGAAGGTTATATCAAGCGCACCCCGCAGGGCCGGGTGGCAATGCCGAAAGCGTATCGCAAGATTGGGTTAAAACCGCCGAGCGGGGCGCAAGCGGAGTTGCTGTGAACAGGTTAAATCGTTGATTTGTTAAATAGTTAAAACGGTACAGCGGCTTCGTTTTAACGATGTAACCTTTTTAACTTTTTTAACTTTTCTCCATGACCACCGATCTCTTCGGCTCTACCGCGAGCAAAGTTCTCACCGTAACCGAACTAACCCGCGCAATTCGCGGCACTCTGGAAACGAGATTCGGAGCGGTGTGGGTCCAAGGCGAAATCTCGAACTACAAGCAGCATCCTTCGGGACATCAGTATTTCACGCTCAAAGATTCACGCGCCCAGATCGCGTGCGTGATTTTTAGGAACGCGCCTCTCTCGCTTCGACAACCGCTCGCGGATGGCGCGCAAGTGCAGGTTTACGGAAACGTCAGCGTCTTCGAGGCACGTGGTCAATACCAGCTCAGTGTCGAAATCGTTCAGCCACGCGGGCTCGGTTTGCTGCAGGCGAAATTCGAAGCGCTCAAACGAAAATTGGAAGCGGAAGGACTTTTCGATCCGGCGCGAAAAAGAGTGCTGCCGAAATTTCCGAAACGCATCGGCATTGTCACATCCCCGAGCGGTGCTGCGATCCGCGATATTCTCAACATCTTGCGGCGGCGCGCCCGCGGCATCGAAATCCTGATCAATCCTGTTCGGGTACAGGGCCTCGGTGCCGCCGCGGAAATTGCCTCGGCCATTAACGAGCTTTCAAACCCAAGCGTGATCTGGCCGTCGCTTGATTTGATTGTTGTCGCCCGTGGTGGGGGCAGCATCGAAGATTTGTGGGAGTTCAATGAGGAAATTGTCGCGCGCGCGATCGCGGCGGCAGTCGTACCGATTGTCTCCGCGGTCGGACATGAAATTGATTTTACCATTGCCGATTTCATGGCGGACTTGCGTGCGCCCACCCCGAGTGCGGCAGCGGAATTGATTGTGCCGGCGGCGGTAGAGCTCGATCGGCGCGTGAACGAACTGGCCGTTTGTTTGCAGCGTTGCTGGCGAAACTTCATTGTGCATGAGCAAACGCGATTGCGTCTTTTTTCCGAGCGGACCGTCGGACGCGAATTGCTGACGCGAATTCAGGAAGGCAAACAAACGCTGGATTGGAGACGCGAGAATCTGCAACGAAACGCGATGGGATTTCTGGCAAGCTGGCGCGGCCGTTTAGCGGAAAATACGGCTGCACTGCGGCGACACGATCCGTCGCGTGAGATTGTTTTGCGGCGGAGCCGATTTGCCGAGCTCGCGCGACGCCTGGCGACATGTCCGCCGCAATTAGTCAACACAATGCGAAGACGCTTTGAGCGCGCGGAGAAAATTCTCGCCGTAGTCGGTCCCGACGCGACGTTGCGCCGGGGCTACAGCATGACTCTGGACGCGACCGGCAATCTGGTTCGTTCAATTACGCACGTGAAGCGCGGCGACCGAATTCACACGCGCGTCACGGACGGCACATTTGAATCAAATGTTGCCTAGACGCGGCGCCGTTATCGCGTTTCTGTCATGTCGAGCGAAGTCGAGACATCTCTAAATATTTCTTGAATAGCTAGAGATTCCTCGACTGCGCTCGGAATGACAAAAGGCTGCTCGAGCGGGCCCGACTTTTTTCGCGTGGGTTATGACATGACAAACAATGCATTTATGCGTTGAGCCACGCACGTGGAGCGCGGCGACAGAATTCGCACGCGCATCACTGATGGCACAATTTGATCGAACGTTGCCTAGCTGCAGCCCCTTGTGCGCGTTTCTGGCAAAACAGTCAGCGAAGCCGGCGATGATGTAAGCGGGCTCCGGAAAACAAAACGGCGGCTGGAATACCAGCCGCCGCTCTAATTTCCTATGTTTTCGATTCTTCTCCGACTATGGCTGCTTCAGTGTGTTGGCAGGATCGGCGTTGGTAACCGCACCCTGGGCTTCACCCGGTTTTTTGCCTACCTGCGCCTCGAACCTGGCGATGTCGCCGCCCATCAGAGCAACCGTAGCATTATTAGCACGCAAAATAGCGGCATCGCCGCCCTTGCGCTGCGCCACGAAGCCTTTTTGCCCGAATGGATTGTTTGGAGCGCCGCCGGCCCCGGCTGCGGCCAGTGCGGTGTCGTAGTCGTAATTTCTGCTTACGGCGAAGATGACATTGGCGGCATCCGCCTCAGTTACAGGGTAAATTTTAAACGCGCTTGTTCCCGCTACCGTGATTGTTGGAGGAGTCGCGTTGTCGGAAGTCACTGCAGCCGACGCCCCTGGGCCGCTGAGCAACTTTTGAACGTCACCCACTTTAAGATAGTCGTTATCGACGAGGAATGTCATGTACGCTGACAGGTTTGGGATTGGAGCGTAGTCTCCAGGCCACGCGAGAGACGGATCGGAATTAGCCGAGCCATCAAGCGCCATTTGTTGGGCCGCCAGGTAAAGTTGGCGACCGTTGTTCATTGTGCCGGTCATCTGGCCTTTGGTGAGCGCGCTGGTAAGAGCGGGCACGGCGAAGGCAGCGAGGACGGCGATGATCGAAATTACAACGAGCATTTCGATTAAGGTGAATGCGGATTGGGAACGTGTTTTCATAAGGGAAGAATGATGTGACTTTCTAGAAAATACAGGCTACCAAGAAAGTGCTTTAGCTGGCAAGCTTTTTCTTTTTTAATTTTCTTTTTTAAGCGCCACCGTCGCCAGCGGTGGCAGATTGACATAGAGGGAATGCTCGCGGCCCTGCCAGGGTTCGTCCGTGGCAGCAATCCCGCCGAGATTCCCCACGTTGCCGCCACCGTAGGTTTCGGCATCGGTATTGATGATCTCGCGATAAAAACCGGGCCTCGGAACGCCGATGTGATACTGGTAACGCACTACCGGCGTGCCATTTACGATGAAGACGATCATCTCGCCCTCGCGCGATTTCCGCAGCCAGGCGACAACGCTGTTTTCGGCATCGTGAAAATCAATCCACTCGAATCCCTCGTAGGTATCGTCCTGGTCCCACAGCGCCGGCTCGCTCTTATAGAGATAATTCAAATGCTGAACCAGGCGGCGTACCCCATCGTGCAGGGGCGACTGCAAAAGCCCCCAATCCAAGGAAGCGTCATGGTTCCACTCGCGCCATTGCCCGAATTCGCTACCCATGAAAAGAAGCTTTTTTCCGGGATGCCCGAACATCCACGCATAAAACATCCGCAAATTAGCGAACTTCTGCCAGACATCGCCCGGCATTTTGGAAAGCACCGAGCGTTTCCCATGGACAACTTCATCGTGACTCAACACCAGAATGAAATGCTCCTGAAAAGCGTAGAGGAGCGAGAAGGTAATATTTCCCTGATGGAACCGCCGGAAAATCGGATCGAGCTGCATATAGGCGAGGAAGTCGTGCATCCAGCCCATGTTCCATTTAAAGCCGAACCCAAGTCCGCCGAGATAAGTCGGGCGCGAAACACCGGGCCAGGCGGTCGATTCCTCGGCGATGGTCATGATCCCGGGAAAACGTTCGTAGCAAACTTCGTTGAAACGTTTCAGGAAATAGACGGCGTCAAGGTTTTCGCGGCCGCCAAAAGCATTCGGGATCCATTGCCCTTCCTTGCGCGAATAATCCAGATACAGCATCGACGCGACTGCATCCACCCGCAGTCCGTCGATGTGAAATTGGTCGAGCCAGAAGAGCGCATTCGCGATGAGAAAATTGCGGACTTCATTTCGTCCGAAGTTAAAAACGAGCGTGCCCCAATCCGGTTGCTCGCCCTGGCGCGGGTCCATGTGCTCGTAAAGATCGGTGCCATCGAATTCGGCCAAGCCGTGAGCGTCCTTCGGGAAATGCGCCGGCACCCAATCCATGATCACGCCAATACCAGCTTGATGACAGCGGTCGATAAAATGGCGGAACTCGTCCGGTTTTCCGAAGCGACTGGAGGGCGCATAATAATTGGTCACCTGATAACCCCAGGAACCTTCGAAGGGATGCTCCGCCACTGGCATCAGTTCGATGTGGGTATAACCCATCTCGACAACATACGGCAAAAGGCTATCAGCTAGTTCGAGGTAGCTAAGGAAACGATTCCCCTCCTCCGCTTTGCGCCGCCATGATCCGAGGTGGACCTCGTAAATACTGAGCGGACTGCGCGGCATATTTTTCGAGCGCCGTGCTTCCATCCAGGCGGCGTCGGCCCAGCGATAACGGCTCAGGTCGTAAACGAGCGAGGCGGTTTCCTTGCCGTGCTGGCTGAAAAAGGCAAACGGATCGCCTTTCAAGAAAATCGCGCCACTTCCGGTGCGAATCTCAAATTTGTAGTGCGCATTTTCACCGATACCGGGAACGAACAGTTCCCAAATGCCGCTGCCGATGAGCTTGCGCATGGCGTGAACGCGGCCATCCCAGCCATTGAAATCGCCGACCACACTCACGCGCTGTGCGTTCGGCGCCCAGACCGCAAAATAAACACCGTTGTC
>Ga0209474_10004323_pt1 | contig 12294 bp, 12 predicted proteins | sample GraSoiAngelo_145_FD_185902 | JGI IMG/M metagenome (GOLD analysis project Ga0209474, IMG submission 185902) | Grasslands soil microbial communities from the Angelo Coastal Reserve, California, USA - 14_1009_05_20cm (SPAdes) (version 2) | ecosystem: Environmental > Terrestrial > Soil > Grasslands...
TCGGACGACGACTTGTTCGTTAGCGGCATCGATTGCGAGATCGCGCAATTTCATTTCACCCAGCGGCAGAGCGGATAATGGAAAGGTACGCCGTTCAATTTTGGAAAAGGAAGGGGTGATGGCGGCGCAGGCAAGTGCCGCAATCGGTCCCTCGCCGTGACATTTAAGATTGGAGACGGTAGCGACGAGATCCTCACTGACCGCAAATGTGCCCGCCAGACTAAGCACGGGATGGAAAATGAGTTTGTGCGCTGAGACGGTGAGCTTTCCGTCGAGGGCGCGCGGACCCCGCGGTGTCAACTCGAGTTGAGCTTTGTCGACAACAACGCCTTGTTTTTCCGCAACCTTGCTCGCGCCTTTCATGATCATCCTTTCAGCCGCTGCGCGAGAAATCTCGAAGCGAATGTTCCCGTCCTTTGCACGATGCATGATGAGCAACAGTTTCCCTTCAGGCTGAACCCTCTGATATAGTTCGACATTAGAAGCTTCGAACTGAAAACTGAAGTCGACCCCGAGGATACTAATTGGCTCGCCTGAAACATAAATGTGACGCACCGCCATTGCTGGAATCGCTTCCGAAGAGTCAAGCGGTGGTGGACGATGATGATGATCGATCGTGGCTCCGGATAAATCGACCGCGATTGAATCCAGCGCCGATGTTTCGCCGCCGCGCACGACGACCATTTTGTCCGGACGTGAGACAAAGGTGCGCAATCCTTCTTCGATCGCCTGAGCCAAGGCCTCCGGCGTTTCCGGGATTTCGTTTCGAGGTAAAAGGAACATCTTCAATTTGCGGTCGTCAGCGCTGGAGCGCCCGTGGAAAGATTTGCTTCCAGCGGTTTTTCCGCTACCTTCCGCGTTCCTTTATGGCGAAAACCTCCTGGGTCAACCGCAACGAACGCAAACGCGCGACGGTCAAGAAATATGCCGCGCTGCGGGCGGAGCTGAAAGCAAAGAAGGACTATGCCGGGCTCGCGCAACTGCCTCGCGATGCCAGTCCGATGCGGGTGGTTAATCGTTGCCAGGTTACCGGCCGGCGACGCGCATTTATCCGACGGTTCAAGATTTCACGGCTGACGTTTCGTGAGCTGGCGTCGAGTGGATTGATTCCCGGCGTCACCAAGTCTAGCTGGTAAGGGTTGGAGTTGGGGGTCCGGATGCCGGGCTGCATCCGCGCGATGAGTATTTCATTTTCATCTTTTGCTCTGTGGTTGGCTCTAATTACGGCCGTGACCGATCACTGGGATTCGGCGATTTCAGTGTTTTTGAAACTGCTGGTCATTGCGGTCCTGGTGGCGCTGAACGGATTCTTTGTCGCCTGCGAGTTTGCCATCGTTAAAGTCCGCAGCAGCCAGCTCGACGCGTTAGCGGAAGAAGGAAATGTGCGCGCCAGTTTCGCCAAACACATTCGTGCGCATCTTGACGCCTATCTCTCGGCGACCCAACTCGGCGTCACTCTGGCCAGTCTCGCGCTCGGGTATCTGGGCGAACAATATCTCGCTGAAATGTTGCAACCTCTTTTCGCGCTCGCCGGCATTCACTCTGAAGCCGTAGTAAGGTCCATTTCAATCGCGCTCGCCTTCGTCGGAATTACTTTTCTCCACATCGTCTTTGGTGAGCTGGCACCGAAATACATTGCCATTGGCAATCCCCTTCCCGTCGCCCTCGCGCTGGCGCGACCGCTCAACGCATTTTATTTTCTTTTACGTCCCGCCATCTGGTTGCTCCACAAATCATCCAATCTTCTTCTTGTCCGTCTTCTTCGAATCAAACGAGTAGCCGCGACTGAGCTGGCACACAGCGAGGAAGAATTGCGCTTGATTTTGGATCAAAGCGAGGAATCCGAAGAGGTATCACCTCTCGGTCGCGATTTGCTGGTAAACGCGCTCGATCTGCGCCGACGCGTCGTGCGCGATATCATGACGCCGCGCGGTCAGGTTGTGTTTCTCAACATTGAAGAGAGTTTTGAGGACAATGTAAAGAAAGCGCTGGCCTCGCGTCACACGCGCTTTCCTCTGTGTCGCGGCCATCTCGACAACACCATTGGCTTGATTCACATCAAGGAATTAGTGCCGCTGATGCGCGATCCGAATCCCGATCTTTTGCGCATTAAACGTGAGCTAATGCCGGTGCCGGAAATGATGTCGCTGGAAAAATTGCTCTCGCTCTTTCTCAGCAAACACGCGCACCTTGCCATCGTGGTCGATGAATTTGGCGGCACCGTCGGAATGGTGACGCTGGAGGATGTTTTAGAGGAGCTGGTAGGCGACATCCAGGACGAATTCGACACTGAGAAAGAGGAATTTCGCGAAATTAATGAGAATGAGTTCACGGTGGATGGCGCGCTTGCACTTTATGAGCTACGCGATCTGGCTGGGATCGAATTGGAAAGCGCGGACGTGAGTACAATCGGTGGATACGTGACCCATCTGCTCGGCCATTTGCCCAAACAAGGTGAGCAGGTCCAGATCGGAAATTATCTGGTCACGATTTCACAGAGCGACGGACGTAGTGTTCAGCAGCTGCACTTTCGCAAGCTCGACGATGCCGCCGCGAAAAAGTCAGACGCAGCGCGACTATAAATGCAACTGACGGTGCCGGCCGATATTGCCTGTCCACATTGTGGGGAAGCCTTTGCCTTGGAAATTGATACTTCACAGCGCGAACAAAATTTGATCGAAGACTGCAGCATTTGCTGCCGTCCCATCGATTTGAGGATCCGCTGCCGACCAGGCGAAATCATCGAAATCAGCACCGCAAATTAACTAGTTACCTTTTGCTCCGCGCGATCTCGCGCAGCGTCGCTTGCAATCGATCGACGTTCACCGGCTTGATTAAGTGCTCGGTGAATCCGACCGCGCGACTTTTCTCCAGATCGTCTTCCATTCCAAATCCGCTAAGGGCAATGCCGGCGATCGATTGTTGTGCACGAATCTGGCGCATTAAGTCATGCCCACTTCCATCGGGTAAACCGATGTCGCTCACGAGCAAATCGAATTTCGATTCTTTCGCCAGTTGCAGCGCTTGCTTGACCGTTCCGGCGCATGCCACTTCGTAGCCAAGGTTTCGCAACAGCGCCCCCAAGGTGATAACCGTGTCGGTGTGGTCATCAACCAGAAGAATGTGGAGCGGGACTTTTTGCTGATCACTTAGTGAGGTCGCAGCGGTCGGGCCTCGCTTAACCTTAGACTCGTCGGCGCTGAACCGCTCCGGGACGGCAGCAAGCGAAATTGTCACGATTGTTCCGCGATTCCGGCCCGGGCTACTCGCTTCCATCTGACCGTGATGGGCCTCGACAATGGCGCGGGAAATGGCGAGTCCGAGTCCCAATCCACCGTGACCCGCCTGGACGCGACGCACGCCTTGCTCGAAGGAATCGAAAATTCGTGGCAATACTTCCGGCTCAATCCCGATTCCGTTGTCGCTGACATCCACAATGAGTTTTCCGTCTTTGTTGGCCGTTTCAATATGAATCACGCCGCCTTCGGGCGTAAACTTGATTGCATTCTTAATCACGTTCCAAAAAACCTGCATCAACCGGGAATCATCGGCCTGAGCAAAATATTGAGGCGCAGCTAAATTTGTGTGGATGCGCAAATTCTTGTGCGCGATGTCGGTTTTAAAAATCTCCAGCGCACCCCGCACCGTGGCGTGAATATCAAGGATACCAATATCGAGATTGATTTTTCCCTTGGCGATAGCGGTGAGATCAAGAATATCGTCGATCAGACGCGCCTCGAGCTCGATGTTGCGACGAATGATTTCGATTGTGCCTTTGAACTCCCCGTTGGCATTGACCTTTTGTTCGAGCAATTCCACCCCCGCGAGGACAGGTGTAAGAGGAGTGCGCAACTCATGGCCGAGCACAGCGAGAAACCTGTCCTTAGCCCGGTTCGCTGCCTCGGCTTCTGCTCGGGCTTCACGTTCGCGCAGCAGATTTCGCTGCTGTTCTTCGGCCTGTTTATGCGCGGTGACGTCATGAAAGACGGCCACCGCGCCATGAATCGTGCCCTGCTCGTCACGCAACGCCCGCGCCGTTACATCCGCCCACGAGCCCTCGACATTGCTGCCGTGCCGGATGAAAATTTCCTCGTCATCAACATGTCCCCCGGCCACGGCGCGTGAAGTTGGTGATTCCGCCGGCGCAATCCGCCGCACTTTATCGGCGCGAAAAAATCCGCAATCGTTCGAACAGTTTTTGGGAACGTCTTCGTTCTCTTTTAATCCAAGCATCCGGCGCAAGGCCGGGTTAGAAAGCAATGCGGCACCGTCCCGATCAACCACCAGCAACCCGTCACCCATACTGGTGACGATCAGATTCAAGAGTTTTGTCTGCTCAATCAACGCCTCATTGGCCGCGCGCAGAACCGCCGGACCCGGAAAATTTACCGCCTGTGGAATCAGGCGAATGAGAAGAATCGCGGTTGGAACGGAGGCTAGCGCCGTGATTGCTTTCACCATTCCCGAAACCCAATAATATGGTTTCCAAAGTGTGATGATCTCCATCACATGCGTCAGGCCGTAGGCGACAATAAAAATGCCGAAGCAAACGAACATCCAATTGAAGGGCAGATCACGCCGCTTACGAACAAAATTAACGAGAGTGAATGGAATGACGAAGTACGCAGTCGCGATCAGAAAATCCGAGATTAGATGCAGCCGCATCAGGCCTGGGTCCCACAAGTAACAATGGCCATGCGGCATAAAACCGTTTTGACCAAAAAGGCCCTTGAAAAATTCCATCCTAGTCAGACCAACTTCGCCGCCGACCCGTCCATTCCTTCATCCCCAACCCTTTCCCCGGCAGAGCCTAATCCATGGCACCGCCGCTGCCACGTTGCAAACGGTTTTATCCCGAGGACTCAGGCTTAAGTTGAAAAAGCGAGCAGCCCTGATTAGTTACGGAGAATTATGCAAATGTTTAAGCGCGTCGTTTTTCTCCTCGCCCTTTGCGGTCCTTTTATTTTCACCAGTTGCGAAACGTCGCGGGTAGCCAGCGGCGGTCCGTATCATGTGACCGCTTACAAACCAAATGATCCTTCCAAGGTCGTCGTAAAAGTCTCGCTTTCGAAACAGAACGTTTATGTCATGGAAGGTGATCGTTGCCTGATGGCAGTGGCGTGCAGTGTTGGCATTCCCTCCAAACCGACCCCGCGAGGAAATTTCACCATTTACCGGAAAGAGGAAGATAAGCGCTCCGGCTCCTACGGTTTCCGCGTTCAGGGCGATCGCGTGGTGCCTGCCGAAGCCGGTTCCAACATTCCAGGACGTTATGTTGGTTACCCGATGGGATTCTGGTGTGAGTTCGCACCGGCCTATGGATTTCATCAGGGCTTCGTGCACCCGGTCCCGCGGACGCACGGCTGCATTCGCCTGAAGGGTGAAGCAGCCCCAAAATTTTACGCGCTCGTTCATAACGGCACTCCGGTCCACATCGCAACGACCCAACCGGAAGACGAGACAATTGGTCCGAGGGTCAAACGAGTCGATGATTCACGAACACCCGACCCCGATCCGCATATCAGTATTAGTTCGGCAGCATTTGAGAAACCCAGTGGTCCCGTTCTGGAATAGCCCCACCTGCGAATAGCCGCGCAAGAATTTGTGAACACAAACCTTATTTCGAGCGGCACCAGTGCCCGCGAAAAAGTAAACTTGCGCACGCCCGATGTGATGGCGGCGGTGCAGGAACAAGTGGAATCACATTACCGCAGCGATGTAGTCGAAGGGGTTCGCCGGAACGGCGGTATTATTTCCGTCGGTGATGTGACGGTGCGACTGGCCAAGCAATTCGGATTTTGTTACGGCGTCGAGCGCGCCATCGATCTCGCCTATGCCGCCCGCAAAGTTTTTCAGGACCGCCGCCTTTTCATCGTCGGCGAAATCATTCACAACCCGGAAGTGAACGAGCAAATATCTTCACTCGGCATCAAGAACCTGACCGGACAAAACAAGCAGGCCGACATCTCCGAATTGCAGCCCGACGACGTCGTCATCCTGCCCGCGTTCGGAACGGAGCTGTCCATTTTGCAACAAATAAAAGATCGTGGCTGCCAGATCGTTGATACCACTTGCGGCGACGTCATGAGCGTTTGGAAACGGGTCCGCAAATATGCCAGCGAGAGTGTAACCTCGATCATTCACGGGAAGGCCGAACACGAAGAAACCAAGGCAACCAGCTCGCGCGCGCTCGGAGACGGCAAAGGCCATTATCTTGTCGTGCTTACTCTGGCCGATACCGATTATGTTTGCGATTATATCCGGCACGGCGGCGACAAACAGGCGTTCCTAGACAAATTCCGGGGCGCGCACTCAGCCGGCTTTGATCCTGATGTGCATTTGAAAACAGTCGGCGTGGCCAATCAAACGACGATGTTGCGGGGCGAGACCGAGGAAGTGCAGCGACGGGTACGACAGGCGATCGTCGATCGTGATAGCGTGGAAGAAGCGGCGAAGAATTTTCGATTTTTCGATACCATCTGCGGCGCGACCCAGGAGCGGCAGGATGCGCTGCGCGAATTGCTCAACGTTCCGATGGATTTATTGCTGGTGGTGGGCGGCTACAACAGCTCGAATACCTCTCACCTCGCCGAAATGGGCGAAGAAAAATTGCCCACTTATTTTGTTTTAAATGCTTCACGGCTGGTCTCAGCCACTGAGATTAAGCATTACGACTCGCATGAGAAGCGCGAAGTCGTCTCCCACTTCTGGTTGCCGCCCGGTCCTGTCGTCGTCGGCATTACCGCCGGCGCATCGTGTCCCAACAACCTGATCGAAGAAACGCTGATTCGGCTATTTGAGCTGCGCGGCATCTCGAGAGCCCGGTTGGAAACCGCTGCTTAAAGGATCGAGCGCCCACACGGATTCGGTGTGGGTGATCTTCGCAGATATTCGTAAAAAAGGTTGGTGATTAATCTTCGCTGCACGTAAAATGTTTTTATGTTTTATCGAACAAAAGTATTGGCCGCTTCTTTTGCAGCGGTGGCAGGTGTTTTTTCGGGGGTCGCCTTTGGCCAGTCCATCGAGGGCACCGTGCGTGGCTCCGACGGCAAAGCTCTCAAGGATGCTGAAGTCCGGGTCGAGGGAAAAGGCAAAAAGGTGGCCACGACAATGACCGACGCTCGCGGCCATTATTCTTACGCTCGACTATCACCGGGCGTGTACAAAGTCAGCGTCGTCTTGGGCGGCACAGTACAATCTAGCGTCAATGTGAAAACAGCGCCGAACAATTCGAAAATTGATTTTGATCTGAAGGCCACCACCGGCAAAAAGGTCAAACACTATGTTTGGGTCCCGGCGCGTACCGGAAGTCATATGGGAAGCGGTTGGGTCGAAGTGGATGACGAGGGAAACGCTGCGCCTGGAGCGTTAAATTCTCAGACCTCCAGCGCAGAGTTAGCGCGTGAGATGCAGCGCAGGAGTACCAATCCGGTGAAAGAGGCGGGGGGGCACTGAAGGGGACTGCAATCGGTATTCGAAGAAATTAATCGCAGATAGTTGGCTGGTGGATGATCGGTTTTCGTCCGCAGTCCCCTTTGCCGCAATCTCCTTGAGGAAGATTGCCGCGCTTACTGCCGCAATCAGTCGTGGAGCGCAGCAATATTTGTGTCTGCATCTGCGCTCATCCACGCAGTCACCCTTTCAGCTTCGAAATGTTCTTGTTATGCGAGCGATCTGGAAAGGCAGCATTAGCTTCGGGTTAGTAAATATTCCCATAGCCCTCTATCCCGCCACCCGCAAAGAAGAACTGAAATTTCGGCTTTTGCGCGGGAAGGATTTGAGCCCGGTCAATTACAAACGCGTGGCGGAGAAAGACGGCAAGGAAGTACCGTGGGATGAGATCGTCAAAGGCTACGAATACGAAAAGGGGAAATACGTTGTTCTGAAGGATGAAGATTTTCAACGCGTCGATCTCGAGGCAACTCAAACCGTAGACATCCAGGATTTCGTCGATCAGCAAGAAATCGATCCGATATTCTTCTATAAGCCCTACTATCTGGAGCCACAAAAAGGGGGCGACAAAGCTTATGTCTTGCTGCGCGAGACGCTGGCGAAGACCGGTAAGGTAGGAATCGCCAAGGTTGTCATCAAAACGCGCCAATATCTCGCCGGAGTGAAAGCGAAGGATAGTGTCCTCGTCCTAGAACTGATGCATTTCGCTGAGGAATTAGCGGACGCAGACAAGCTCCATATCCCAAAGAAGCTCGAAGTCGGAAAGCGTGAGCTCGATATGGCAAAAGCGCTCGTCGACAGCATGTCGTCGAAATGGGACCCGAAAAAATATCGCGATGATTACCGCGAAGCCTTGATGGAAGTGATCGAGGAAAAGGTTGAAGCGGGTGGGAAAGAGATCGAAGAAAAACCGAAACCGAAGCCGCGACCATCTACGAAAGTGATCGATCTCGTGTCGGTCCTGCAGGAGAGCCTGAACAAAACAAAAAAATCGCAGCACGCGCGCAAGAGTTCAGCCGCAACGCGACACCGAAAGGCCGCGTGATCCTTTCTGTAGCGGCAGCCGTGTCGGCTGCACACACGACATCCCGGACTTTGGCGCCAGGCGATTTCTTTTTCTTGCTGTTGTAGCCGGGATTGTTGATCCCGATCATTCCTGGGATTTCAGCTTTGAGCTTTTCGGTGTTTATTTTCCGATGACCTCGACCCCGTTCATTCTATCCTGTTGCCTCCTCGTGGCCTTAACGCTTTCCGCCTCTGAACCACAAACTGGGATTGAAGGCGTTATTACGGTCGGTCCTACACACGGCGGACCAACCAGGATCGGAGTTCCAGATTCGACAGCACTAGCCAACACGACATTCATTGCGCAAAAACAAAACGGAGCAGCGACATCCTTTACCACTGATGATCAGGGCCGTTTTCGCGTCTCGCTCGAACCAGGTCACTATGCCGTTTCGTTAAAAGAGAAAAAAGGGGGAATCGGTCGCTACGGGCCCTTCGAAGTCGATGTAGTCGACGGTCAGATGACCAAGGCGGAGTGGCGCTGCGACACCGGAATGCGATAAGGCGTTGATAACGATAACCATTATCCTCCCTTTTCGATCCGGAGCTTTACCAACTTCCGAACCAGGGCGGACGGCAACGGTTCATTGGCTGAAAAGCGGATCGTGCCCGTGCTGGTATCGTAGCCTTTCAGCTCGTCCTTAAGGGCTTTAACCGTAGAATCAGGATAGAAGGCGCAGTGATTTGTCGCGGCACCATACGCGACCAAAAATTTTCCATTCAGACGAAATGCTGGCAGTTGATAGCTGATGCATTCTTCGGCCTTGGGCGCTGCCATCTTAATTGCCTTCCGAAGTTTTTGTAACGCGCCCCGTTTGTCTTCGGTTACCGCAGCGAGATAATCGTCATGCGTCTTGGGCTTGCTCGCTTTCGCAGGTGTCGTCACGCGTTTCGTTCCGGTTGTCTTTCGTTTCATGTGATTAGTTTAGTTCGATTACAGGCAGGACAAAGGCCGGGCGCGTTGGATGACGTCGAGGACGCGCTGCGTCTTTAATCCGTCGGCGAAATCGGGCTCGATCTTTTTGCCAGCGATAACGGCTTTCACAAAGTCGGCGACCGTGTGCACGAAGGAATGCTCGTAACCAATGAGGTGGCCGTGCGGCCACCAATTTCCAACATATGGATGCTTCGATTCCGTAACAATCATGTCGCGAAATCCGCGCCTCTGCTCGGGATCAGTCGCATCATAGAAACGCAGCCGGTTCATTTCCTCGAGATCGAAGGCGAGTGAACCGCGGCTGCCGTTGATTTCAAAAGTAAGCTGATTTTTGCGGCCACGAGCAAAACGCGTCGCTTCTAAGTTCAGCATCGCCCCGTTTCGAAACTTGCCGATCACGCTGACAGCATCATCAACGTCGACGCGAGCAAACTGTCTATTTTTCGTTAACCGCCTTTTGACAAATGTTTCACTCACCGCTGAGATGCCTGCAATTTCGCCGACAAGAAATCGCGCCAGATCGATGCTGTGAGCGCCAATGTCGCCGAGGGCGCCAGACCCGGCGATTTTTGATTGCAAGCGCCAGACCACCGGGAAATTTTCATCGGCAATCCAATCCTGGGCGTAACGAGTACGAAAATGATAAATGCGATCGCCGATTTCGCCACCCTCGATCATTTGCCTGGCCAATGCGATGGCCGGCACGCGCCGGTAATTGTGGCAAACCATGTTCGCGACCCGTGTGCGTTTCACCGCGTCAACCATCCGGCGCGCTTCGGCCACGTTTCGGGCCAGCGGTTTTTCGCAAAGTATTGCTTTGCCTGCACCCGCGGCTGCAATCGCCATCTCCGCGTGTGAATCGTTAGGCGTGCAAATGTCGACGATGTCGATCACTGGGTCAGCCATGATCGCTTTCCAATCCGTCACCGCCCTTTCCCAGCCCAGCGTCTTCGCCGCGCGACCGGTCCCGCCGCGATCGCGTCCGCAAATTGCTGCCATCCGAATATCAGCGGGTAAATCGAAAAAGCGCGGGGCTTGCCGCCAGGCGTTGGAATGGGCGCGGCCCATGAATTTAGTTCCAATGAGTGCGACCGAAAGAGTGCGGCGTTTCGGCATCTTAGCGGAACATAGGCATCTATGCCTGTGCGCCCAGCCGGTTTTTAACCCGCTGATCTGAAACAGCTAAAAGCCTGTTTGGCGCACAGACTTGGAAATCCGTGTTCCTCTAGTCCGCTAACGAAAAATGTGCAGGCAACCGACTTCGAGCACAAGCGCTTCCTGCGCGTTCGTGTTCAATTGGTCACGCATTTCTTCCAAGCGCCGGATTCGTTTCAAGACTGCCGCATTGTTCAATTGCCCGGCGAGTTTCTCTGTCGCCTCGGCGCAACTTTCGAGCAGGCGCCCCACCTTCGCGACTTTCGCGCGCAGCACGTCCGCCCACCAGAGAAAAAGCGTCTCAATCAAACGACTGCGCCGTTCGCGATACGCACTTTCCGTTAGCGCCTTGTAATAATCTTCGCGCTCACTCAACCATCCCCCGTCGGAGGTATGACGGTAACGCGTTTCCTCTCGCTTTAAGGCCGCCGCGTGTTCGTCCCTGATCTGCTCGCGAATGGAATTGAGCAGGGCCTGGATTCCTTGCGAAACCCTATACGCCCCTTCGATCCCGCGCGATTTCTCCGCCGTCGCACATAACAGGCGCAACAACTCCATTTCCTGCGGCGAAGGCACGACCTCGGACGCGGTTCGCAGGGGCAAGCTCAAGCAGCGCGAGACGATTGTCTCCGGCAACGCTTCGGGAAGAGCAGTCAGCAAAAGGAGAAGTGAATTCTGCGGCGGTTCCTCGAGCGTTTTCAAAAATGCGTTGGCCGCCTGTGTTTGCATTCGATCAGCATCGCGAATGATCCCAACCTTCTTGCGATTTCCGGCGGCGCGCAGTTGCAAAGCCCGCTCGAGACCGCGAATTTGATCGACCACAATTTTGCGCGAGCGCGAGGCGGGTTCGGTCACAAAAACATCGGGCGCCTGCGCCCTCAGAACTTTCTCCGGCGTAGTCTTGTTCAAGGCCGCAGCCAGCCGGGCGGCAACATCCGATTTCCCGCTCCCAGCGGGACCTGAAATGAGGTAGGCATGAGCGAGCCGGTTTTTTTTGTGTGCGCGTTGCAAATATTCCAACGCGCTGTCGGCCGAGAAAGACATTTAGGATGTTTGAGATTTGGTCTTTGGAGTTTGCTGTTTTCCGAGGTCGGGAAAGCGTTGAGCAAGTGTATTCCAGATTTGGTTCTCGATTGTATCGGGCGAGATTCGCCCATCGATCAAGATGACGCGTTTCGGTTCGTTTTCGGCCAGGTCTCGATAGGCGCGGATCACGCGCTCGTGAAATTCATCAGATTCTTCCTCCATGCGATCGCGAACTTTTTTCCTATTGCCGAGACGCGATTGGGCGGTGGCACGATCAATGTCGAGCACGAAGGTAAGATCGGGAACGCAATCGCCAACCGCAAAAGCGTTCAGCTTTTCGACAAGCCCAAGATCGAGTTGACGGGCGGCACCTTGGTAAACCGTGGTTGAATCAAAAAAACGATCGCAAATTACCCATTCGCCGCGCTGAAGCGCCGGCTGGATTTTCTCACGCACGAGCTGGCTGCGGCTCGCCTCAAAAAGGAGCAATTCGGTTTGCGGAGTCATGGCATGATTCTCTTCAGAATGCTGGAGCAAATGCCGAATTACTTCGCCGATCGCGGTCCCGCCGGGCTCGCGAAAAACCGCCGCTACGATCCAGCATTTTTCTAGCCGGGCGGCGAGCCGTTTCACCTGCGTCGATTTTCCGCAGCCCTCGG
>Ga0209474_10004324_pt1 | contig 12293 bp, 13 predicted proteins | sample GraSoiAngelo_145_FD_185902 | JGI IMG/M metagenome (GOLD analysis project Ga0209474, IMG submission 185902) | Grasslands soil microbial communities from the Angelo Coastal Reserve, California, USA - 14_1009_05_20cm (SPAdes) (version 2) | ecosystem: Environmental > Terrestrial > Soil > Grasslands...
TGCGCAACAGGACCGCAACGCGGTCCGACGGGCGAAAATTCTCTTGGATGTACTCGGTCGGAGAAACGATCTTGGGGTTTTCCTGGCCGGAGGGCGTCACGAGCGTGTCTCCGGTTTGTCATAGATGGCCGCGCAGTCGAAGAGATCCGCATCGGGATCATAGCCGCGGATTTCGACCACTTCCGAGACGTAACGGCGGCCCGGTCTCCGCTCGATCTGCACCACCACCTGGAGCGAGTCCGCGATATTGCTCTTGATGGCGCGATAGGGCAGCTCGACGCCGCTCTCGAGCACGCAGCTTGCGAGTCTCGCGAGCGCCTGTTTCGCGGAATTTGCGTGAATGGTGGACAGCGTCCCCGAGTGGCCCGTGTTTAGAAGCTGCAGAAGATCGAAGGCTTCTCCGCCACGAATCTCACCGAGCAGGATGTGGTCCGGCCGGTGGCGAAGAGCCGCTTTCAGCAGGTCGCGGATCGCCACTCGAGGGAGGCCGTTCTGTGGAGGCCCAGCTTCGAACCGCACGAGGTTCGGATGGCCAAGGTGAATCTCGGCGGTATCCTCGATCACAAGAATTCGCTCTTCTTCGGGTATGAACTTGCTCAAAATATTGAGAGTGGTGGTTTTTCCAGAACCGGTGCCACCGCTAATCAAAATGTTCTTGCGCGAGAGAACGTAGTCCTCGAGCCGGTTGGCGAGCGCCCGGTCGAGCGTTCCTCCCGCAATCAGGTCCTCGATTTCGAAGTGGCGGGTGTTGAACTTGCGAATCGTCAGCGTGACGCCATTCAGGCTCGCAGGTGGAATAACGACGGCAACACGGCTTCCATCCGGGAGCCGTGAATCGAGGATGGGGCGCGCTTCCGAGATGTCGCTGCCGAGCCGCCGGGCAATATTTTTCACCGCGACGAGAAGCGCTTTTTCGCCGAGCGATATCCCGCTCACAGGCTCGAGATATCCACCTTTCTCGATGAACACGCAATCCGCGCCGTTCACCATCACTTCGCTAATGTACGGATCGAGGATCAAGTGCTCGATCGGCTTGAGAAACGGAAGTATGGTCTCAAATCCATTGATCACAGTTGTCCCCTCGCGAGCTGTTCGAAATAAGTTAGGTTCGGGTCGTTGTAATACGGCTTGAGGTAGCAAAGCGTGGGCGGAAGTGGATTCAAACCGTCGTAGGCTAGCACAATGGCCTGTGCATTCTTGAGTTCGGTGAACGTCTTCATGTCGAAGCGATCCTCGGAGCGAAGGCTGTAGTTCTTGGAAGCTGTGAGATTCGCGCGGTGGGAAATAGCATTCCCGGTCAGCAAACTGATGTGAGCGTCATGGCCGCTTTCTGAGAAGTTGTAGGCGGCCTTGAACTGCTCCTCGCGCCCGCAGAGCGAGCTCGCAGTCTTGGCTGAGAAGTCGTCCGAGAGCGTGAGGAATACCTTGGTTCGAAAGGTCTGAACCAGGGTTCTCCAGGTCTCGCCCGGAAGCGTGGACTTGAGCGAACTGAAGCTCTGCGTGGCGACGATCGGTATGCATTTGGGCTGGCGCGACAAGCTGAAGAATTTCTCATCGCCGGTGGGTTCGCTCTCTCCGACCGTGGCGAAGTGCTGGTATTCATCGCAGAGGAAAAGGACCTGCCGAAAATATCGTTCCGGGTGAGCCGCGATCTCCGGAATGCGGTTGAGGACGGCGCGCTGGAAATCGAGTTTCAGCAGTACGCCGAGAGCTCTGGCAAGGCCGGGGTTCATGCTCACGGGAAAATTCAGTGCGCATACGGCCCCCTTCTCAATGAGCCAGCTGAATGAGGGCAGGGGCACTCCGTGGCGAAAGTCCCGGTTGTCTATGGGATCGTAGCATTCCGCCGGCGGGCAAAAGGTTCGTTTGACCACGGGATTGTCGTCGAAAAGCGAAAGGAATACGGAAATGCCTTCGACGATGGAGGTCCTCAATTTAGGCTCGATGCGGCGCCAGTCGTTGTAAAACCATCTTTTGACGGCTTCGAGCTTCTCGTAACGGTCGGTGCCGATCGGGTCGATTGCACTCTCCGCGAGACACTCGTGTTCGACGTTGTTCGCCTCGACGAACGCTCGCAGCCCTTGTGTTTCTCTCGCCCGGTACATGCCGAGCGCCAGGTCGTACTCGAAGCCGAAGAACTTCAGAGCTGCCACATGCTTCAGGAAATGCTCTGGCAGGATGAGCAGGAAGGAGCGTTCCTCGCAGTGCAGTTCGGCATCGCGGATTTTCTGCTCGAGCATCTCGGGAGATATCGTGCATTCATACACATCGAAGAGCGTGACGTAATCGTAGGCCACCTGGTGCAGAAGTATGATGAACTTCACAAGGTTCGTGTAAGCCTGTTGCCAGAACGGCTCTTTGCTTCGGCCAAACAGGTTGTTGATTAAGGCGGCGATGCTGTAGGCCAAAGCGTAAGCGTCGAGGCCGTTGTGCAGGGGATTGTAGCGGAATTTGGAACCTAGGCTGATTTCGACATAGTCGTCCTGGCGTCCCACGCGCGCCAGAATGGCGCGCACTTTCCTCGAGAAATCGCCCTTCACTTCGAGCACCAGCCCGCCGATTCGTTTTTCGGGGTTCGCCGCCTCATAGGAGAGGATCTGCTCGGCATAGGGATACAGACATGTGCTCGTCTTGCCGCTGCCAACGGCGCCGAAGATCGCGATGCCGGTGAACAAGCCGCGCTCGGGGATGGTTAGCCAACCAGGCGTTTCTGACGGCCCGGGCGTTCGCGGATGGTGGACTTCACCGAGCACAAGGAAGAGGTCCTTGCGATCCCTGGTCGGAGGATACCCCGGAAGCTTCCGCGCTTTTGGCCGCCGAGGGCGTTTCCATGTGAAAACGTAGATACCGGACAGCAGGAAGGAATAGAGGATGTAGGGAGTGGTGAACAGAAGCAGGGTGTAAGAAAGTTTGAACCCGTGGAAGACGGGGCGGGCCCACAGAAAGATCAGCTCGACAAAGAAGTTCTGCTCGGGAAAGGGATAGTGGAAATAGAGCACCATCCCGGTGATCGCGGCAAGCACGCACGCGAGGAAGTTCCGCTCGTTGAGGATCCGGCCGGTCACAGCAACTGCCCCACTTCCTCGGAAGGAGCGCTCGACTGACAGGTTCCGTCCTTGCCCGCTTTCGAGTTCTTCGAGCCCGTTGGCGCGACGAGACACGTGTGGAATTCAACTTCCCGAGGCGGATACACCTCTCGGAAGAGCCTTCGCCATTCCTCCCTCCCCGGGTCGGAGCCGTCCCAGGCGGCATGGAGTCTCTCGATGTCCCGGCCCGTAAAGCGCTGGTTCGCTTGATCCAGCCATTCGAGGTCGTCCATCGACAGTTTTGCGTACTGCTTTGCGTCCCAGGCGGCGCGAAGCTCGAAATAGCGTTCCAGCTCTTCGAGAAGAACCTCTTCGTGAGGCGTCCCGACCAGCAAGGAGAAACATTTCCGGGCGGACTCGAAACGGACTGGGCAAGGCGCGATATAAAGGAAGCGAAAAGAGCGCAAACGACCGAAAAGGGGCGCGTACGCGTTCAGGTGGCTCGCAAAGCGCTTCGGCCCAACCCGCCCTGCGTCCACGAAGGAGAAGGTGAGGACGGGAGAGGAAGAGCCGGCCGAGGAGTCGAGATACAACGGGAACTTATCGGCGAAGTAGCGCAGCCGCGGTTCCCGCGACCACGGGGTCAGAGAGGCTCCCGCGGGAAGGAGCTTTTGGGGAATGCCCAGCTGGTCGCAGAAAAAACGGACTTTATCCTGTTCTGTTTCGAGGTAATCGGGCGATTGGTTCGCGAGGATGAAATCGAGCAGAACGAGGCGCGTGCGGATGACCTCGGCCGAGTGGGGGAGACGATGACCCAGATTTTCGCGGTCGATCAGGCGATAGATGGTTCTGGAAGCGAGATGGTACACGCCGCCTAGGTTCTGATACTCGCGCCACGTGGCGTGGCCCCGCTTTTTGAGTTTCTCGGTAATAGGTGGCGATGCCTTTTCCGGGCCAGGGCCGTTAAACGCGACGAACTGCCGAGGCACGAAGTAGCCGGAGTGGGTCGCAACGATATAGAGGAAGCGGGACTCCTCCTCCGTGTAGCCGAGGGCCTGGAGTGCGCCGATGTGTTCGTCCGCGATTTTCATAGGGAGAGGATCTCCGGGGTCATCCCGCGCGCGCCGAGCAGGCGTCGGAGACGGCCAGCTTCCCCGTGCCGGGTGTAGAGAGAAAATCCAGCGCGCACCTTGTCCGCCGCGTTGCGTCCCCCGTAGTGCCGGGTGACGAGCTCGAGGTCCACGCGCGCCAACTCGCCGTCTCGGGCATCGTACTCGATGCGCAGATCGGGCACGGGAATCTTGTGTCCTACGACCCTAAGCCCGTGCCATGCCGCGATTTCGGGCCGTGCCGCGGCGCCAAGCCGCGCGATTTCGCGGCGGATTTTCGCCTTGAGCTCGTAGTCGAGGATCACGCGGAGATTCCGCCCGCCCTGCTGTCGAATGCGAGCCGCTTCATTCTGGTAGAGGCGGTAGAGATCCGCGTCGTGATTGGCCTCGCGGGCCCCCGCGAAGCCGTCGTACACGGCCTGGCTTCGGGATACGAGGTCGTTCGTCCGGATAAGTTCGCGCCCTGTTTTGGTGAGCGTCCAAAGTTCGCGCGGGCAGGCTTCGGGTCCTTCGAACGCCCCCCAACGGGCGACACCTTGGCGAATGAGATTTTCGAGGTCGCGATCGGCCACTTGCTGCTTGCCGCCGTATCCATATTGGGCAAGGTCGTGCCTGGAAATGACACGAAACTTGCCCAGCTCGATGATCGTAGAGATTTCCGATTCGCTCAGGACGTAGGTCGAACCCTGTCGAGACAGGAGCGCACGACCACCCTCAAACCGCATCTGGACGGGTCGATCCCGAGAGAAACGTCCTGGGGCCTGCGCGGGCCTGCGCGATGTCGCGGTTCTCTGGCCCGGATCTCTCTCCCGCGGCTCGCGATTGATCGGTCGCAGGTCGGCGAGATTGCCGAGGGCATGGTCGAGATCTTGTGGTGAGAAGTCCCGAGACATTCACTCGAGCTCCTCAGTCTCGGATGCGGAGGGCAAGGGGAATTGCCCTTGGAGTACCTGCCTGTCGACATGGGAGAGCTTCCGGCCCGTATCCTTCAGGAAGAACTTGCGCTGGATTGCATAGACAGCGGTGAAGAGGTTGACAAACGAAATTGTGAGCCACAGGAGAAGAGCGGGACCGTATTGATGCACCAGGATGCGCCGGTAAGGGATGAGGAACTTGAGCTCATCCATGAGCCAGAATCCGAGCGCCAGCAGAACAGCAACGGTCACGAGGAGCGCGTTGGCAATCATGGGGTTGCTCCCAGCTCAAAAGTCTTCGGTTCCGAGCCGTTGCCCAAATAGGAATGGAGCAAGGGAAAGCGCGGGAAGCCGATTGCCGGGCGACCCACCCGGTAGATTTCGAAGTGAATGGATGGCGTCACTTGAACGCCTCGTCTTCGCGGAAATAGGTGATTGCCAGACCTAGCGGATTGATGGGAATGAGTTCGTTTGGGACGCTGGTTTTGAAAACGAAAACAAAATTCGCAGTATAGAGGTCGCGCCTGATCTCGCTGTGATCCGAGGGAGAGTAATAAACCATGTAGAAATCCACACGCGCTTTGTAGGGAGGGGACTGCATTTCTTCGAGTGCGACCTTCTTCACGTCAACGTCGATCTCCGGAGCTGAAGTGTTGATCAGGAATTTCCTGATGATGTCGTCTTTGCGGTAGGCGTCGAGGATGCCGTCCGCCAGCTTTCCGTCCAGGAAATAGAGAGCTTTTCCGAAGTCGTCCTGCAGGATGTAGCGGTTGAATTGCAGATTCGGGCACCCTGAGCCAGCTCGGACGTCTCCAGCGGATGCGAAATGGACTAGCGGTGCCGGCGCCGATCAATGTCAATCTCTCGCCTTCGTGATAGGACCCCGAGGCTTACTTCGGTTCGATGACGCTCAGTCCTCTAATTTGTGCAAAGTGATCTGTCACCGGATGACGTGAATGCGAACACTGACTTTCAGCCTCTTCCATGATTTGTCTGCCGTGTATACGGGCACCTTCAAGGCAAGTCCCAGCGCCAAACAGGCCCGGTCTCCCAATGACAGCCCGACAGGGCGGGTTTGTGCAACCAGATCGCCCGCAAGCCTGGCGTGCTCTGAGGTGAAGGCCACCGCTTCACGGATCGGACTCAGTGTGGCCTCCCACGCATCGTCAGGGCTAAGGCCCCGGTCGACTAATTTGCCCTGCACTTCAGCCAAGTTGACAGTACTAGTTGCCGCGGCGCTCAACAGCTCTGGCGTAAGCCTGTCGGCGCCTGGTTCGCGATTGAGAATTGCGAGCAGGGCGGAAGCGTCTAGCACGACCCTATTCATTTCGCGCGGCCTCGTGCCGTTCCTTGATCAATTCGTCGACCAGAGACGTACCCGGCTTCACATGCTTGCGGACAAGGCGCTGAGCCCGCTCAATATTGCGCTTCAAGGTGGTGATGCGCAATTCGTTGTCTTCAATCCGCAAAACTATCTCGTCTCCAATACGGATGCCCAGTTGCTTGCGAATAGAAGCAGGAATGACCACGCGCCCATTCTCATTGACCCGCATGCGGGTTTGTGACTTCATTCCATCTCCTTGTGACAGTATTCTATCATATGTCATATTTGGCTGCAAATGACAAACAACTCGTGTTCGAGCGCGCACCCGTGAGTTGCCGCTGGTGCAGATAACCCCTTCGGCAAAGCCGGCGTCAGGACCCGCCGAACGCGCGTGGCCCCGGAGAGGCAACGCCGAAGGCCCTCAATGGGTCGTGCGGTAAACGTGTTCGGATCCAGGGGAACTTCGGGGAAGCGCTTGTGGGGGCGGTCGTCGAAGCCCGAGGGAAGACTATCTCGTGAGGTGAATCGCGCAAACAAAGGCACCGAGCGGTCGGTATCGCGTCATAGGACTGGATCCAATCGACACTCTGACATGGCCGAGCGGACCGCTTTGGAAAGATTGCGACACCTTGAAGAGGGCTACCTCATCACCGTGGCCCAGCGGATGGGCTGTGCTCACAGGCCGGCACGCTAATGTTCGCGGCGCTTCTTTAGACAGTCCGCTGGCGATAGGACGAAAATACCTTCGATTTGCTTGCCGAAGTACGGCCCGAAGTGCCGCACATCGCCCGTAATGAGGTGCGTCGCCTTTGCCTCCATCGCAGCAAGCAGAATCGGCACGTCTTTTTCCGGCAAGGAAAGGCCACTGGGAAGTTCTCGCGGAGCCGCGTCAAAGAGATAAATGCGCCGGGCCAGTTTCGCAAGTCTGCGCCTTTGCATGTTTTCGGTAAGATTAATTCTTGCCTCTTCGAGTGCGTAGTGGGAGGAGCAAAGAATCGCGTCCTTCAGCTTCCAGAGCTGAACGAGCCCTGCATCTGGCCGGTAAGCAGCGGAGAAAAGAATATTAGCGTCCAGAAAGAGGCGGTCCATCTATCGCGGTCGACGGTGCGGGATCGTGTCGGGGTCAAGGCCGAATTTTTTCACTTCTCTTCGCGCGCGCAGGTAGTCTTTCGCCGTTGTGGCAGTGGAAAGGAGAAATTCCGCTTTGCGTTCGGACGTATACCGTTCCACGGGCACAACAATTGCGGGGCGAATTAGGATGCCATCCTCGCGTGGCTCAGTAGTGACGAGCGCGCCTTCCTCGATGCCGTAGCGTTTTCGCAGCTTGGCGGGAACGATAATTGTCCCGCGTTTCCCAACTTTTACCGCTTCCACAGCCATCACCAGATATCAGTATATCAGAACATCTGCATTTCGGGCAGCAAGCATTTTTGCCCAGCGCTAGCTGCTAGGTGGCGGAGCCTCCTCGCAAAGAGGGCTTGATTACGTTGCGCGTGGTCCCAGCTCATGTGTGGCACCTCCTCGCGCATGGTCTAACGAGCAAACTCAGTCCCTTGGTGCCTTGCGTGAGCGATCGCGAGCGATGGCGGTATGGCTTTTCATGTGAAAAGATGGAATCATGTTCATCAGGAGTTGGCTATGGCGGCCATGGAAAAAATTGACTGGTCGGAATGCTCGCTAGTCGAAGTCAAGGCTGGAGTACACGGATGCCGGTCGACGCCATTGTCGACAACTTTGATTATGGCGTCAGTGCGGTTGAAATCGCAGAGCAGTTTGAAATCCCGGCGGAACAAGTTGAGGCGATTTTGACCTACGCCAAGAGTCACCGCATTGCGCATTCTGTTTGATAAAAATGTCCCGATCGGTGTGCGTGGGTTCCTCCGCAAGCATGAGGTTCGTACCGTCGTGGAGATGCAATGGCCCGACCAACTGGACAATGGCGAGCTTCTAAGGATGACCGAAGAGGCCGGGTTCGACGTGATAATTACCCTCCGATCCAAACATCCGTCACCAGCAAAAGCTGGGTGGCCGAAAATTCGTGGTCGTCATCGGCTCCAATCTCTGGCCAGTCGTACGGCAGCACAGCATGGAAATAATGGCCCGAGTCGATGGAGCAAGACCGGGAGGGCACGACTTCATCGAAATGCCGCTCCTGCCGAGACCGCGAAAGCGTGGCAGTTGAGGGAGCGATATAATATTCGGGGTTACGTCCAGTCACGGGGCGAAGGTTCAGCGCGGCCTCCGCATGATGAATTTTTCCCGCAGACGACCAGCCTACTCGGATTAGGCGTCACATTAAGAATAAGAAAACATAAAAGACCAACAAGCTGTTCAGGGGCGAATCGAATGACCTGCGGAGAAGAATCACGGCGCACCGCTTATGAAAACCGCATGCCGTCAAACCTCCGCAAGATGGACCAAGGGATGCGGCTTTCCCCGATCTTGACACCCACGAAAAACCGATCATTGTCGAGTCTCTGGCAATAGACCACCTCACCGCGCACGGTAGCCTCCCCACTCGCCGGAGTAATCTCTGCGTGCGCACCAAGTTGCCAGGCGTAGGTTGCGCGCACGCGGGCACCGTGCGCACTGAGATTGTCAGTGTAGGTTCTTTCGTTCTTTTCGCGATTCGTGGGCTCTAACGGTGCGAGGTTCACCGCCACCATGATAGTGAGTCTTCTTTCTTGTCTGCCTCCAAGGCGGTGATCCAAATACATGGGTCTTGGGCCTTTTTGCCGCGGCAAGCCTGACGACGTATTGACCCGCGCTCTACGTTGAGGCATGGAGGCGCGCGACTGGTGGAGCTTAGTTGTGCGTCTGAGTTCGTGCCTACTCTTAGACATTGGATGATTCCCCGGAGTGACGCAATCCGCAAAAAACCCTAGTCTTAGTCTAGTGGCTACCCTTTGAGGGCGCCAGCAGGCCCCGCTGTCAACGTACTCCGGGAAAACCCGGGGACGAACAACCCGACCGACCAATCGGAGAATTACAGTCGAAATTGGCGGACGCCGGGAGTACACTCAGGTGGTTTCGGAGGGGAATAAGCTGTGAACGTTTGCCGAGGCATTTCCGGCGAACGCGCTGTGATGGCGTTTTTTGCTCTGTTTGGCCTCTCATTTGTGGGTTTGCTTTCCGCGAATGGGCAAGTGACGACCGGCACGATCGTGGGTACGGTCAGTGATTCTTCAGGAGCACCACTGCCGGGGGTCAAGGTCACCATTACCGACGTTCAGAAGAACGAATCCAAAGAGTACACGACCGACGAAACCGGGAGTTACAACGCTCCGTTCCTCATTCCTGGGACCTACCGTGTGAGCGCAGAGAAGTCCGGCTTCAAACGAGCCGCTTCGGCAGACATCATCCTGAACGTGGATGACAAAGCCCGCGTTGACCTGACACTGAGCGTGGGCGATGTAAACGAGGTAGTGGAAGTAGCGGCTGCCTCGCCGCTGGTTCGCGTGGAGAGTTCCGAGCTCGGAGAGGTTATCGCGGAAAGGGCGGTGCGAGAGCTGCCTTTGAACGGGCGCAATTTCGCGCAACTCGTGTATCTCGTTCCCGGCGTAACTGCGGGCCAAGCAGGGGAGAATCTGTCAGGCGCCAGTACCTTCAATCCGCGGGCTGCTTCAAACTTCAACGCGCTCGGCAGCCAGGCGAATACGAATGCGTGGCTCGTCGATGGAATTGACAACAACGAGTACACGTTCAACACGGTCATCGTGCAGCCTTCGGTGGAGTCCATCGGCGAATTCAAAGTCCTCACCGGGACGTTTTCGGCCGAGTTCGGCCGGGGGGCGGGCGTGGTGTCGGTCTCCACAAAATCCGGCACCAACCAGTTCCATGGCAGCGCTTTCGAATTTCTTCGCAACAGCTACCTGGATGCCCGCAACTATTTCAACGCTCCTTTTTTGAAGGGAATCTATCAGCCCGTGCCGCCCTTCCGGCGCAACCAGTTTGGCGCTTCTTTCGGTGGCCCCGTCGTCCTGCCAAGAGTGTACAACGGGCATGACCGCACGTTTTTCTTCGTTGATTACTACGGCTTGCGCGAGTTTAAAGGCCTAACCTTTGTCAATTCAGTGCCTACTGCTGCCGAGCGCGGCGGCGATTTCAGCAGCCTCACCACCACCAAAGGTGTCTTCCTGCCGATTTACAATCCGTTCAGCACGACGGCAAGTAGCGCGCGCGCTCGCTTTATGTGCAACGGGAATGTTCCTGTGACTCCTAATCCAGACGGCACTCAAACGGGCGGAACTCCCTGTAACATTATCCCGCCACAGCTCATCGACCTGGTCGGAGCAAACGTAGCCAGCATCTACCCGCTGCCGAACCTGCCAGGAAGCTTCAACAATTATGTGAGCGCGGCCAATCGCGTTGTTGGAGACAACGGAGGGAACTTCCGCGTGGATCACCGAATCGGGGTGAACGACTCGCTCTTCGTGAGGTGGAGCTATGAGAACTATTCCCTCGTCGCGCCGCAAGGCCAAGCGCAATGCTGCCTACCAACACCGGCATCAGCCGCGAAGCAGTTCGATTTGGGTCCGTTCGTCGCCGGCCTGCAGAACACGCAGCTAACCGCGCAAGGCATGGCGATGGATGAGGCCCATGTCTTCCGAGCGAATCTCGTGAACGAGTTCATTGGCGGTTATGGGCGCACCAATCCCTTTACAGTGCAGTCGGACTTTGCACACAACTCGGCCACATCGTTGGGCATACAGGGCATCAACGTCACACCGTTTGCCACCGGCCTGCCGAACATCAACGTCCAGGACTTCACCGGTCTAAGCGGTGGGCCCGCGTTTCTCCCTGCGCGTCCGCGCCAGACGAATATTCAGTTGAGCGACACCGTTTCGTGGACTCTGGGACCGCACAGAACCAAGTTCGGTTTCCGCTGGGTCCATCAGCAGATGTCCCCATTCACTAACACGAACACACGCGGTTCGCTGAACTTCGGTGACAATTTCACAAATGATCCGACAACCAACACCGGCGGAGACGGCGTGGCGACGCTCCTGTTGGGTTTCTCGACAGGAGGCGCGCGCGGCTTCCTGATGCAACCCTATTATCTGCGAAACAATGAATACGCCGCTTTTCTGCAGGACGATTGGAAGGCCAGCAATCGCCTGACACTCAACCTCGGAGTCCGGTACGACGTTTTCACGCCGGACACGGAGATCCACAATCGCATTGCCAACTTCGACTTGCAAACGCTGGCCCTAGTCTACGCCGGAGTGCACGGCACATCGCGAGCGGCCGGGAAATCCACGCAATACGGAGACATTGCGCCGCGCGTTGGTTTTGCCTACGACGTCAGCGGAAAGGGAAACACAGTCATCCGCGCCGGATACGGCATGGCATACTTTCCCGAACAGCAGTCGGCGTCGAATCTTCTGGGTCAGAATGTGCCATTCACAATCTCTCAGAACTACTCGCCGCCGATTTACCCGCTTGGCAGCGCTATGAGCGGCATACCTAAGATTGACAATCCCTTCCCGCCGATCGCGCCTGTGATGCCCCTGACAACCGTAGAGCTGGATGCCGACAATCCTGCGGTGATCGGGCACGCCTTCAGCAACCTAACCCCGTATATGGAGTCCTGGAATCTTGACGTGGAACGCCAGCTTGGCGCCAGCGCGTTGGCCGAAATCGCCTACGCGGGGAGCCGCGGCATTCATCTCATGTTTTGCTACAATCGCAACGAAGTTCAGCCCGGCCTCGGCTCGCTGGCCTCGCGGCGCTTAATCCAACGGCTCAAGGATGTGAGCACGATCACGCAATGCGACCCTCGCAATATGTCCAATTTTCACAGCCTTCAGGGCAAGCTGACGAAACGAATGTCCAAGGGCTTGCAGTTTCTGATGAGCTATACGTTCAGCAAATCTCTCGACTACGGTGGATCGGCGGCTAGCGGAGGCGGCGCGGTAGG
>Ga0209474_10004325_pt1 | contig 12292 bp, 6 predicted proteins | sample GraSoiAngelo_145_FD_185902 | JGI IMG/M metagenome (GOLD analysis project Ga0209474, IMG submission 185902) | Grasslands soil microbial communities from the Angelo Coastal Reserve, California, USA - 14_1009_05_20cm (SPAdes) (version 2) | ecosystem: Environmental > Terrestrial > Soil > Grasslands ...
CGATCATCGCCATCGCAGCCGGATTCCTGTTGATCAGCGCATTGGCGCCGATTCCGCTCACCTGGTCCATGCGCAGGTTCATCACGTCGCGCCCGGCGACGGGCGTCGAGCCGGGGCTCGCCGGTGGGGTGCGCAGGACGATGTACGTGGGGCGCGTCGTGTCGGTGTCCGGAAATCCGACGTAGATCCGGTCGTGGAATACGAGCACCGACGACGTGCCGCGAGTCTCGTTCGTCATGGCCGAGCGGACGTAGTCGTATCGGAACACCGGAGACGTGCCGGTATCCGGCGTCGCGTACAGGTGCCGCAGCTCGTTGTTCGTCTTCGCACCGCTGGCGATCAGCCACGGATTGCCGCCGATGACGCCGGAGGTGAAGAGACCGCGCCCATTCTCGTTGTCCGGGCCGCACTGCAGCGTGTCCTTCAGGCATCCCGTGACCCCGAGCGAGGGAAACGGGCCCGCGCTGGCGCCATTCGCATTGCCGTTCACCGGGTCGCCCTGGAAGCTGAACGTCACCGCCTCAGGCGACCAGCCGTCCGGCAGCATGCGCATCGCACCCGTTCCTTCCGCACTCGGACCCGCGTACACGTGTCCGTTGAAATCGAACACGTACGCGAACGTCGTCGCCGCCCCGAGCGGAGCGGCAGCAAGCTGCACCGCGTCTGCAACCGTCACGGTGGCGCCCGCCGAGCCCCTCCGGACGGTAACGCCGTCGAGCGCATCCGTTCCCGACACTGTCGCAGTCAATGCCGAGGCGCCGAGCGCCGTGCCGCGACAGGACCAGGTGAAAGAAACAGATGCTCCGCCCGCGACGTTCTGCGTCGATGGCGTCGGCCCTTGGGGACAGTTCACCATAGCCGTATCCGAGATCGACATCGATGCTGTTAACCCGTTCACTCCCACCCCGCCCGTGTCGGTGACGGTGAGCGTCGCGGTGAACGAGTCGGATCGGAGCACCGCCGTCGGTACGGTCAGGGTCGCCGACAACGAAGAAGGCGCCTGCAGCGAAATCGCGGTGGAGGTGACGGGCGACGCGGCGAGCGCAACGCCCGAGTTCGCATCGGTTCCCGAAGCACCAGCCGAGAGTCGCAGCGAATCGGGCGGCGTCCCCGCGGCCGTGAATTTCCAGCGGACGACGACGGTGCTGCCGCCAGGCACGTCGACGATGGACTGCGCCGCGGGAGCGCTCAGGCTGCCCGAGCCCGAGGATGACGTGACCGTCGGCGGATCGGGTGTAGCGCTCACGTTCGTCACGCCGAGCGTAGCAGTGAACGTCTGGCCGGGCGTCGCCATGGAAGGAACCGTCAGCCAGCGTGCCGAAAGCTGTGCCGCCGCCTGCACGAAGACGATGGGCCACTGCGCCTGCGCCGAGACCGGCGCTCCTGTCAGCGCGTCCGTTCCTGGGAGCGTGCCGACGAAGAAGACGGCACCGGGCGAGGTGGCGTGAGCAGAGACGTGAAAAGTCCTGGTAGCTCCAGCCGGCACGTCCTGGGCAGGAGCAAGCGAGTCGACGACCGCGCCGCCAGCCCCGGAGATCGTCAGCGGCGAGAGCGAAACGCCGAGTGCGTCGACATCACCTTGGTTGGTGACCGTGGCGAGCAGGTCGAGGGACTGACCGACGCTCACCAGGTCTGGGATCGGGACGGTCGCGACGGCGAGCGTCGGAGCAGCGACGATTTGCACCTGTGCCGACGACGTGACGGAGATCGCGTGGCCATCGAACGCGTCCGTGCCGGTCGCCTGCAGCGAAAGCTGCGCCGCGCCCGGCGACTCTCCCGCGATCAACGCGACGAGGTGCACGATCGCCTGCGAGGCGATGTCTCCAGGCACTGCGGGCACGGAGATGATGCCGACTCCGGATGTGGCCGTGAGCTGCACCTGAGGTGATTTGACAGTCGCATCACCGACGTTCTGCAGGAGCAGGTCGACCTCCGCCTGCGTGCCCTGCTCGACGCGGGCTGGGGCGGAAACCAACGCGGTCATCGTCGCCGGTCGCGCCGTCGACCCGGCGAACGCCGCCGGGAGCCTACCCTCGCCGGTGGGCCCGATGACGCGCAGATCGTACGGACCGCCGTTCAGCCCCTGCGGGACGACGGCTGTCAGCCGGTCCGGCGCCTGCCAGCGTACGTCGCGCAACGCGACGCCGCCGAGGAACGCATAGAACGTGGACTGGACGTCCAGACCTCCGCCATTGCCGACGCGCTGGGTCGCGACGGGGTCGAAGTGAGCACCGTGGATCGTGATCGGCAGGTCCGCCATCGTGTACGCGGTGCGCGGCTCGACGGACGTGGGCACAGGCGCGGATTGCACCGACTGGCGCGCGCAAGCGATGGCGGCGCAGATCGCCGCGGCAAGAGCCGCGCGCGCCGCCGCCGTGCGCCGGGACGGGGGCGCGAGATTTGGCCTAGAGCATCTCAAACCGATACCCGAGGCTGAGCGCGTAGGCGCGGAGCGCCCCACGCAAGTTGGGCAGAGCAGGGTCGGCGCTCACCGAAACACGCGCCTCGAGAAAGGGCAGGAACCTGCCGATCCTTCGCTCGACTCCGGCAGCGACATAGACGCCCGGCACGGCGGCGACCCCTGTCTGCGTGAGCGTCCCGCCGAGTTGCGTCCTGGCGACGACGATCGTTAATTGTGGTCCCGCTCCCAGCCAGCCGTGGAATCCCTCGGGGAGCGGGGCACGCCACGCCGCTCCGACCGCGGCGGTGATCCAGTCCGTGTGCGCGCGGGCGACGATTCCGTCAGCGGAGGAGCCGCCCGAGTTCTGGAACGCGTACGAAATCTCCGCCGAGACCGAGAGCTCCGGTCCCAGGCGATGCGTGCGCAACGACGTTTCGAACGCCAGCAGGGGGGAGGTGAGCCCCGCAAAATTCGTCAGCAAACCAAGCCGCGGGCTGAACGCGACGCGGCGTACCGCGGGCAGCAACTCGAGCCGGGTGCTCGCCTGAGCCGCGCCGGCGCGAACAGCGATCGTGGCGCTGCTGCGCTCGTACGAGAGCGGCGGCTGATAGGTCACGAGGTAGGCGCCACCTTCCGACGCGGTCGGCGGCGCCACCGTTCCGCCGTCGGCGGTCACCTCCGGGGGCGCGTCGGAGATGGCGTTCCCGAACTGATCCAGGATCCGCAGCCGCAGCGCGAACGGCGTCGATCCATCGGCGTGCACGTGCCGGGGAAGGACGTCGATCGTGGCCCGCTCCGGCTGCGCTGGAACCAGGGGCAGCACGATATTTGCGGAAGGCTCCGCACGCCCCGCGGGACTCACGCTGAGGCGCAGCTCCGTACGTCCGTCGAACGAGGAAGGAACGTCGACACGCGCTTGGCCCCCGCTGGCATGCAACTCGCCGATCGACGCCGCGAACTGCAGCGGTTCCGCGGTCGCATTTCCCACGCTGTCGGTGGCGATGGCGTTCGCGGTGAAGCTCCGCTCGCCAGCGACGATGCGTTCGTGATCCGCCACCAGACGGATCGACGAGGCCGGCCCGCCCTGCCGCTCCAGCGATGCGGTGGCGGTCAGCGACGGCGCCTCTTCCAGGGCAGCGGACAATGCGACTTTCTCCGCCTTGCCCGGCGTGAAGCTCCACGTCGCCTCGTACACGCCCGGCGCGCGCGGCCGCGGCTGTCCGATCTCGCCGCGTGTAGCGTGCACGATGAAGCGCGCGCCCTCGCGCGCCCTTCCGTCGGCGCCGACGGCGAACAGGAGCACCTGCGCCTCGCCCGGGCGATCGGCGCGCATGCTGTCGCGGTCGAGCATGACGTGGATCAGGCGCAACGGTGGCACGTGCAGATCGATGGACTGCGACCCGTGCTTCGCCGCGTGCACGCCGGGCGGCACGTTCACCGGCACGACGGCGATCCCGGTTTCGTCCGCGATCGCGGGGAACCGTTCGCTTCCGATCTGCACCTCGATGCGCGCGCGCGGGCGCGTCTTGACGACGGCGTCCCCCTGCCCCCACAGCGGCAAGACGGAGAGTCCAACCTCGCCGGCCGCAAGCGCCGAGACGATCGCGAGCTGCGGGACGGTGTCGTCCGGCGGCAGGTATTCCGCCGTCCAACGCCCAGCGCCGTCGCTCCGCAGATTCGCGATCCGCCCCGCGCTGACCGAGAGCCGTGGTTCACCGCGCGCCTCGATGCGCAAGCGCGTCTTCGCCGTCTCGCCGAGCTGGACGCGCTCCGGCGAAGACGAGATCGAGACGGCGGCGAGGAGCAGCGCGATCACGGCGTCTCCTTCTTCCAGTGGATGGCGAAGTCGCGGATGCGCGGCGGCGGATCCACGCACCGGGACGCGGAAGCTCCCATCCGCTGCGAGGGCCGCCGGAACGCCGTCCACCGTGACCTCGGTTCCCGCCGGCGCGACGCCGTCGACGGTCGCGCACAGTCCGTCGGTCGCGACGGCGGCGTTCGCCACTTTGAGCAAAACGCTCGCCGGGATGGGCTCGGCTGCCGCCGGAGCGTGGCCTTCCGTCGCCACCGCTTGCCGACCGGCGCCGACTTCGATCGCGCTGTGGTGCGATCGCAGCGTGACGGCGCCGTCGTCGGTGGCGATGGCGACCGCGGTCCCTGTGCTGAGCATGCTGAAGCGCGCGCCCTTCGACTCGGCGACTCCGCCGGCGCTCTCGATGCGCAGCACGCGCTGGCCGTCGGGTTTGTAATCGGCCTTCACGCGCCCGCGCTCGAGTTGGAACCGGTGCACTCTCTGGGTGATTTCGCGGATCGTCAGTTGCGACGACTCAGCGACGGTCAGTCGCGCGCGGTCGCCGATGCGCAAGTCCGTGTGCGCTCCCTTGCCCGTGCGCAGCGAGTCGTCCGCGCGCAGGTGCTCGCCGGCGACGACTTCTTCCCACGAACCTTGCGCGGTGCTGCGTTGGACCGATCCCGCCACCGCCTCGACGATCGCCTCGTCGACGGCGATGGTGCGCGAGGACGGCAGGGCAGCGCGGAGCTCGCTGGGACCGCGATAGACCGATCGCGAGAACAGCCACCAGGCCGCCCCGAGAACGGCGCACAGCACCACGGTCGCCTCGATGGCGAGGCGGCTGGAGGACCGCCGCGCCATCAGGGGACCCTCGCGATTCGCACTGCGAACTCGGTGCGCGCCCAGGGCAGCCGCAGCGGATCCTCGCGGCGGACCAGGTCGACGCCACCGCCGCTGCGCTCCATGATCGTGCGGGCGAGGTGCAAACCGAGGCCGGTGCCCCGGCCGATGCGCTTGGTGGTGAAGCGCGGCTCGAACAGCCGCGGCTCGTCCGCCGGCGGAATACCCGCGCCGTCGTCGGAGACGCGCACCTCGGGACCGGCGTCGTTCGCGAGGATCCGTAGCTCGACGCGTCCGCCGTTTTCGACGGCGTCGGTGGCGTTGGCGAGAAGATTCGTGACCGCGTGCAGCAGCGCGTGCGAGGTGCCGTGCCCGTAAGTCGGCCCCGCGGGCTGGAACACGAAGCGCGACCCGAGAGCGCGCAGCCGATACGCGAGCAGGTCGATGGACCGCTGCACGACGGCCTCGACCGCGAACGGGGCCGGGCCGGGCCCTTGCGGAGTGAAGAAGTCCTGCCAGGTGCGGAACAGCTCCTCCAGTCGCGTAATCTGTTGAGCGACGAGCTTGAACTCGTCCGACGTGCCGACACCCGTCTTGCGCGCGAGCAGCTCCAGGCCCGCCTTGATACCCATGAGCGGGTGCCGCATCTCGTGCAGCAGCCCTGGGCCGAGAAGGTCCGTCGGCGGCTGCATGTCGTCGACGGCCATGGCCGCTACACCAGGTGCGCCGCGGGAGCAGCGGCTGGGAGAAGGACCGTGAACGTGGCGCCGCGCCCCGGAGCGCTGTCGACGAGCAACTTGCCGTGGTGCGCCTCGACGATGCTGTGGGAGATGGACAGCCCGAGACCGACGCCTGCCTTGTCCTTGGTGCTGAAGAACGGATCGAAGATCCGCTCGCGCATCTCGGGAGCGATTCCCTTCCCCGAGTCGCTCACCGTCAGCTTGAGCGCGTCGCCCGCCACGTCGGTGACCGCGATGCGCAGCTCGCCACCGTCCGGCATCGCGGCGATGGCGTTCTGCACCAGGTGCGCGACGACCTGCTGGATCTGCACCGGGTCGCCTTGCGCCTCGCGCAGCCCGGGTTTGAGCTCGCGCCGCAGCTCGATGCGCTTCTCGCGCATCTCCTCGGCGTACAGGTCGAGCGCGCTGAGCACCGGCTGCTCGAGCGGGAACCGCCGCCCACCCTCGCTGCGCTCCTGCTCGGCGAACTGACGCAGGTCACTGACGATCTTGCTCACTCTGCGCGTCTGCTCGAGCGCCTGCTTTAGGGTTTCCGATTGGGGCGAGGACTCCCCGAGCTGCTTGCGCGCCAGCGAAATCAGACCGGCCACTGCCGTGAGCGGGTTGTTGAGCTCGTGCGCGATGCCCGCCCCGAGGGAACCGATGGCCGCGAGGCGGCGCGTACGCAGGATCTGGTCCTGCGCCATCTTCAGCTCGGCCGTCCGGTGATCGACGCGCTGCTGCAGCTCGGTGTTCCAGGCGCGGATCTCGTCGTCGCGGCGCCGGATCTCGCGCGCCATGTGATTGAAGCCTTCGGCGAGCTGTCCCAGCTCGTCGCGCGCTTCGACCACGACCGTCTGATCGTAGCGCCCCTCCGCCACCGCGCGGACGCCCTGGGACAGCTCGCGAACGGGCGCCGACAGGCCGCGCGCAAGGAGCGCGCCGAGAATCGCCGTGAGGAGCAACGCAACCGCCGCCCAGAAGACCGTGTAGTCGCGCACGCGAATTGCGCCGCTGAACGCTTCCTTCGCCGGCTGCGCGACCGCGACGGCCCATCCCATCGTGCCAACCGGGGCGGCGGCGGCGAGCCAGTCGGAACCGTCGGTGCGTTGCAACAAACGCGCGATCGGCGCGCGCGCAGCGACGGCGCCATCGACCAGTTGCTTCTCTTCGTTCGACAACTCCGTCGCGCCGGCCAACACGGCGCCGTTCTGCGCGGCGAGGAACGCCGTCCCAGGAAGATCGGCGAGCCGCTTCGAGATCTCCTTGAGCGAAAGCTCCGCCGCCAGGACGCGGCCATTTCCGAGACGCAGCGCGACGGGGACGCGCATGGTTCCGGTCGAGCCGCGGTACGGGACGCCGAGCGCCGTGTCGGCGCGATCGAGCAGCGACACGGGCGCGCGGTGCAGCAGCGCCTGCAGGTCCGGCTGCGAAAAGCCGTCCGGCTTCTGCGCGTCGTGCTCGTAGACGGCGGGCGCGAGCAGGGCTCCTTCGTCGTCGAGCAGTGCGACTGCATCGACGAAGGACAACTGGCGGTAGGGAATGCGCAGGACCGCCGCCAATTCGTCGTTCGAGAGCTGATCGAGCGGCAGCGCGCCGACCGAGAGGCGCAGGCCCTCGATTCCGCTCGCCACGGTCCGCTCGACGTTCCGCGCTGCCTCCGCCGCGACGGCGGCTTGCGCGCGGCTGACGGTGCGTTCCACTTCGGCGCGGTGCAGCGAGAACGACAGCCATCCGAGCAGCGCCACTGGCAGCACGCCCGTCAATGCAAGGAAGGCGAAGAGGCGAGCGCGGAACGACATGAGGTTCGCTACCCGTTGTCTTTTCGTTCCGCGCCGGCGGACGATTCCGCAGCTCCTCGACTGTAGGCAGCGCTCGAAGAGCCATCAATTTCTGGAAAGTCACGGCCGCGTACGTGGATGTGCAACGCGGTGGGTGCCGCTGCCGCGTTCGTGCCGGCGGGTGTGCCTCTACCGGCTCTGCGCATGCCGGGCGAGCGCCAGGTGCTCCTCGATCAGACGCTCGATGCGGTCCCAATCGTCGGTGTGGCGCGTCTTCCGCGCGGCGCGGACTTCGTCGAGGATCTTCTCCCCGGAGAGCAGCACTTCGCGGCCCGCGCTCTTGCTCGCCACGAGACGCGAGAGAAGCTGCAGGCAACGCGCGCGCAGATCCTCGGTCGCCTGGCGCACTCGCGCTTCGAGGATCTGGATGGGAGCGCCCGGATCCGACTGCTTGTCCTTGCGCAGCGAGCGCTCCGGGTCGTCGAAGATTCCCAGCCGCGCCATCGTCGTCGAGCGCTCGATTTCCGTGCGCACCTGCTGAATCGCATCCTCGATGCGCTGCGCGACGACGTCGAGGTCGTCGAAGGGCTTCTGGAGATAGTCGACGGCGCCGAGCCTGAGCGCCTCGATGGCGGATTCCGTCGAGGCATAGGCCGTCATGACGATGAACGCGCAGTGCGGCTGCGCTTCGCGCACGCGCCGCAGCATCTCGATCCCGTCCATGCCCGGCATGTTCTTGTCGGCGAGGACGCACGCGAATCCGCCCTGTTCGAGCATCTCGAGCGCCTCCTCCGCGCTCGACGCGGTGCGAGCGCGAAGACCCTTTTCCTTCAGGACGCGGGAAAAGAGCTGCAGCACGATCGGCTCGTCATCGACGACGAGCACCGACGACGGGATCTCTGCTGGTGGCAGCACGATCGGCTCAGCCATGGATTCGCGCCCTCTGAAAGGACTGTAGAACTGCAGGTAGGTACCCCTCAAGGAGCCGCGCCACGCACCTTTTCGTCCCGGGTGGGCTGCGGTAGACGTGCGCGGCATGTTGCCCGCCCGCCTCGCCGTCCGGCTCGGATTGCGCGCCGCCACGCGCAACCCGGAGCTTTCTTTCGGGAAAGCGTTGCTGGACGCGCTCGGAACCGTCTTGTCGCTGCTGCCGTGGTTGTTGGCGGTCGCGCTGCTGGCCGCGAGCGTCGGCAGGGTCGACGCCTTCGAGGCGATCTTGGCCGTGGCGCTCGCGCTCGCCAAGATGCGCTGGGCGCTCGTCGGAGCATCGCTCACCGTCGTAGTGCTCTCCTGGACGCTCGGCATGGCGTTCTGGGCAGGGGCACTGCCGGTGCTCGCCGCCGATGCCGAGCTACAGCGGCGTCCGCCTCCGGGGCACTTCTGGCCGCTCGCGCTGCGCGGTTTCGCGCGCGTCGCCGCAGCGGGCGCGATCGCTTACGGTCTTCTGTTGCTCTTCGCGGCTGGCCTGTTTGCCTGCGCGATCGCCGGCGGAGTCGCGACCGTCGTGCACCCGAGCCTCGGGCGCTTCGCGATGCTCGCGCTGCTCGCGAGCGTGGCGATCCTCTTCGGCGTTCTGCTCGACGTCCTGGCGGCGCTGATCCTCGTTCGTGCGGCGGCCTTTGCCGATACGGCATCGAAGGCTTTTGCCAGTGCTGCGTCGCTCCTCGGTCGACGTCTGGGTGCATGCATCGCGATGGAGCTCGCGTTTGCACTGCTGCAGCTCATCGTCGCATCGGCGGCGGCGCTGTTCTCCGGAATCGTCGCCGGTGGGCTCGAGCCCGCCGTCCAGATCTTGTCGGTGCCGCTGCGGCTCTCCGTCGGGTTGGCGTTCACTGCCGTGTTCGCCTGGATCACGGTCGCGCGCCACGGCGCGTTCGCCGCGCTTGCCGCCGACGCGGAAGGCCTGATCGAGTTGCCGCCCGAGCCTCCTTCCGCGACGCCGGTGCCAGCGGTCCTGCAGCGCCCCGAAATCATCGAAGGTGTACCCGTGATCGAGGCGCTGCCCGCTCCGGAGCCCGCGAAACCCGACGACGAAAAGTGACCGCGCCGCCTACTTCAGGAAACGCCGGACCGATACTTTCTTGAGGCGGCCGCTGAGCAGAGTCCACGTGACCGCGGCGCCGAAGAGCATCGCCGCGAGAGCAAGGCCGAAGAGCGCCGGCCACGGCCAGTGCGTCGTTCCGGTGGTCGGATCGGAGGCGCGTCCGACGAGAGAAAACGCGCCGGCGATCAGCCCGGATGCAATCGATCCCATGAAGACCAGAATCCCGAGCGCCTTCACGTTGAGATTGAGCCGCGCCATGTCCTCGTTGCGCACGGTGACGTGGAACTTGCCACCCTCCAGATCCATCAGGATCTGCGAGAGCTGCTGCGGCGTGTCCTGCAGGAATCCCTGGAGCTGCAACAAGAGGCGCAGAGCGCCGCCGCTCATCGAGCTCGGGTTGTAGCGTTCCCAGAGGAGCCGCTTGGCGTAAGGCAGCGCGACGGCGACGACGTCGAGATCGGGATCGAGCTGGCGCAAGATTCCTTCGGTGGTCGCCGACGCTTTCGAGAGCACGGCGTACTCCTTGGGGATCTTGATCTTGTACTTGAGCGCGAGGTCGGTCAGCTCGTTGAGCAGCGTCGTCGAGCTCACCTCCGACAACTTGAGCCCCAGATAGCGGTCCAGGATGTCGTGGATGTCGGCGCGGAACTGGTGGAGGTTGATGCGCTCGTCCGGAATCCCGACCTTGTAGAGAAGCCGCGCCACTGTGTCGGGATCGCGCAGGCTGATGGCGAGCACCAGCAGGATGATCGACTCCTGCATCGCCTTCGAGAGCCGGCCGACGAGGCCGAAATCGATGAGCCCGAGCCGGTTGCCGTCCATCACGATGACGTTTCCGGGATGCGGGTCGCCGTGGAAGAACCCGTCCACGAACAGCTGCTGGAAGGCGGCGTCGAGGATGTGGCGCGCGAGCACCTTGCGGTCGATTCCGGGCGTCTCGCGTCGCTCGAGCACGTCCTTGAGTTTCGTGCCGACGAGCTCGTGCAGCGTGAGCACGGTGCGAGAAGAGTGCGTGCGAATGACCTTCGGGACGACGACGAACTCGCGTCCTTCGTTGTTGTGCGCGAACTCCTCGATGTTGCTCGCCTCGTTCTCGAAATCGAGCTCGAGCAGCATCGCCTGGCGGAATTCCGTCACGATGCCGGTCGGCGTGTAGATGCCGGTCTCCTCGACGACGCCTTCGAGGAAGCGCGCCAGGTAGAAGAGCAGATCGGTATCGGATCGGATCTGCTGCTCGATCGCGGGGCGCTGCACCTTCACGACCACGGATTCGCCGTCGGACAGCCGCGCGCGATGGACTTGCGCGATGGAAGCCGACGCCATCGGCTCGGGATCGATGTAGGTGAACAGCTCGCGCGCGGGCCGTCCCAGGCCCTGCTCGATCAGCCGCAGCACCGTTTCCATCGCCATCGGCGCCGCGCGATCCTGCAGGTGCGACAGCTCGGCGATGAAGTCCGGCGGCAGGATGTCAGGGCGCGACGACAGGATCTGCCCCAGCTTGATGAACGTGGGACCGAGCTCGGCGAGCGTCTCGCGAAAGCGGCGGGCGCTCGTGGCGCGCATCTCGGCCGGCGAGGGACGATCGCCGGGCTCGCGCCGGCCGAGCACGTCCCAGAGGCGGCTGCGGTCGAGCAGCTCGCCGAATCCGTGCCGCACGACGACCACGCTGATCTCGCGGAGGCGCTGCAGGTCTTTTACCGCCTGGATCATCCGGCGGAGACTACCAAGGCTTTCGATCGCGCGGCGCTTCTCGAACGGCGCGGTCAGAGAGCCTTGAAGAAATCGATCTTCACCAGGAACGTATCCGCATGCGTCGCCGCGTCGCTCGTGAAGGCTCCCAGCTCGCCGCCGAGGTTCAGACCGCCCGGGTGCGGAGTGAAGTCCGCCGTCGTCTGGTGGGCGTACACGAGGTAGAGCGTCGAGCCGAGCCGCCACTCCCATCGGAGGATGAGGTTGACGTTCAGCCCCGCCTGCCGATCATCGAGCTTGTCGGGCGTTGGTTCGTTACCGAGCGGCGGGCTCAATCCGGAGAGACGGACCGTGTTCTTGCCTGGCCCGACGTCGGCGCGGAGCGGATCTCCGTATGCCACGCCGGCCGTGAAGAGCTGCGTGTACAGCTGCAAGGTGAGATGCGGCGAAAAAGCGTACGTCGCGCGCACGATGCCGCTGAGCGATCGCGACGACTGCGGTGCGAGCAGGTAGAAGCGGTCGCGCTGCGTGGCGGTTCCGCGGTCGAGCTCGCTCATCTGGGGATCGTCGCTGGCGAGCGCGCCCGCGGTCCGGGTCTGGCGGATGACGCCGCCGCCTCGCGTGAAGTCGACCTGCAGCGTCGTCTCGAGCTGGGAAACGGGTCTCAAGGTGACATAGGTGCCGAAATCGTAGAGCCGCTCGAAGCGCGGAACGCCGCGGCTGTAGTCGATGTATCCGCCCACCTGCACCGGCTTGCGCGAGTCGCTGTTGAAACTGGCGCCTCCTCCGCGCTGCGCCTGTCGCTCGATGGGCGTCCCGTCGCCCAGCTCGCGGTCGTCGACGTACGGCGTGGACGCGTATCCGTACGCGCTGAAGTCCCATTGCGAATTGAGAAGCGCGTACGTTTCGGCGCCCACCTCGTGGTACAGGGCGAGAGCGAGTGACGAGTCGCGCACTTCGCGAAGCCAGGTCCCGACCAGCGCGCGCTGGTACCAGGAGCTCGGGTGCACGTCCCGGAGCTGTACA
>Ga0209474_10004327_pt1 | contig 12291 bp, 10 predicted proteins | sample GraSoiAngelo_145_FD_185902 | JGI IMG/M metagenome (GOLD analysis project Ga0209474, IMG submission 185902) | Grasslands soil microbial communities from the Angelo Coastal Reserve, California, USA - 14_1009_05_20cm (SPAdes) (version 2) | ecosystem: Environmental > Terrestrial > Soil > Grasslands...
GCACCGGCGGCCTGGCTTCGAGACCGGGCGCGGCCAGTGCCGCGGCCAGGCGTCTGGCGGCCTCGTCCTCGTGCACGTCGCCGGGCTCGAGCTCGACGAGGTGGACCTCGCGCGCGCCGCGAACCGCGTCCAGGTCCGCGGCGGTGAGCACGGCACCCTTGCGCAGCCCCGGCGTGATGTCGTGCACGAGCACACGGCCCGCCACATCCTCCGGGCGCACGTTCTTTCCCTCCAACCTGTACGGACGCATAGTTGGGAGCATAGATACGTGAGGCTCTACAACACCCTGACCCGCCGCAAGGAGGAGCTGGCGCCCGTCGATGCGGGCGGCGTGAAGGTGTACTCCTGCGGTCCGACGGTCTACCGCTACGTGCATGTCGGCAACCTGCGCACGTTCATGTTCGCCGACATCCTGTGCCGCGTCCTCGAGTATCTGGGCCGGCCCACGACGCAGGTCATGAACATCACGGACGTCGGGCACCTGACCGACGACACCTTCGACCGCGGGGAGGACAAGATGCTGGTGTCCGCGCGGCTGGAGAAGCGTTCGCCCGAAGAGATCGCGGCCTTCTACACAGACGCATTCCTCGAGGACGCGGCGCGCGTGAACATAAGGCCGGCCGCCAGGTTTCCGCGCGCCACGGAATACATCCCGGAGATGCTCGAGATCATCGCCAAGCTCATCGAGAAGCAGCACGCCTATGAGGTGGGCGGAACGGTCTACTACGACATCGCGAGCTTTCCCGAGTACGGCAAGCTGTCACGGAACTCGACCGCCAAGCTGCTCGCCGGCGCGCGCGGAGAGGTCGACCCGCGCAAGCGCCACCCGGGCGACTTCACGCTGTGGAAGGCGGCGGGCGAGCACCGTCTGCAGGTCTGGCCGAGCCCGTGGGGCGACGGATTCCCCGGCTGGCACATCGAGTGCTCGGCCATGTCCATGACGCTGCTCGGCGAGCGCTTCGACATCCACACCGGCGGGGCCGACAACGTCTTCCCACACCACGAGGCGGAGATCGCGCAGTCCGAAGGCGTGACAGGCCATCGCGTCGTCAGCTGCTGGATGCACGGCGGGCACCTGCTGCTCGCGGGCACGCGGATGGCGAAGTCCGCCGGCAATTTCTTTCGCATCTCGGAGCTGGTGGAGCGCGGATTCGACCCGCTTGCCTTCCGCTACCTCGTGCTGCAGGCGAAGTACCGCACCAAGCTCAACTTCTCGACCGAGGGGCTGGGCGGCGCCGATCATGCGCTGACACAGCTGCGGGAACGCATCGCCGAGTGGGCGCAGGCGCCAGACGGTCCCGATGCCGATTTCGAAAAGCGCTTTCGCGACGCCCTCGAGGACGACCTCGACCTGCCGGCAGCCATGGCGCTCGTATCGAAGCTTGCCCGATCCGACATTGCGCCCGGGGCCAAAGCCCGACTCCTGATCGAGTGGGATCGAGTCCTCGGGCTTGACCTTGCACCGCGCCAATCGGCCGCGGTGCTTCCCGCCGGCGCCGCCGAGCTGCTGGCGGCTCGCGAGAAGGCGCGCGTCGCCAAAGACTTCCCGGCTTCGGACCGGCTGCGCGACCAGCTGACCGCGATGGGTGTGGCCGTGACGGATACGCCCTCGGGTCAGCAGTGGAAGGTGGCGTCCAAGAAATAAGTGAGGCCGAGCCCGCAGCGGGCCCGGCCCCGTCGAGAGGAAGGGTCTAGCTTCCTACGCCCCCACCCACCTCATCTTCCTACGCCCTCTCCCAGGTCATTACGAGTGTGTGCTCGGCGGCACGGTGGTCGGCCGGCCATGGATCCTGTCGCCAGCTTGGCTGTTGTCCGACCCATTGCCCTTGCCTTTGCCCTTGCCGTTGCTGCCGTTGTTGCTGTGGTTGTCGCGCGCGTTGCTCGCCTGGTGCGAATCACTGACGAGGTCGCCATGCTGCTTTGCGAACGCGCTGACGCACTGGCCGATTCCGTGCTGGCCGGCGGTAAGCGCCGCCTTGCACGTGGCCACCTGCTGCGTGACCTGCTGTCCCCAGTCCGCCGGGTTGAGGCTGCCCGAAAGGGAGGCCTCCATCGCCCCGCCGGCGCCGGCCGCCGCAAAAGCGACAACCGCAAATCCTGTGAGGAGCTTCGCCGCGACCGCGGCGCCCGTCCCACCCAATATCCGTTTCATGAATCCTCCCGAGGCCGGTGTTCTCCAGACAGGGATCGTTTGAGTGTCGACCGGGCCTAGGATCCGGTTCAGCTCACGTTCGATCTCGCTGTCAAACTCGCTCATGTTGACCTCAATCGGAAGGGACGCCGTCCTCGGACAAAGTACCCACGCTGATTTGCGAATCGGCCGAACGCTCGTACGAAAGCACCTTCCTGAGCCGCTCCTTGGCGCCGGCGAGGCGGGAGGCAACCGTCCGTTCCGGGATGTCGAGCGCGGCCGCGATCTCGCGGTTGGTGTAGCCGTGGTGGTGCCTGAGCACGATCGCTGCGGCCTGCTTGGGCGGCAGCTTGCTCAGGGCCCGGAACAGGTCTGATCGCTCGACGAGGGTCGCCGGATCGGGAGGCGGGGCCGGCCGCCCAAGGCGCCGGAGCACCTGGCCGGCCTCTCGCATGCGCTCATAGCGCTGGTGCGAGATGGCCGTGTTGATCGCGATCCGGTGCAGCCAGGCCTCGGCGGGGGCGTCGCCACGCCATGACGACCAGCTCCGGTAGGCGCGGACGAAGGCGTCCTGCACGCAATCCTCGGCCGCCGCGCGTTCGCCGAGGATCCCGATCAGGGTGCCCAGCACCCGGTTGTACGAGCTCCGGTAGAGGCGCTCGAAGTCCGCCTCCGACCCAGGCTTGTACTCCGGCGCGGCGCCGCCTATACCTTCCGTTCCGATCCCAATCACCTCCCGCGGGTCCCGGGCCCGTAAACCGGTATAACGTCCGGCCGGGCGTTTCGGTCCCGCAGCCCCTAAGGAATCGTAGGGAGAACTGTGGGCTTGATGGTCGGTATAGCGATCGGGCTGACGCTCGGCAGCGGGAGCGGGCTGACCGCCGGAGGACTCACCGAGGGCGGGCCGGCGACCGGCGTGGCCGCCGGGGTCGGGCGACTGGGCGTGGGGGACGCAGATGAATGGGCGGCCGGGGAGGACGGCCTGCCTGACTGAGCGTTCTGGACCTGCCGGCTCACGGCTCGTCCCCAGTCGACCGGGTTCAGGCTGTGCGTGTTCGCCGCCTCGATCCCCGCGCCGGCGGCCAGCGCCGCCAGCACGGCTCCGGTCGCGAGCTTGGCGACGAGGGCGCCGCCGATGCCGCCGGCCACGCGGGTGCGCGCGCGGCCGCGCGCAGCAGTGCGCCAGGGTTCGGGCCGCTCCGCCAGGTAAGGGTCGAAGAGCTCATGCAGCCCGCGCTCGAGGTCACGTTCGAAGTCTTTCATCCCGGTTCGACCGCGCCTTGAACGCCGAGCCTCGCCGAAGTACCCGATCTCACCTCCACCCCTCTCCGAGGACGGCCTGCAGCTGTGCCCTGGCCGCCGCCAGCCGCGAGGCCACGGTTCGCTCGGGGATGCCCAGCGAGGCCGCGATCTCGCGATTGGTGTAGCCGTGGAAGTGCCTCAGGACGAGGGCGGCCGCCTGCTTGGCCGGCACCTTGCGCAGCGCGCGGACCAGCTCGGACCGCTCGGCCAGCACGGCCGGCGAGGGCGGGGACGCAGGTCGGCCCAGGCGGCGCACGATCTCGCCTGCTTCGCGCAGCCGCTGGCGGCGCCAGTAAGAGACCGCGACGTTGATCGCGATGCGGTGCACCCAGGCTTCGGCCGGCGCCTCGGGACGCCACGACTTCCACGCCTTGAACGCGCGGGCAAAGGCTTCCTGGGTGCAGTCCTCGGCGGCCGCCCGGTTGCCGAGCATGCCGGTCAGGGTGATCAGGACGCGCTGGCGCGAGCGCAGGTAAAGGCGCTCGAAGTCGGCCTCGGACCCCGGACGGTACGAAGGCTGGTCCTGGCGCTCATCACTTGACTCCAAACGAATGTTCGTCTAACCTCCCCGTCCACCGCATGCTCGCGCTTCCCCCGTTTGACGCCGCCGACTTTCGAGGGGACGTGACGCTCGACCACATCTTGCCGGCGACGCCGGCGGTGTTCGCGCCCCTGCCCTCGGACCTCCGGCCCGAGCTCGCCGCGGCCCTTGCCGGACGCGGAATCGAGCGTCTCTATTCTCACCAGGCTGAGGCCTATTCGGCGGTCCGGAATGGACGTCACCTGGTCGTGGTGACCCCGACGGCCAGCGGCAAGACACTCTGCTACAACCTGCCCGTCCTGCAGCGCCTGCTCGAGGAACCGGAGCGGCGCGCCATCTATCTGTTTCCGACCAAGGCGCTCGCTCAGGACCAGCTGGCCGAGCTCGGGGCGCTCAAGCACGGCCGGTCGATCGACCTGCGGGTCGACACCTACGACGGCGATACCTCGCCGGGCCGGCGCACGGCCATCCGCGAGGCCGGCCACATCGTCATGACGAACCCGGACATGCTCCACACCGGCGTCCTTCCGCATCACACGCGCTGGCGGCGGCTGTTCTCGAGCCTCGAGTTCGTGGTCATCGACGAGCTGCACACGTATCGCGGCCTGTTTGGAAGCCAGGTCGCCAACGTGATCAGGCGGCTCAAGCGCATCTGCGAGTTCTACGGCTCGCACCCGACCTTCATCTGCGCTTCGGCGACCATCGCCAACCCGCTGCAGCTCGCACAGCGACTGCTCGAAGAGGACGACATCACTTTGGTCGACCGCAACGGCGCGCCCCGCGGCGAGCGCCGCCTCATCTTCTACAACCCGCCCTTGCTCAACCGCGAGCTCGGCGTGCGCCGGAGCTCGATGCTCGAGGCGAGGCGCATCGCGGCGCCGTGGATCCGCGCCGGCATCCAGACCATCGTCTTCTGTCGCAGCCGCCTGCAGGTCGAGGTGATGCTGAGCTACCTGCGCGAGGACCTCGCGCCGCGGCTCGACGCGCACAAGCGCGTCCGCGGCTACCGCGCGGGCTACCTGCCCCTGCATCGCCGGGAGATCGAAGCCGGTCTCCGCGCGGGCGCCATCACCGGCGTGGTCAGCACCAACGCGCTCGAGCTGGGCATCGACATCGGAACTCTGGAGACGTCGGTCCTCGTGGGCTACCCCGGCACGATCGCATCGACGTGGCAGCAGCTCGGCCGTGCCGGCCGGCGCGCCGGCTCGGTGGGCGTGTTCGTCGCCTCCAGCTCGCCGCTCGACCAGTTCATCGTCCGCCATCCCGAGTATTTCCTGAGCTCCGATCCGGAAGAGGGTTTGGTCGACCCCGACAACCTGCTCATCCTCGCCGGGCACCTTCAGGCGGGGCTGTTCGAGCTTCCGTTCGAGGACCAGGAGCGACTGGGCCGCGCGGACGTGGGACAGCTGCTTCAGCTCTTCGAGGAGGACGGCTCGGCCACGCGGTCGGCCGGGCGCTGGTTCTGGAGCCGCCAGGCCTTCCCGGCCGAGGAGATACACCTCCGCCGCATCGCCGCCGACAACGTGATCATCATCGACACCTCGCACCCGCGGCCGCAGGTCATCGGCGAGATGGACCAGTTCTCGACGCCCGTGTTCCTGCACGAGGAGGCCGTGTACCTGCACGAGGGCGCGCAGTACCACGTCGACCGTCTCGACTGGGACGAGAAGAAGGCCTACGTGCGGCCCGTCGAGGTCGACTACTACACCGACGCCCTCTCCTCGGTGACCATCCAGGTCCTGGACACGTTCGCGGGCCCCGACGGCGAGCCGGTTGCGCGCCATCACGGCGAGGTCAAGGTCACCGCCCTGGCGAGCATGTTCAAGAAGATCCGGTTCCACACGCACGAGAACATCGGCTCAGGGCCCATCCACCTGCCGGAGCAGACGCTGCACACCACCGGCTACTGGCTAACCCTTGACGCGGACCTATGGAACGCGCTCGGCCGTGAAACCTTGGAGGCGGGCCTGCAGGGCATGGCCCATTCGCTGCGCCACGTCGCGAGCCTGCGCCTGATGTGCGACCCGCGCGACCTCGGCGCCATCGCCGAGGTCCGCTCGGTGACGACGAGGCTGCCGACCGTGACCGTGTACGAAATCTATCCCGGCGGCGTGGGCTACGCGTCGCGCATGTACGACCTGCATCACCAGCTGCTGGAGGACGCGGCCTCGCTCGTGCGCGAGTGCCCGTGCGCCGCCGGCTGCCCGTCCTGCATCGGACCGCTGCACATGGTGGAAGGAGCGAAAGCCGCGTGTCTTCGACTCTTGCAGGCTCGCTCAGAGAGCGCCTTAATAGCCTAGGCGGCGGGCCGCCGCGGCCGGCGCCGCGACTCAAGCCCGCGCTCGAGCCACCGCGTGGCTTCGAGCCCGTGAGCACGCCCCACGGCGTCGCGTTCGTCCGCCAGGACGTGATCCCGCTCAAGGTGCTCGAACCGGACCCGGGCTCAGTCGCCTACATCGACACCGAGACGACCGGGCTGTCCGGCGGTTCGGGCACGCTGGTGTTCGCCGCCGCGGTGGCCCGGCCTGTCGACTGCGGGCTGCGTGTGGCGCAAGTTTTCCTGCCGCAGCCGGGTATGGAGGCGGCGTTCCTCTATGCCCTCAATGAGGAGCTTCAGCCGGCGTCTGCGATCGCCAGCTTCAACGGCTCATCGTTCGATCTGCCGATCCTGCGCACGCGATGGGTCATGGCCCGGATGGGCGGCGAGCTGGCCCACCCGAGGCATGTCGACCTCCTCACCCTGGTGCGCGCGCTCTACCGCCACCGGATGGAAAGCTGCACCCTGCGCACGGTCGAGGAGCGGCTGCTCGGCTACGAGCGCGACGACCCGATCGCAGGCGCGCAGGTCCCGGACGCGTACTTCCTATATATGCGCGCGGGCCCGAGCCCTTTGCTCGAGCTCGTGCTCGAGCACAACCGGCTGGACGTGATCAGCCTCGTGTACCTCCACTCGCTGCTGCTCAAGCGACTCCAGGGCGCCGACGCCGGCATGGACGCTGCCGACTGGCTCGCGCTCGGCAGGCATCGGTTCCGCCGCGGTGCTCGGGCGGACGGCTGGCGGGCCATTCGCAACGCCGCGGGCTTCTACGACGGCGATGCGGCGGCGACGGCGGGCTTGTGGATCTCGCGCCGCCTGGTCCGGCGTCGCTCCATCGACGCCGCAGACCGCCTGCTGGCCCGGCTCGAAACGGCATTCGCGGGCGACGTTCGGGTGGCGGTGGCGCGGGCGCGCCTGCTCGAGTGGCGGCGCCGGGACCCGGTGCGCGCCCTCTCGGTGGTCGAGGCCGTCCAGCTGCGCGTGCCCGAGGCGGCCGCGGAGCTGGAGCCCCGGCGGGAGCGCTTGAGGCGAAAAGTCCTACGCCGGGGTCGGAACCTCGGGGACCACGACGGCCGGAAGCGCCAACGCGGGGAGCGGTGGCTCCAGGCCTCCCTCGGCTACACAGCGGGCAAGGGCCTCGATGACGTGAGGGTCGAACTCGGTCCCGGAGCCTAGCTTCAGCTTGTCGAGAGCTGCCGCCGGCGCCGTGCGCTCGTACCCGCGGCCGGCGGTCACGGCTTCGAAGGCCTCGGCGACCGCGAGGATGCGCGCAGGCCGTGGAATCGATTCGCCGGCGAGGGCGTCAGGCTTCCCCTGCCCGTCCCACCTCTCGTGGTGGTGGCGAACGGCGCTCGAGACCGCCTCGGAAAACTTCGCCCCGACGACGATCCTTTCGCCCTCTTCGGCGTGGTGCGGCATCTCCGGCCCCTGGCCGTCGACCGCGAGCGCCATATGGCCGATGTCGTGCAGAAAGGCCGCATTGCGAAGGTTTTCGAGCTCGGGGCCTGTCACTCCCATCACCCGCGCAAGCGATTCGGAGATCGCGGCGACCCGGCTCGAGTGGCCCTGCGTGACCGGGCTGCGATGGTCGACAGCGTGCGCGGCGGCGACCACGACCTGCGGGCCGGCGTCGGCGAGCATGGCCATGAGGTTGCCGTTCGCGAGCTCAAGCTCGGTGACCAGCTGGGGGAACGTGCAGGCGCGGTCTTTGCCTTCGCGCTTGGCCAGGTACAGCGCCTGGTCGGCGGCGGCGATCAGCTCGGACGCGCTCAGCGCGTCCTCCGGGTAGGTCGCCACGCCGATGCTGAAGGTCAGGTTCTTGCCGGGGATCGTGATCACGGCAGCCGCGTGCACCGCGTCGACGATGCGATAGGCAAGCCGCTGCGCCCCGACACCTGACGTGTCGGCCGCCATGATTGCCAGCTCGTCCCCTCCGTAGCGGGCGACGATGTCCTGGGCGCGCGCGGCGCTGCGCACGATGCGCGCTCCCATCTGGAGGACGAGATCGCCGTGCTGGTGGCCGAGCTCGTCGTTCACCGACTTGAAGTGGTCGAAGTCGATCAGGAGCAGCGACACGGACGCGGTCGCGCGATCGGGGCGAGTGAAGGCCGCCTCCAGGCGCCGCCGCAGCTCGCGCACGTTGTACAGGCCCGTGAGCCCGTCGGTCGTCGCCTCCTCCGTGCTCCGGTGGTACCTGAGCGCGTTCGCCAGGGCGACGGCGGAGCTACCGGACAGGGCGTCCACGGCGAAAAGGTCCTCGTTGCTGAATGCCAGCCCCGGACGGCTGAGGTTGAGCAGGACCGTGATGCCATCCCCCGACGCCATGGGGATGACCATGGTGCAGCGGTCCGAGGAGAAAGCGGGCTCGCCGGAGCGGGTCGCGTGAGTCAGCTGCGCATCGTCGAGTGGCGCCACGCCGGCGACGGCGGCACCCGCGCGGACACGGGTCGCCACCACGGCGAAGCCGTCCGGCGAGGCCAGCACCATGTCGCCCTGGAGCGCCCCGCTCATCGCGAGCGCGCTGCCGGCCACGGCGCCGAAGACGTCCTTAATGTCGGTGTCGCCCACGATGCTCGAGCTCATCTCGCGAAGCAGGTCCGCCTGGGCGGCTCGCCGGACCGCCTGCCGGCGCTCGCGTTCCAGCTCACGTGTCATGTACCCGGTGGCCAGGGCGACGACCAGGAACAGGAACACGATCCCGATGGCGCTCAGCCTGGCGTTGGGGTCGGAGGAGATTGTCGTCGGCGTGAACGAGCCTCCGACGAACAGATAGATGATCGCGATCGCGACCGCGGAGATGACGCTGGCCGTGGCGCCGAACCGGACCGCGTTGGTGATCACCGAAAGGAAAAGGGCCAAGAAGTACGGGCTGTTGAAGCCGTCCGACAGGTACACCAGCGCAGCCGCGAAGAGGACGTCGAGGGTCATCGTCGTGAGGCTGAACTGCTTGCCGGGCCGGTAGCCTCTGAACAGCAGGACGGTCACGACCAGCGCGATGGCGGCCCAGAGGCCGAGGACGATGTCGACGGTGTCCTTGGCCTGGAGGCTGGTGATCGAGGTGAGATTGATCAAGCCTCCCAGCACCGCCAGGAAGATCCACCGGAACATCACGGCCACGCGTTCGCCGATCTGGCGGCGGTCGGCGTCGAACCTCTCGTCCAGCGCCCGGGCGCGGATTTCCTGCTGCCGGGGGTCGCTCACTAGGGCGGGAATCGTGCTCACTGGGTTTTTTCGCAATCCGGGCGCCGGAGGGCTGCGCGGAGGCTACCATTCACACTCGCTGTTTCAGTCTTCCCAGCGCACGAAATGAAGCTTCGCTTCGTTATGGACCTACACAAGGTGAGCCCCAGGTCGTCTTCAGTCACAAAAATGGCCCGCGCCGGAGCGCTGGAAAGCCGAACGACCGTTCGGAAGCGTCAGCGCGGCCAGTCGCTGGTGGAGTTCGCCATCTCCTCCATCGTGCTGCTGCTGCTGATGATGGGACTCCTGGACCTGTCACGCGCGTTCTACTACTCCGTGAACCTCCAGGGAGCGGCGCGCGAAGGAGCCAGGCATGGCGCCTGGTTCAACACCTCGGCTCGGGCCAACAACTTCCTGGACGACACCGACGTGATGACAGCCGTCAACCAGGGCTTGAACGGCGCCGGGCTGACCGCCAACTTCATCGCCAGCGGCAGCTGCCTTTCGCCGAGCGACGGCAATGCCTTCAACAACAAGCCCTACGCGGCCGCCGCGTTTCCGGCCTCCACGCAGCAGGTGAACGCGTACATCTGTTACACGTACCCCGGCGGCGCGCTGCAGACCGGCTCTCGAGGTGCCGCGCCTACTGACAACTCATGGCGACTCGGCGACATCAACGTGTCGCTGCTGATGAACTTCGCGCTCATCACGCCCTTGATCCAGGGCATTTTTGGCAGTGGGATCAAGCTCGCCTACAACGAGCATTTCACGATCCAGGGGAAGCCATGAGGCACCACAACGCCAAATGGTTCAGGGGTCAGCGCTCCCAGGGGCTTACGGAGTTTGCTCTGATCGCCCCGATCATCCTGCTGCTGACGTTCGGGATCATCGACTTCGGCCGCGGCCTGTACTTCTACATCACCCTGCAGCAGGCCGCCAACGAGGGCGCCCGCGTTGCGGTGCGGGCGTCGTACTTCATCGACCCGAACGGCTCGACGCACCAGTGGCCGACCGACGCCGACGTGGCCAACGCGGTCCAGGCGCACGCGGTCACTGAGAACCTCGCCAACCCGTGCCCGAACGGGCCGATCCCGAACGGAGGCAATCCGGTCGGCTCGGCGTCGCTGCCGCCGGCGAACACCGGGTGGATTTTCATCACCGACCCGACCGCCGCCGGTAACGGGGTTCCGAACGGTCCACGGGGCGGCCTCGGCACCCTGCCCGCGCCCGGACCTGGATGCAACACGATCACGCCGGCAGTCGGCAACGAGGCCATCAAGGTCACGCTCTGGTTCAACTTCCAGCCGCTCACCCCGCTGATCCAGCAGGTGGTGGGCAACCGAATCATCATCACCGCCTATGCGGTGTACCGAGCTGAGTACAGCAACTGAGGAATATGAAGGCTTCGAATCGGCAGAGTCACAAGCAAATACTCGCGGGTTCACAGAATGGTCAAGCGATCGTGCTTGTCGCGCTGCTGATCCTCGTCCTCTTCGGCATGCTGGGTCTCGCGATCGACTCGGGCCGCGCCTACGTCGACCGCCGCGACCAGCAGGCCGCGGTTGACGCCGCGGCATTGGCGGCCGGCGACTGGTACGAGAACTTCAGCGACCTCTACGGCTCGACGCTGCCGAACTCCAAGACGGTGTACGAGAACAACCTCCACATGTACACGGGTGCTTCGTCCGACAACGACACCACGACGTTCGTGGGGGCGAACAACAACCTGCAGCAGGACACCGACACCCTCACCTTCCCCAACGCGTACACGCTCACGATCGTCGCCACCGACACGCAGTTCAACGGCTATCAGTTCAACTTCACGTCGTGCCACAACCTGCCGCTCGCCTTCATGCAGCTCTTTGGCGGCAGCCCCACGATCACTATCTGCGCGACCGCGACGGCGATCGTCGGCAACCAGCGCCAGACCCCAGCCCTGCTAACTTTGAGCACCGACAACTGCGCGCTCAACCTCAAGGGCTCGGCGACCCTGACCCTGCTTGGCGACGCGTACTCCAACGGCACCGCCTGCGTCGATGCCAACCTGCAAGAAGCCGGGAACTGCTACGGCGCGGCGGGTTCCAACTGCGCCTCGGCCACGTACTACTGCTACAACGCGACGCCTGGGTTCACGCCTTACCCGCCACCCTGCAATCCGGGCGACACCCAGGGCCAGCCGGTTGTTCCGGCCCCGACGCTGCCCGACCCCGGGTACCTGACCAACTCGCTTCCGTATTACGACGCGCTTGGGTTCCAGATCTACAACAAGGACAACCGGGGCACGTGGACCGAGATGACCCCCGGCATGTACACGAGCTTCCACCTCACCGGTGGATCGGCCAGCTGCGCGTTTCTCGACCCTGGCATTTACGACTGGAGCGGCGGCTATTCGTCGGACGCGACCGGAAGCCTCCTCTCCAACGAGCTGAAGGCGCCGGATGAGGGTGCGTACGGCCAGGGCGGCACCACCAACCTCGCGGGAATCCAGTTCTGGAACTTGAACGGGACCAACTGCGCCGGCCATTTCTCGCTGGCCGTCAATATCGTCGCCGGCGCCGGCGGGATCAAGCACAGCGGAATCAACGCCGCCAACACCTGGGGCGTCGAGCTCACCTCGGTGAGGTGGGACACGTTCCTCGACCCGACCTTCGGCACGTGCAGCCTTGCGCCCGGCTGCCGGCGCGAGAGCGCGCCGTCGGAGTGCCAGGAGGTCGCCACCGACGACACCAAGAACCAGGTGATCGACGTCAGCGTCACCAAAAACGCTCCAGGGGCCCAGTACTACAACGTGTACGTCAACCCCTACGGATGTGACGGCAA
>Ga0209474_10004329_pt1 | contig 12290 bp, 11 predicted proteins | sample GraSoiAngelo_145_FD_185902 | JGI IMG/M metagenome (GOLD analysis project Ga0209474, IMG submission 185902) | Grasslands soil microbial communities from the Angelo Coastal Reserve, California, USA - 14_1009_05_20cm (SPAdes) (version 2) | ecosystem: Environmental > Terrestrial > Soil > Grasslands...
GGACCCACCGCCGGAGCGCCTCGGTGCTACATCCGAGCTTCTCACCCACCGACCGAATCGCCGCCCATTGCGAGGAATGTTCGGCGGCGTGCTCCTGCACCATGCGAACCGCGCGCTCACGCAGCTCCGGGGAATACTTGGGTGGTCGTGCCATGGGCTCCATCCTCTCTCTGAATGGGCCCTCCGAGGATCCCGGTACGATTCACGGGTTTCCCACAAGCGTCCACAGCCACTTTCCCTTTTCAGTCAGAAGAACAAGAACCAAAGACAAGAACACCGACGCCGCGCGGAGCGTCCAGATTTACGCGGTTTCAGGTGAGCGCTGACATCAACAGGCCGTACTGTTGCGCGAGCGTCACGGCCTGCAGGAACGCGGTGCGCGGATATTCGCGGTACAGCACGAGCAGCCGGCGGAGCGCGAGGGTGCCGCGTCCCGCACTGCGGTGCTTGAGCGCCGCGGCATACGCAGGAACCGGCGGATCGGCTTGCGCCAGGATGTGCTCCTCCGGCAACGGCTGCGTGCTGGGCCGCGCCCCGCGGGGCGGCCGGTGCTCCGGGACGGTCACCCGCGTGAAGGTGCGACTGAGCACCTTCTGGTGGGACGCGACGAGCCGAGGCCCGTGGTACACGTCGATCCGATCCTTCGTTTCTCGGACTTCGAGTTGACGCCCGATCAAGAGATAGGGCACCGAATAGCGGTGGCCGTGCACATTGACATAGCCCTCCACGTCGACGAGGCGATGATGGAGGGCGTACACCTCCGGGACGAAGAGCGGGAGCGGACGCAGATGGGGGCGTTCGGCGGCGAAGAGCTCCCGCGGGCTCGCGTGGAGATGCTTTTTGCGCGTGGCGTTCACCTTGTCGCAGAAGACCCGCGCCTGGGCATTGAGATCGCCGAGATCCGCAAACGTGCGCCCGGCGAGAAAATTGTGCTCGATGAAATGAAAGGGTCGCTCGACCCGCGCCGAGCGGTTCGCATCACCTTTCTCGTGCGCTCGGAAGGTGAAGCGGTAGCGCTCGGCGAACGCCGCCATTTCGGGCGCGGGCACCATCCGCGCGCCGGTGCCGGCGGCGACGACGACGTGCGTGTTGTCAATCAGGCACGTCGCCGCCGCGCCGCTCAGATACTCGAGGGCGTCGGTCAGGAAGACCTTGCAGCAAAAGCGCGTGAAGACGGGATACGCCTGAAAGACGAGCATGCGCGAGTAGCACAAGACGAGCGAGGCCGTGTCGATGCGCTGCTCGACACCACCGATGGTGATGCGGTGCGGCGAGGTGTCGTGCTGCATCTCCTGTCCCGGCTGGAAGTCGTAGTGCCCCACCGGCGCCGGCGGTGCGTGTCCGATAACCGACAGAGATCGTCGTAGCGGAAATGAGCCCGGCCCGCACCGACCACCACGATCGGATTGTCGGGGAACGACATCGGTCCACTGGAGCGGAAGTCTGGCGAGCTGTCCCGAGTTGTCATGGAAGTAGACGCGGTCCTCACCCCACGTTTGCCGGCAATCGACTAATCGAAACGTCCGGCCACGCAGTGGATGAAAGGGATGGGCAACCCGAAAGATTTGTGCCTCACCGTTCGGAGGTGGTGCAATCGACTGCTCACGCCAACGCGTATGCCGAACGGTTGATCGGATCCATTCGCCGCGAATGCCTCGATCACGTCATCGTCTGGAATGAGCGCGGGTTGCGCTGCGTCTTGAACGCCTACGTCGAATACCACAACGACGTTTCATACTGCCCCACCTCGCTATGTGCGTGAAAGATTAGAGAAACCGAGAGTTCCTTGTTGCGAGGTTGGTATCGCGGGCTGTGGATGCCGGCATTGGACTCGGGCCACCAAGGCTGCGGCGGTCGGCGTGTCCAAAACACTCCGCCTAAATACCCACGGCCCATCAGCCAACGGATGGTCGGCTTCGAGTTCACCACGCTCCACCGCGAGCCGCAGGGTGCGGGCACTGATGCCCAAGTACCTGGCGGCCTCTGTGAGATTCATCCATCCTTCTGACTGGCGACGATGATGTCGTAGCACGGGATCGCATGATGGGTGCGAAGCGCCGTGGCGCGTTCACGGGTCCACCGATTCCCACGTCCGGTCAACGGTCCACTCCGATTGAGCGCGTTGGCTAACAGATCATCTGAGCAGATGCGAGCCAACACGCGTACAGCCTCAATGATGTCTTTCGAGGTGTGGCTGATATTCTGCCCGCGACGGCGTCGCGACAATCGCAACTCCGTGTGCACGCCACCTTTCCAAGGAATCATGAGGATGATTTCGCCCGCCTCCGCATCCACGTCGACGACGACTTCATGAATCAATGTTTGGACGATGCGCTTCTTTAAACGCAGGTCGGCGTGCGGACCATTCCACACGGCCTCCAGGTCGGCGGCTATGTTTTCGTATTCTTCTTGGCGAGGGACAGGTCTCTGAGGTTGCCCGTGGACGTGCTGATCGATGCGTCCCTCAATCTCATGAACGCGCTGCAACGCGTGATTCCAGCGCCGCTCCAATTCGTCGGCCACCAACCGATTGTCGGGGTCAGCCGCGTCGTATTGCTTCTGCGCTCGCTGCGCCGCGTAGCGCGCCGCTTCCAGATCGCGCTTCCACGCGTTCAGCATTTCATCCTGTCGACGCGCCGCGTCTTCGCTCGCCACGACTGCCGCATCGACGGCAGCTGGTTGCACGACGCGCAGGATTTCGTCGGCCATTGCCGCGTCTACCGACAGCACACCAAACGAGGTGCAGCGCGGTTCATCATTGTCCAGCGCGCCTCGATGACACGCATAGCGAAGCACATTATGCGCGTTGCCAGTGTAGCAGACGATCAGCTTCCGCCCACATCGCCCATTCACGGCAGATCGACCTCGCGGGGCGAGATCACGACGTGACGATCGAGTATTTCCAGCAGACAGGCGCCGGGGCCTGCAGGGTGAAGTACGTTCGGGTGATTTGAGTCTGGGTGTCGTTCGCCAAAACAGAGTCGGCGTTTACCGCCGAGACAAACCGGCCGGGCTCCCATGCGCGGGTTGCATATGTCCGATCGCGTTGACATTTGAGGTCAGCTCGCGCTGGAACGCCCTATCGATTGAGCGAGACGGGCTGTGTGCAATGCGTGCTGACGCCGCGCTAATGTCCAGCACATGTGCGCCGGCAGGTCTGGCGCTTACGCGGCCTGCCGTTCGTAGCGGTGATGAAGGCCGCCGACTTCCGGAATCTCGATGATCGGCCCCGCCATCGGTGGCCGCAACGACGGGCCTCGAGTTGCCTGACCCGTTTGGGCAGGGTAAGCGGACGGTCCGAACGATCAGTAGCCGTGCGATGAGGGTCGGATCGCGCCTCAAGAAGGGTATGCGCAGAAAGCCTGAACATCAATGATTGCAACAATTACCGATGTTGCGATAGACACGCGTTTGTTCCTGTACGGCTGACCGTCATCGATGCTGGAGCAGCCTCATCAGTGGGTCTAGTTGCCGAGCTTCGTTACAAATATGTAACGGCTCAGGTCGGTCAGTTCAATTGCCTTTTGAGGTTGACGATTACCGGGTAACCATGTAAATTCGGGTTGTGATCCAGTCTTTCGGGGACGTCCCGACAGAAGACGTGCATCACGGCCGCGATACGAAGCAAGCGCGCAGATTGCCCAAACAGCTCTGGGGCGTCATTCGTCGGAAGCTCGATATGGTCCACGCGGCACACTCACTCCATGATTTGCGCGTGCCACCGAATAATCAGTTAGAGGAACTGAAATACGATCGTCCGGGGCATCACAGCATCCGCGTCAATGATCAATACCGCATCGTCTTCAGATTCGTCGACGGTAATGCTCACGACGTCACCTGCGAAGATGTTCACTAACGCGATGAAGGAGAGGTCACATGATTCCCAGCCATCGTGAGCCTACGCATCCGGGCGAAATGCTCCTCGAAGAGTTTCTGAACCCTTTGAGGCTCACGCAGGTCGCCGCAGCAGAGCAGATGCAAATTCCGCTGAATCGCCTTAACGAGATCATCCGTGGGCGGCGGGGTGTCACGGCGGATACCGCTATTCGTCTTTCCAGGCTGCTTGGAACATCGCCCGAGTTTTGGATGAATCTGCAATCTACTTGGGACATCTCCAAGGCCGCAAAGAGCATGCACGTTGACCTTGGCGCCGTTGAGGCGTCAATGACGGAGGAAGCGGTCGCACGTGTCTCTGGAGTCGACAATCGAACAACGGAACTGCGTACGGAAGCATGGACGACCGCGACCGTAATACAGCAGGCAGTCCTAAGACCACCGGCTGCAGTTGAGGAAAATGTAGCCGTGCGTGACACCCAACTGGAACTGGTGGCATGACCGAAGAACCAAAGGACGACCTTTCCGCCGTAATTGCAGGCGTCCAACTAGTCGATGTACGGCTTGTAGAGGCGGCTGTCAGGACGCGCATCAGGCATGTGAGGGCAGTGCCAAACTCACAATTGGTTGCGACCCACGGCACAACTGTGATGCAACGCTCAGATGATGGATTCATCGTCGCCGCGATGCTGCGCGCGCAAGTCGTTAGCGAAGGGCAACAAGCTACAGACGACGCACCCGTGTTCATGAACGTAACGTTTGCATTGCAATATTCTTTGCTCGATGCGAAACGATTTTCGGACGAAGTGCTAGGAGAGTTCGCTCGCGTGAATGCTGCATTCAACGCATGGCCATACTGGCGCGAATATGTGCAGACGACGGCGGCTCGGATGAATCTGCCGCCGCTCGTTCTACCAGTGTTTCGAGTGCGGCCAGCAGCCAGTCAGGCACCGAAAATCGAGAACCGCAATCGTACTCCCAGCAAGCAGGTGCCCGAGGTTGACAAACTTACCACCGGCCGTGGGACAGCTGAGAGGGCAGGGAAGGGCAAAGCAGCTGTTCGCGCTGGGTCAAAGCGTTCTCACCGAATTGAGTAATGAACTGCGAGAAGACTCTCCCTGTCACCGGAACGGCACGATCAGCAGCCGTTGTGCTTCGCCAATATTCCGATCGCCGTGCGAATCTCGTTACACATCAACCACGTCGCGGGCTGAACGAAGTATTCGGGCTGCCGATGGTGACGACTCGATTGCGCAGGAAGAGGGACTCGGCATTGGCCTATGGCGGACTCGCGCAGGCGAATGATCTCGCACTGGCGTTGGTCGCAGAGGCACTGTGGGCACGCCACCCGGCGGCAGCGAGGCTGGTTGAACCCGTAGATGCCGCGGCGGGTCCCGGCCACTGCACTCGCGCGCGCCTGGACGGTCCTGAAGGTAATTGTGACCGAGACGCACACCAAGGGACGAGTGTTGGAGCGACCGACCCCAATCAACACTCGGTCCGTGAATGGAGGCACACGACGCATCGATCGACGGAGCTGGTCGGAACGACTCGTCAGAGACGTCGACGACGATGTCGTCATCGTGCGCATCCGCGAACATCACCGGCGAGAGGCGAGACAAATGTCTGGTCACCGAAGTGGTTCGCGAAGAATGTACGCCACGATTGTGACCGCGTAGTCGGGCGGCCGCGCAGATAACGCGAGACGGTGCGTTCCGAGATGGCGAATCGGGGCTTCAGTAATTCGCCGTGGATCCGCGGAGCACCCCACAGACAATTCTCCTCGGCTATGCGCCGAATCAGATCTCGACATGTTGAATCGATCCCTGGTCGTCCAGGGCGCCGCGAGCGGCGGCGCCAGCCGATTCTCGACGCTTTGTCACCAGCGATCTGCGATCCGTCGCGGTCACTGAATATCCGCGACGTCGAGAATGCGCTTAAGTTGTATCACTACAGGACCGGCGTCATGCCGGTGGAGTTCACGGTTGCGGCGTACCGGTTCGGCCACTCCATGGTATGCCCCGGCTATCGCGTCAACGAGGTTACGCCGGTGGTTCCGATTTTCGACCAAGACAACCCGCAGCTGGGGCTCAACGCGTTTGGCGAGTTCAACAAGAACTGGACCATCGACTGGCAGCGTTTCGTGGATCTCGGTCGCTCGCAGCCCGCGGTCCCACCCGCTGATCGCGTGCAGATAGCCTACAAGATCGACACGTCGATCGTCGAGCCGTTGACGAAACTTCCCGTGTCGGTGGCTGGAACAAGGCCCGTTCAGTTTGGCGTTTCGAAACCTGCTTCGAGGGATGAAGCTGCATCTACCGACGGCACAGGACATCGCCAAAGAAATGAAAAAGCGCGGTGCGCTCACCGGAGACATCGCAGATCCTCATTGGGGCCGCCGGAAGACGACCCGAAGGACGAGACGACGACCGGCGAGGGCGAGGAGGTGAAGCACATCGCCCAGATCGACGACGCGTTCAAAGGCAAGTGCCCCTGTGGGTCTACGTGCTTGCCGAAGCGCGGCACAACTTCTTCAGCGGCGCGAAGAAGGCGCAACTCGGACCGGTCGGCGGTCGTATCGTTGCGGAGACGTTCCTGGGCATTCTGATTCGCGACCGGCAGTCGTTCGTACATCAGGATGGCTGGAAGCCGAGGTTTGGCTCGAATGGCACGTTTACGCTGGCACGCTGGCGGACATGCTCAATACCACCCTGCAAGCGTAGATGGTGTACGCCGGAGTTGCACACACCCCGCTCCGTGCTCGCGCAGTGGAGACAGACCACGCGCGTCCTTCACTATAATCGGAGTCGACACGTAACCGGACGCTCATGACGGACTAGACCATGCCACCGACAGGCCTCGACAATCTCCGGCACCTCGTCGTGCTGATGATGGAAAACCGCTCCTTCGATCACATGTTCGGCGGGCTGAAGCCGGCCCACCCGGGCATCGAGATCTGGCCCAATGGCTACACGAACCCCGACACGCAGGGCAACGAAATTCCGCCCCAGCCGAAGGCGGAATATCAGGGCCAGCTCGATCCCGATCCGAACCACGATTTCGCGCCGGTCAACGAGCAGATCTTCAACGGTGGCCCGACGCCCGACATGCGCGGGTTCATCCAGAGCTACTTCAAGCAGCGGAATGACGTAAAGAGCTCGCACCGGATCATGTACTACTTCACTCCCGACCAGCTGCCGGTGCTGAGCAATCTGGCGCTCAAGTACGTCGTGTTCAACCGCTGGTTCGCGTCGATTCCCGGGCCGACGTTGTGCAACCGCGCGATCGCGCATTACGGCACGTCGTTCGGCCACGTCGGCATGGAGATGAAGTATTTCGGCCACCCGATCAAGAGCATCTACGAGCGGCTGCGTGCCGCCGGCCGGGCGACCAAGCTCTACTACTTCGATCGCGCGAGTTCGACGCTCGAACTGATCAACCTGCTGCAGGACCAGCCACAGATCTTCGCCACCTACGAACAGTTCCTGGCGGACTGTCGCGCCGGCACGCTGCCCGACTACGCCTTCGTGGAGCCGAACTACAGCGATCACGACGGCCTCGTCGCGAGCGACCAGCATCCGGACCATCACGTCGCGGAAGGCGAGCGATTCATCGGCTCGATCTACATGGCGATCAAGTCGAATCCGGCACTCTGGCCCAACACGGCGCTACTCATCGTCTACGACGAGCACGGCGGCATCTTCGATCACGTGCCGCCGCCCAGCCCCGAGGGCAAGGACGGCGACTTTGAAGCGCCGCCCGACAAGACGGGCACTGGCCAGCCGTTCAAGTTCGATCGGCTTGGCGTGCGCGTTCCAGCGATTCTGGTGTCGCCGTGGGTGGCAAAGGGCCGTGTGGTAAACGACGTCTACGAGCACGCGTCGATCCCGGCGACGGCAACCGAGTGGCTGCTGCCCGGATTCGGCGGAGCCCGAACCGACCGCGAGAGGAAAGCGAGAACGTTTCTTCATCTGCTGTCCGAGCCCATGATGCGCACGGACGGGCCGAACTTTGTGTAGCTCCTCGGTGATGTGAATGACTGCTATCAAGATGCCGACCACGCCGCGCAGCGCGTACGATCCGCAGCGCCCGGCGAACGCCCTTCTTCTCACGCACGTCCGCGAACTGGAAAAGGCCCTCTCCGAAGCCGGACGGCGCGTTCGACGGAAGAAGCCGAAGACCGAAGCGCAGGTCGCCGCGTACGTCCGACACTTGAATCGCGCCCTGCACCAGCAGGTACTGCTGCCGCCGATGAAGCGACGGCCGCTCGATGTGCCGCTAGACGGCGTGTCACCGACCCCCGCCGGGGTGAAGTCGCGACACGCTTCGCGAAAGCGGGCGGCTGCCGCCCCTCCGCGCAGGAAGAGAGCGTCGTCGTCGCGCAAGCGCAAGCGGGGTCGGCGATGAACGTCCGGGTGATCGCGCTGCTTGTGCTCGCGCTCGGCGGTCACACGATCGCCGCCAGTGCGCAGACCGGCGGCACACAGCCGACGGACCCGAAGGAAAGCCGGTTAGGCGCCGAGATCCGTCTCGAGCGAGACGATCTGGCGGAGGACTGCAGCTCGGTGAAGAACTTCGCATCCTGCGCGGCGACGCTGGCTACGGATCATCCGTTTCACGTGTCGCTCGGCAGTATCGCGCCGCAGAACGGTTTCGGCGCCGGACCCGCGGTCGTCACACACTTCACGCCTACGAACTGGCGGCTGACGTGGAGCGGCGACGCAGTATTCGCTCCCGCGGGCGCGTGGCGGGCCGGCACGTACCTCAAGCTGCTTCGCTCGAAGATCGAGCCGCCGCAGCTCGGGGGGCCCGGAGAGCGGGCGCGACCGCTTCGGATTACGGAGTACCCAGTCTACAACGTTTACGCGCAGGCGAACTCGCTGCCAAAGCTTACCTTCTACGGGATCGGATCGGACACGTCGATCGCGGATAAGACAGCTTACGGCATGTCCGAAACGATTCTCGGCGGCAACGCGGCGATCCCGCTCAGCACAGTCGCGCCGCTGAAACTGAGCCTTCTCCTCGAGGCCAACGGACGCCTGTTCGACATCCGCGGCGCCACGGCGGACGACGTCCCGTCAATCAAGACTCGATTCACGGAGGTCACGGCGCCCGGTGTCACGACGCACCCCGCCTTCGCGCAGTTCGGCGAAGGAGTGCGGCTCCGTCCGTGGCTGTTCAACGATCGTCTGCAGTTCGGCTACACGTTCCTGTACCAGCAGTTCGCGAGCAGCGATTCGTCGTTCTCGTTCCGGCGCTGGACAATCGATCTGAACCACCAGGTCCCGCTGTATCACACCGGCGGCGGACCAGCGCTGCGGGACGAACGGAATACGCCAAACGAATGTTCGGTGTCGCCGTTAGTGGATGCGTGCCCGAGCGTAACCCGCGATCTCTGGGGTAGCATCAGCGTCCGCGTGCTCGTCTCGAAGTCACAGGTCGGCGACAGCGGTGTTGTGCCGTTCTACTTGCAACGCACGCTCGGTGGATCGGACATCGACGGTCAACGCGCCCTCGCGAGCTACGACGACTACCGGTTCCGCGGCCCCCACCTGATGCTGTTTCAGGAAACCGTTGAACACGCGTTGTGGGGGCCGATCGGCGCTTTGGTGCTACTCGAGCAAGGCAAAGTGGCGGCGCAGGGTGAGGCCTTGAGCTTCAGCGGGCTACAGCATAGCGTGGGGATCGGCGCGACGCTGCGCGCCGGCGGTTTCCCCGCCGTTGCGGCGTCGTGGCACACCGGGGGGCCCGAGGGCCGCCATTTCATCTTCACCATCGACACGTCGCTGCTCGGTGGAGGCGGCCGGCCGGCGCTGCAGTAGCTGCGGCGTAAGCCGCCGCACACGTGCATGCGACGACGAATGCCGCGTCGACAGCCTATGCCACCACACAGTTTCGCGGGGTTGCCGATCGGCACTCCTGGCTGCGCTCAACACAACCAAATGGGATCTGCGTTCTGCGAGATCGTGGCGACAGAGCCCCGCACGTCGTACCGGGCATGTCTACCGGGCCGAAGCGTCATCAGGACGAAGCTCCGACTCGAGCCGGGTCGGACGGGATGTGGAGCTGCGTGGCCGACGACGTCATCGCTGATCGTCGATCTCTCGCTCGACAAGGACTCGCCCGTTCCTCGTCCGATCGCTCCGCCTAGAGCGGTTTCGACTTGTACGTAGTACCGCGATCATGGTACTCCTCCTCGGCGGAGGTGACGATGGCGGCGCCGTATTCGATGGATTTGCGGGAGCGGGTGCTGAAGGCGTGGGATGCCCGACACATAACCACGCGCGTTCAGCATGGTCGCGACGCCTTCGTCGGTGTGCTGGTCGAGGAGCTGATCGATCAGCGCCACGATCTCAGTGCTCGTCTCACGCAGCTGCCAGGCGTTGAGCGCGCGGGCGAGGGTGAGCGTGGTGGTCGCGCCTCCTCGAAAGCGAAGGTGCGCCGTGAGCCCGTCCGCGGTTTTGATGAGCGTGACATCCTCGAGCAGGAGACGGACCATCCGTTTTCGTTCGCGGTCGGGCGTGTGGGGAGCGTGCCAGAGTCGTGGGAAGTCCGTCGCCAGAGCGAGAATCCGCGCGCGGGTGTCGGAGTCAGCGCGCACGCGCTCGGCTTGTCGGTGATGGTCATAGGTCTCCTGCGCGTCGACAACGTGCTGCAGCGCGCAATTCCACTGGGCTTCTAATTCGTCCGCCACGAGCCGATTCGCGGGATCGACCTGCAAATAGCGGCGCCGGGCGAGATCCGCTTCATAGCGTGCGCACTCCACGGCGCGGCGATGGAGCCGGTCGGTTTCCTCCAGCCGCGCCTGGACCTCGTGCTGCACCGTCAGCGCCATCTCCAACGTGAGCGGCGTCACGGTCTCGATCAGCACGCGCCCGATGGCCTGATCGAGTCCGCGGCCGGGCACGCTTTGACAGATCGGCTCCGCGCGGGCGATGCCGCGCTGCTGACACACATAGGTGGGCCACAGGGTGCCCTGTCGCTGGTGATAGCGTACGGTCATCCGATCGCCGCACTGGCCGCACACGACGATCCCTTGCAGCAGCGCCGGTCCCTCACGCGGCGGGCTCCGCCGTCGGTCGCCGCCGATGGCCTGCGCGTTCTCCCGCAGTCGGCGTTGATTCTCTTCAAACTCGTCCCAGGTGATGTAGCCGGCATGGGCATTGGGGATGAGCGCGATCCATTCGTCGCGCGGCAACCGCTCGATCACCATCCGGCTGTCGCCGCCGCGGCGTTGCCGGCTGCGACCGAAAAAGAAGGCGCCCGCAAACCGCGGGTTGTGGAGGACCCAGAGCGCGCGCGAATGCTGCAGCGGGACCCAGCGCGTGCCGGTATCGTGGATGCCGTGGCGGGCGTGGCGAGGAAATAACAGCTGGTGATCGCGGAAGGTTTTCACGATCGCCGTCGCCGATCCCGTCCGGCGAAACGTCTCGAAGAAGGCGCGGACCGTGTCCTGGACCCGTTGATCCGGATCGAGCGTGACGCGACCCGCCGCGTCATAGACAAACCCCACCGGCACGGGCATCTCCAGCTCGCCGCGGCGGGCCTTGTTCACGATGCCCCCGCGGAGCCGCGCGCGCAGTACATGCAGCTCCGCTTCGCTCATCGTCCCTTTGAGCCCGAGCAGCAGGCGATCATTGAAATGCGCGGGATCATAAAGGCCGTCCTCATCCAAGATGAGCGTCTCGGTCAAGGCGCAGATTTCTAACAGACGGTGCCAGTCCGTCGAATTGCGGGCCAGCCGGGAGACTTCCAGGCCCATCACGAGTCCGGCGCGACCCAATCCGACGTCGCGTACCAGCTGTTGAAAGCCTTCGCGGTCGGCGGCCGACGCGCCCGACTGCCCGAGGTCGCGATCGATCACGACCACCTGCTCAATGGGCCAGCCGAGCGCCACCGCGCGTTGGCGGAGTGCATATTGACGCGCGGTGCTCTCCGTGTTTTCGACGACCTGCCGCAGCGTCGACTGTCGGATGTACAGATAGGCCTGACGTCGGAGGTGCCGAGACGTGACCTTCTGCGGCCGTTCGTCGATGCCAGTCATGCGACCTCCTGGTGCAAGAGGACGATGTGCGCCCACACCTGGGCGAGCTCGTGGTGCACGACGGATGGAATCGCGGCGACCGGCACGGCGGCTGATTCGGAGGCCGTTGGAGCGGGACACATGGCCCACGCACGGAGCCACGCCGTCATGCCCTGGCGGAGCAGGAGGGTAAAGCCGAGACGGGGTGAATCGTACCGGGATCCTCGGAGAGCAATTAATGTGAGTCAGGCCACTGCGGCGTGCTCATAGTAACGTGCCTCGTACTCGGCCGGTGGGACGTAGCCGATTGGCTCGAGCAGCCGGCGGTGATTAAACCAGTCGACCCATTCGAGCGTGGCGAATTCGACCGCCTCCACATGCCGCCATGGTCCCTTTCGGCGAATCACTTCTGTTTTGAACAGACCGATCACCG
>Ga0209474_10004330_pt1 | contig 12290 bp, 7 predicted proteins | sample GraSoiAngelo_145_FD_185902 | JGI IMG/M metagenome (GOLD analysis project Ga0209474, IMG submission 185902) | Grasslands soil microbial communities from the Angelo Coastal Reserve, California, USA - 14_1009_05_20cm (SPAdes) (version 2) | ecosystem: Environmental > Terrestrial > Soil > Grasslands ...
GGCGGTCGAGCAGCTCGATCTTCTCCTCGACCGACAGCGAGTTCGCCTCGGAGTTCGTGCCGAAGACGGCCAGGCCGACGTTCTGGGAGAGCAGCCAGCGGCACTGGCGCACGAAGCGCTCGGCATCGGGCGTGAGCTCGGGCTTGAACGGCGTGACCACCGGCGAGAGAACGCCCTTGATCCGCGGAGTATCGTTCATGAACGATAGGCTACCATGAGCGCCATGGCCCATCCGACCCTCAAGATCGACAACGCCCGCTACGTCGTGACGCTCGATCCCGAACGGCGCATCGTCCGCGACGGCGCCGTCCTCGTCGAGGGCGGCCGCATCGCCCGCGTCGGCAAGGCGGCCGAGCTGGCCGCGGTGGGCGCCGACCGGGTGATCGACGCGCGGCGCATGGTCGTCACGCCGGGGTTCGTCAACGGCCACATGCACATCAGCTATGCCCACGCGGTGCGCGGCATCTTCGCGGACGACGTCGGCAGCCCGCTGTCGCAGGTCTTCAGGCTGCAGAGCGCGATGACCGAGGAAGAGGAGTACCTCACCTCCCTGCTCGGCATCGTGGAGCTCGTCCGCAACGGCACCGTGTGCTTCGTCGATCCGGGAAGCACCAAGTTTCCCGACGCGTGCCTGCAGGCCTACCAGGATTCCGGCATCCGCGTGATCCTCGGCGAGTGCGTGACCGACCGCGACGCGCCGTTTCCGCTGCCCCGCTATCCCGCCGACGAGGCGATCAGCCGCACCGCGGCCTTCCTCAAGAAGTGGCACCGGCGGCTCGACGGACGGCTGCGGGCCTGGGCCATGCCGTTCTCGCCGGAGACGTGCAGCTCCGACCTGCTGCGCGCGCTCAAGCGCCTGGCCGACGAGCACGGGACCTCGCTGACGCTGCACCACAACAGCGGGCCGAAGGTCCGCGCCGACTACCAGCCCCACGGGGCCGCCAGCCCGACGCAATACCTGGAAGGGCTCGGCGTGCTCGGACCCAACGTCGTCCTCGCCCACGTGCTCGGCATCGACGACGCCGAGATCGACTGCATGGCCCGGAACGGCACGACCGCCGCGATGTGTCCGGTCACCGCCGCCAAGGGCGGCCGCGGCGTGCCCACGCACGGCCGCCTGCCGGAGCTGCTGGCCAAGGGCGTCAAGGTCGCCCTCGGCTGCGACTCACCCAACAACTCCAACCACCTCGACATCGTCCGCGCGATGAACATGGCCGCGCTCCAGTACAAGGACGCGCGCCAGGACATGAAGATGATCCCGGCCGAGACCGCGCTGGAGCTGGCCACGCTCACCGGTGCCCAGGCGCTCGGCGTCGGCGACGAGATCGGCTCGCTGGAGCCGGGCAAGAAGGCCGACCTCCTGCTGTTCGATACCGAGCGCCCGGAGTGGCAGGCGCTCTTCAACCCGATCAGCAACCTCGTCTACAACGCCGACGGGCGCAGCGTGCACACCGTCGTCATCGACGGCCGCGTGGTCGTCGACGCCTACCGCCAGTCCTTCGTGGACGAGCCGCGCCTCTACGCCAAGGTGCAGGAGGTCGGCGAGAAGCTCCTCGCGCGCACCGGCGTCACGCCGGCGCCGCCGCGCTGGCCGGTCGTCTAGGGGCGCCGCCGAGCCTCACGACGCGGTGAGCGCGGCGCCTGCCGCCATCTGGCGGGCGACGAGGTGAGCGTAGAGGCCGCGGCGCGCCAGCAGTCCGGCGTGTGAGCCGATCTCCACCACCCGGCCCTCGTCGAGCACCACGATCGCGTCCGCGTCGCGCACGGTCGACAGGCGATGCGCGATGACCAGCGTCGTGCGATCGCGTGAGAGGCGCTCGAGCGCCTGACGCACCGCCGCCTCGCTCACCGCGTCGAGATGCGACGTCGCCTCGTCGAGGACCAGCACCGGCGCGTCCTTCAGGAACGCCCGGGCGATCGCCACGCGCTGGCGCTGGCCGCCGGACAGGCGGGCGCCGCGCTCGCCGACGATCGTGTCGAGCCCGTCGGGCAGCGCCTCCACCAGCTCGGCCAGCGCGGCGTGCTCGATCGCCGCGTGCACCTGCCGCTCGCTCGCCTCCGGTCGCGCGAGAAGAATGTTGGCGCGCAGGGTGTCGTGGAACAGATAGGTGTCCTGGGCGACCAGCGCGATCCGCCGGCGCAGATCGTCGAGCCCGTAGTCGCGCAGGTCGTGGCCGAGCAGGCGCACCGCCCCGGCCTGCGGGTCCCAGAAGCGCAGCAGCAGGCTCGCGACCGTCGTCTTGCCGGCGCCGGACGGACCGACGAGCGCGACGGTGCTGCCGGCCTCGATGCGCAGCGAGACGCCGTCGAGCGCGGGGCGCGTGCGCCCCGGGTACGTGAAGCGCACGTCGGTCAGCTCGACGGCGATGGCGCCGCCGTCGATCGAGCGCGGATCGACGCCGCGACCGTCCCGCACCGGCACCGGCTCGCTCTCGACCGCGTGGAGTCGCCGCGCCGCGCCGAGCGTGTCGGCGAGCTGGCGACCGACCTGCGCCACCTCCCACAGCGGCACGAATGCCGACAGCGCGAGCAGCGTCAGCAGCGGCAGGGCGGCCGGATCGAGCCGGCCTGCCCGCGCGAGCCAGGCCCCGGTCACGATGACCACCAGGCCGCCGAGGCCGGTGGCGATCTCCTGCAGCGACGTCTGCAGCGCGAGGTCGCGCAGGAACGGCAGCCGCAGGTCGAAGAAGCGGCGCGCCTTGACGGCCAGCGCCTCACCCCACGCCGTGACGCGGCCGTAGGCCACGATCTCGGCCAGGCCTTGCACGGTGTCGACCACGTGCGCGTTGAGGTCGCCGGAGGCCTCGCGCGCGCGCGAGCCGAGCCGGTCGATGCGCGCGCGGCCCAGCACCGGCGCCAGCGCCGTGTAGAGCAGGAACGGCACGAGCACCAGCGCCAGCGGCCAGCCGCCGGCGGCGGCCAGCGTCGCCAGGACGGCCAGCGGGACCAGGATCGCCACGAGCGCGGGCGTCACCGTGTGGGCGAAGAAGTACTCGATCAGCTCGACGTCGTGGGTGGCCACGCCGACGAGGTCACCCGTGCGGCGACGCGTCAGGTAGGCCGGGGCCAGGCTGTCGAGCTTGCGGAAGACGTCGAGACGCATGTCGGTCAGGAGCCGGTAGGCGACGTCGTGGGCCAGCCACGACTCCACCCAGTGCAGCAGCCCGGCCAGCGGCGCGACGATCCCCAGCGCGACCAGCAGCGGCGCGACCGGCTCGCCGCGCTTGACGGCGCGCACGGCCAGCGCGCTCAGCACGCCGACGCCGATCAGCGCCGCCACGCGGGCGATGCCGAGGACGAACGTCAGGGCGAGGCTCGCGCGATAGCCGCGCGTCTTGTCGAGCAGCGTGCGCGCCACCGCGGGCCAGCCGACGGCGTCGGCGCGCAGGATCGCGTCGGCCGGCTCGGCCTCGGCCTCCGCCTGGCCGTCGCCGTCGAGGCCGGCGGTGGCGCGCGGGCCGACCGCCACCGCGCCGCCGACGTCGCGCGCCTGGGCGGCCATGAGCCGCGCGTAGACGCCGGCGCCGCCGATCAGCGTCGCGTGCGTGCCCTCCTCGACCAGGCGCCCCTCGTCGAGCACGAGGATCCGATCGGCGCCGACCACGCTGGAGAGCCGGTGCGCGAAGACGAGCGTGGTGCGGCCGAGCATCAGGCGATCGAGCGCCGCCTGGATCAGGGCCTCGCTCTCGGCGTCGACCGACGAGAGCGCCTCGTCGAGGACCAGGATCGGGGCGTCGCGCAGGAGCGCCCGGGCGATGGCGATGCGTTGCCGCTGGCCGCCCGAGAGACGCACGCCGCGCTCGCCGACGACCGTGGCGTAGCCCTGCGGTAATCTCAGAATGAAATCCTCGGCGTTGGCGGCGCGCGCCGCCGCGCGCAGCTCGTCCACGGTGGCGGCCGGCTTGCCCATCCGGAGGTTCGCCTCGACGGTGCCGTGGAAGAGCCAGGTGTCCTGGCTGACGACGGCGATGCGCTCGCGCACCTGGGCGAGGCTCAGCTCGCGCAGGTCGCGGCCGCCGATCAGCACGCGGCCCCGCGCGGGATCGTAGAAGCGCAGCAGCAGCCGCGCGACCGTGGACTTGCCGGAGCCGCTGGGGCCGACGATGCCGACGCGCTCGCCCGGGCGCACGGTGAAGCTGACGCCGGCGTGGGCGGGCCGGCGGCTGCCCGGGTAGGCGAACGTCACGTCCTCGAAGACGACGCCGCCGTCACGCGGCGCCGGCCCTGCCGGGCGATCGTGGACGGCCGGCGTGGCGTCGAGCAGCGTCCAGATGCCGCGCGCCGCCGACAGGCCGAGCATGCCCTGGTGCAGGAGCACGCGCAGCTCGCGCAGCGGTCGAAAGACCTCGACGCCCAGCATCAGGAGGACCAGGAGCGCGGGGAGCGACATCGCGCCGGTGCCGACGCGCCAGGCGCCCAGCGCCAGGGCCGCCGCCGCCCCGATCGCGATGCCGGCATCGGTGATCCCGCGCGCCAGCGTGTTGGTGCCGAGCACCCACATCGTGCTGCGGAAGAGCGTCTGCGCCTTCTCCTCCAGCCGGCGGGCGCGCGCGGTGCTCTGCCCGAAGGCCTTGAGCGTGGCGAGCCCCTGCACCGAGTCGAGGAACTCCGCGCCGAAGGCCTTGTAGGCCACGTTGCGGGCGAGGCTGGCGCGGCTGTCCCAGCGATGCCAGAGCCCCGGCGCCAGCAGGATGACGATCGCGGCGGCCAGCAGGACGAGCGCGACCGGCAGGTCGAGGACGGCGACGAAGGCGAAGATCAGCACCGGCGTCAGCGCGGCCACGAAGAGCTGCGGCAGGTACTGGCCGAAGTAGACCTCGAGCTGCTGGATGCCCTCGACGAGCGAGAGCATCACGTCGCCGGTGCGGTCGCGCACGAAATGGGCCGGGCCCAGCGCGGCCACGTGCGCATGGAGCGTCCGCCGCAGCTGCTCCTGCACGCGCGCCGCGGTCTCGTGGGCGGCCATGGCGCGCGCGAAGTCGAGGGCGCCGCGAGCGACCAGGGCGGCCGCGGTCAGGGTCAGCGCCGGCAGGAGCGCCGCCGGCGAGTCGCCGGCGAGCACGCGCGCCAGCAGCCAGCCCAGCAGCGCCAGCCGCGCGATCCCGGCCGCGGTGGCGGCCAGGCCGAGGAGGACCGTGAGGGCGATGCGGCCGCGCACCCCGGCCGTGAGCGCCCACAGGCGCCGGTCGAAGTACACGGCCGGCTAGCGGCCGGCGCCGCGCGCGCTGAGCGCCTCGGGGTTCTGCACGTTGATCGGCTTGCCGGCCGCGAAGGCGACGACCTGCTCGAAGATCGTGGTGAACATGCTCTCGAGCCCGTCGCGCTCCACGTAGCCGAGGTGCGGCACCGCGATGACGTTGTCGAGCTTCAGCAGCGGATGACTGCCGGCGACCGGCTCCTCCTCGAAGACGTCCACCGCGGCCATCCCGGGCCGCCCCGCCTTCACCGCGGCCTCCAGCGCGCCCGGCGCCACCAGGCCCGCCCGGCTGGTGTTGACGAACAGCGCGCTCGGCTTCATGCGCGCGAGATCGGCGGCGGTCACCATGCCGCGCGTCTCGGGAATCAGGCGCACGTGCAGGGAGACGACGTCGGCGTGCTCGAGGAACGCCTCCTGGCTGGCCGCCGCTGCATGGCCCTCGGCCCGGGCCTTGTCGAGCGTCGAGGAGCGGCCCCAGACGATCACATTCATCCCGAACGCCTTGCCGTAGCCGGCCACCACGGCGCCGATCTTGCCGTAGCCCCAGATGCCGAGCGTCTTGCCGCGCAGGCCGACGCCGATCGGATGGGCCTGCCACTTGCCGGCCCTGAGCGCCACCATCTCCTGAGGAATCCGACGGAACGCGGCGATGACGAGCCCCCACGTCAGCTCGGCCGTCGCATACGACGGCCGCCCGGGGCCGGTCAGCGAGCACATCAGCACGCCGCGCCGCGTGGCGGCGTCGACGTCGACGTGCGGGAAGACACCGACCTGGCTGATCAGACGCAGGCGATCGAGACGCTCGAGCAGCGGCGCCCGGATCGGCGTGCGCTCGCGGATCAGGCAGAGCGCCTCGGTGTCGGCCAGGCGCTTGGCCAGCGTCTCGACGTCCTTGGTGTGATCGTTCCAGATCGTCACCGCGTGGCCGGCCACCCTGGGAAAGCAGGCGAGCGTCCTGATCGTGTCCTGCCAGTCGTCGAGGATCGTGATGTTCATGCCCGGAGCCTATCACGCGGCCGCGCGGTATACTCCGCCTCGCGATGCAGATCCGGAGCGCGTCGCTGACGATCCTCGCCGGCCTGCTCGTCGCCGCGCTGCTGGCCGGCGCGCTCGCGCCGGCGGCCGCGCAGACGGCGCCCGAGGGCGAGATGCGCTTCGCGCTCTACGTGACGCTGGCGCCGGTGTGGTTCGATCCGGGCGAGGTCGTCGGCGTCCTCACGCCGTTCTGGGTGCTCTACGCGCTGCACGACGCCCTCGTGAAGCCCATGCCCGGCAAGATGCTGGCGCCGAGCCTGGCCGAGTCGTGGACGGTGAGTCCGGACCAGCGCGTCTACGAGTTCAAGCTGCGGGAAGGCCTGAAGTTCCACAACGGCGATCCGTTCAGCGCCGAGGACGTGAAGTTCAGCTTCCAGCGCGCCAAGGGCAAGCTGCTGCACGAGAAGGTGAGCGAGGTCACCGTCGTCGGGCCGTCCCGCGTGCGGTTCACGCTGCGCGAGCCGTGGCCGGACTTCCTCACGTTCTACGGCACGTTCGCGAGCGGGGCGGGCTGGATCGTCCCGAAGCGGTACGTCGAGCAGGTCGGGCCCGACGGTTTCAAGAAGCACCCGATCGGCCTCGGTCCCTACAAGTTCGTGAGCAGCACGCCGGGCGTCGAGCTGGTCATGGAGGCCTACGACGGCTACTGGCGCAAGCGGCCTTCGGTGAAGCGGCTCGTCTTCAAGAGCGTCCCCGAAGCCACCACCCGGCTGGCCATGCTCAAGCGCGGCGAGGTCGACGTGGCCTACCTGCTCGACGCGCCGCAGGCGCTCGAGGTCAAGCGCGACCCGGCGCTGAGGCTGGCGTTCTCCGGGGGCATCGGGACGTACTACCTCGATTTCCTCGACCAGTGGGATGCCCGGTCGCCGTGGCACGACCGGCGCGTGCGGCTGGCGGCCAGCCACGCGCTCGATCGCAAGTCGCTCAGCGAGGCCGAGACGCTGGGCGCCTCGCGCCCCACCGGTAACGTCGTGCCCCGCGCCTTCGAGTTCGCGCTGCCCATCGAGCCCACGGCCTACGATCCGGCCAGGGCCAAGCAGCTGCTGGCCGAGGCCGGCTATCCCAACGGCTTCGACGCCGGCGACCTCCATCCGTGGCCCCCGTACTTCTCCATGGGCGAGGCGGTCGGCGGCTACCTGGGCGCCGTCGGCATCCGCTCGCGGCTGCGCACGATGGAGCGCGCGGCCTTCTATCCCGCGCTCGAGAGCAAGAAGCTGCACGGCCTCTGCGTCTGCATCAACGCCGTCTACGGCAACGCCGCCTCCCGCCTGTCGGAGACGGTGCCGGGCGACGGCGCGTTCGCCTACGGCGCCTACCCCGACATCGAGGCGCTCTACAAGCAGCAGGCGCGCGAGATGGACCGCAAGAAGCGCGAGGCGATGCTGCACCAGATCCAGCAGCTCCTTCACGAGCGCGTCCGCTACGCGGCGATCATGGAATATATCTGGCCGAGCGGCATCGGGCCGCGGGTGGAGGAGCCCGCGCTGATGCTGATCGATCCGTACCCGTGGGCCGCGCCCCTCGAAGAGGTGCGCCTCAAGAAGAAGTGACGGCGGCGCGTCCATGACCGTGATCGTGACGCTGTTCGCCGACCTGCGACGCTTCCTGCCGACCGGCGCCGACGGGCCGCAGCGCTACACGCTGCGCGATGGCGCCACCGTGGCCGACCTGCTGGCCGCCATCGGCATCGCGCCCGGCACCGAGCTGACGGCGGCGGTGAACGGCGACCTGGCCCGGCCCGACACGCCGCTCGCCGACGGCGCCGACGTCATGCTGCTGAGCCCGATGGAAGGAGGGGTCGGAGGTATACTCCGGCTGCCATGAGCCGACACGGATACTGGAACCGGATCCTGCATGTCAGCCTCGCCGAGCGTCGCACGTGGATCGAGGAGCCGGGCGACGCCTTCTTCCGCCGCTACGCCGGCGGCCGCGGCCTCATCGCCCACTACCTGCTCAAGCACGTGCCGCGGGGCGCCGACCCGCTCGGCCCCGACAACATCCTGATCTTCGCGCCCGGCGTCGTCACCGGCGCCCCGGTGCCCGGCGCCGGCCGCCACAGCGTGGGCGCGAAATCGCCGCTCACCGGCGCCTTCGGCGAATCGGAGTCTGGCGGCTACTGGGGCGCCGAGCTCAAGCGGGCCGGCTGGGACGGGATCGTCGTGCACGGCGTGTCGCCGACGCCCGTCTACCTGTGGATCAAGGACGACGCCGTCGAGCTCCGCGACGCCGCGCACCTGTGGGGCCGGATCACCGGCGAGGTGGAGGAGACGCTGCTGCACGAGCTCGGTGACCCGCGCATCAAGGTGGCGCAGATCGGCCCGGCCGGCGAGCACCTGGTGCGCTTCGCCTGCATCGCCAACGACCTCAACGAGGTCGCCGGCCGCACCGGCATGGGCGCCGTCATGGGCAGCAAGCGGCTCAAGGCCATCGCGGTGCGCGGTCACGGCGAGGTGAAGATCGCCGACAAGCCGGGCCTGCTGGCGATCGCCAAGTGGGTGTCGGCGACGATGAACGAGAAGCACCGGTCGTTCCACGAGTTCGGCACCGGCGCCGCCATGCAGGGCAAGAACCTCGAGGGCGGCATGCCCGTGCTGAACTACCGCATGGGCGCCGCCGACAGCGTGGCCAAGGTCGACGCGATCGCCGTGCGCGACCAGCTGCGCGTGAAGATGACGTCCTGCTACTCGTGCTCGGTGCGCTGCAAGAAGGTCGTCCACGTCGAGCAGCAGGAGGCGGCGGCCCGCGCCGCCGAGCAGGAGGTCTACCAGGGCCGCGCGCGCGTCGCCGTCGATCCGCGCTATCGCATCGATCCCCGCTACGGCGGGCCCGAGTACGAGTCGCTGGCCTCGCTGGGCGTCAATCTGGGCCTCGACGACCTCATTGCCGTGTGCAAGTCGAACGAGATGTGCAACTACCTCGGCATGGACACCGTCTCGCTGGGCGCCACGCTGGCCTGGGCGATGGAGTGCTTCGAGAAGGGGCTGCTGACGCTCGACGACACCGGCGGGGTGCCGCTGCAGTTCCACGACGCCGACGCCGTCGTGAAGCTGATCGAGATGATCGCCTATCGCCGCGGCGTCGGCGACCTGCTGGCCGAGGGCTCCCAGCGCGCCTCGCAGCGCGTGGGCCGCGGCTCCGACGCGTTCCTGACGACGGTGAAGGGCCTGGAGATGGCGATGCACGACCCGCGGCACATGCCGGTCATGCGCGCCTCGTATCTGCTGGCGCCCACCGGCGGCGACCACATGCGCCAGACCGGCAACCGCAACGGGCTGCGCAACCAGGTCGGGCTCTGTCACTTCCTGGCCTACGAGGACGACCAGGCGCTGACGATTCTCAAGACGGTCACCGGCTGGGACGTCACGCCCGAGGAGATGGTGACCGCCGCCCATCGCGGCCTCACGCTCGCGCGCCTCTTCAACCTGCGCGAGGGCTTCGGCCGCGAGACCGACCGGCTGCCGCCGCGCTTCAGCGATCCGCTGCCCAAGCACGTGGGGCTGACGCGCGAGGCGCAGGACAAGGTCGTCACCGACTACTACGTCGAGCAGGGCTGGGATCCCGTCACCGGCGTGCCGACCGCCGACACGCTGCGCCTGCTCGAGCTGGAGGAAGACGCGGCGTCGTGATGCGACCGTCCCGTGGCCGGTTGTGGCTCGCCGTCGCCGCCACCCTGGCGCTCGTCCTCGCCGGCGCCGGCCTGCGGATGGCCGGCGCCCAGCCGGGCGGCACGCTCGTCCTCGGTCTCGATCAGGAGCCGCCGACGCTCGACCCGCACGCCTCGCCGTCGGCGGTCACCTACCAGATCATCGCCTCGGTGACCGAGAACCTGCTCTTCAAGGGGCCCGACGGCAAGCTGGCACCGTGGCTGGCCGAGTCGTGGACGACCTCCCGCGACGGCCGCAGCGTGACCTTCAAGCTGCGGCGTGACGTCAAGTTCCACGACGGCACGCCGTTCAACGCCGACGCCGTGAAGTTCAACTTCGAGCGCATCGTCGATCCCAAGTTCAAGGCCGGCGGCGCTCGCGCGCAGCTCGCCGGCTACGCGGGCTCGAAGGTGCTCGACGAGTTCACGGTGCAGGTCGCGTTCGAGACGCCCTACGCGCCGTTCCTCACCTACGCGGCGTCCGGCACGCTCAGCCTCGTGTCGCCCAAGGCGGTGCGGGAGACCGGCGATCTGGTCCACACGCGTCCGGTCGGCACCGGCCCCTTCATGATCAAGGACTACGTCGCCAAGGACCACACCACCATGGTCCGCAATCCCGCCTACGCGCGGAAGGCGCCGTGGAGCGAGCACGCCGGCCCGCCTCCGCTGGAGGCGGTCGTCTGGAAGTTCATCCCCGAGGCCGGCACCCGCGTGACCACGCTCGAGAGCGGCGAGACGCAGGGCGTGTACGCCGTCCCCGCCCAGTCGCTGCCGCGGCTCGAGAAGAACCCGGCGATCCGGATCGAGAAGGCGCCGTGGCCCGGCGTGCCGCGGATCTGGCTGCTGAACGTCACCCGGCCGCCGCTGGACGACGTGAAGGTGCGCCGCGCGATCAATTTCGCGATCGACAAGGAGGCGTTCCTGGCCACGGTGTTCAAGGGCACCGCGCTCAAGGCGTCCTCCCCGCTCACCGCCGTCATGCTCGACGATCCCTCGCTGCGGCAGGCCTATCCATTCGACCAGGCCCGGGCGCGGGCGCTGCTCGGCGAGGCAGGGTGGCAGGCGGGCGGCGACGGCGTCCGGACCAGGGCCGGCCAGCGTCTGGAGATCGTCCTCAACGCGATCGAGTACGGCGGCGGGCCCGATCCGACCGCCCAGCTCATCCAGTCCTCGCTCCACGAGGTCGGCATCGACGTCAAGATCAAGGCGCAGGCGCGCCCGCCCTGGTACGAGGACAACTACCGCTGCGCGACCCACGGGCCCGTGATGTTCCTGCGCGCGACCGATCCCGACGGCGTCTTCGCGCTGTTCCACTCCTCGCTCGTCGGCGCCAACTTCAACTGGTCGTGCGTCAAGAACGCGAAGCTCGACGGTCTGCTCGAGCAGGGCCGGCGCGAGTCGGACGCGGCGAAGCGCCGGGCGCTCTATCTCTCGATCGCCCAGCTGGCGCTCGACGAGGCGCTGACGGTGCCGCTGGTCGACGAGCTGTCGGTGTGGGCGTTCCGGACCGGCGTGCAGTCGGTCAAGTACAACTTCAACGCCTATCCCATCCTGGGCGACGCCACCCTGCGCCGGTAGCGCCGCCGGCGGGGCCCGCCCGTGCTGACGTGGGTCCTCCGGCGGGTCCTCGCCGTCGTGCCGGTGCTGCTCGGCGTGACCCTGGCCGTCTTCAGCATGCTCTTCCTCGTGCCCGGCGACCCGGTCAAGATGATGCTCGCCGAGTTCGTCACCACGCCCGACCAGATCGCGCAGATGCGCGCGCAGCTGCACCTCGACGAGCCCGTGCTGCGCCAGTACGGACGCTTCGTGGCCAGCGCCGCGCGCGGCGACCTCGGCACCTCGATCCGCAGCCGGCGGCCGGTGACGACGGAGATCGGCGAGAACGTCGGCAGCACCGCGCAGCTCGCGGTGGCCGCCATGCTGGTGGCCATCGGGCTCGGCGTGCCGCTGGGGCTGCTGGCCGCGCTGGCGCGGAACACGTGGCTCGACGTCGCATCGATGGGCACGGCGCTGCTGGGCGTGTCGATGCCGAGCTTCTGGCTCGGGCTGCTGCTGATCTTCGTCTTCTCGCTGCACCTGGCGTGGTTCCCGGCCACCGGCGGCGGCGACCTGCCGCACCTGGTCCTGCCGAGCGTGACGCTGGGCACGATCGCGGCGGCGATCATCGCGCGCCTGACGCGCTCGAGCATGCTGGAGGTGCTGGGGCAGGACTACGTGCGGACCGCGCGGGCCAAGGGGCTCGGCGGCTTCGCCGTGGTCGTGCGCCACGCGCTGAAGAACGCCCTGATCCCGATCATCACGATCTTCGGGCTGCAGTTCGGCAACCTGCTGGCCGGGGCCGTCATCGTCGAGACCGTGTTCAGCCGGCCCGGCCTCGGGCGGCTCATCGTCGGCGGCATCCTGTCCAAGGACTTC
>Ga0209474_10004334_pt1 | contig 12283 bp, 9 predicted proteins | sample GraSoiAngelo_145_FD_185902 | JGI IMG/M metagenome (GOLD analysis project Ga0209474, IMG submission 185902) | Grasslands soil microbial communities from the Angelo Coastal Reserve, California, USA - 14_1009_05_20cm (SPAdes) (version 2) | ecosystem: Environmental > Terrestrial > Soil > Grasslands ...
GAACATTCTTCCCGGTGAGCAAATCAAGATCACCATCAGCTATGTCGAGACGCTGAAATACGAAGACGGTTCTTACGAATTTGTGTTCCCGATGGTGGTCGGACCGCGCTACGTGCCGGGAAACGCGACCGGCGCTCAGAGTACTGGCTCTTCACCAGATACAGATCGAGTACCCGACGCTTCACGCATCACGCCGCAACCGGCGCCGGCCGGAATGCGCGCCGGTCACGACATTTCGATTGACCTAATGCTTGACGCGGGTGTGCCCATCGATGGGCTGAACTCCAACACGCATGAAGTCATCATTGAACGGCCGGACGATCGTCGGGCTCACGTCGCGTTGAAAGATCAGGCGACAATTCCTAATAAGGACTTCATCATTCGCTACGACGTCGCCGGCAAGCAGATTAGCGATGCGCTGTTAACGCATTCGACCGGTCATAGCGGGTTCTTTACTTTGATTTTGCAGCCGCCCGAGCGCGTCACGGCCGCAGATGTGACACCGAAGGAACTCGTGTTTGTGCTCGATACTTCGGGCTCGATGTCCGGCTTTCCGATCGAGAAAGCCAAAGAGACGATGAAGCTGGCGCTCGATAATCTTTATCCGTACGACACTTTCAACTTAATCACGTTCTCAGGTGACGAGCACATTCTGTTTCCTGAGCCGGTGCCGGCCACGAAAGAGAACCTGGCGAAAGCGCAGGCGTTTCTCGAAACTCGTCAGGGTGGCGGCGGCACGGAAATGATGAAGGCGATCAAAGCGTCGATGGATCCTTCAGACAAACAGGATCACGTGCGCATAGTTTGCTTCATGACCGATGGCTATGTCGGCAACGACATGGAAATCATCGGCGAAGTACAGAAACATCCGAACGCGCGCGTGTTCTCGTTTGGCATCGGGGGCAGTGTGAATCGATTCCTGCTCGACGGCATGGCGAAATACGGACGTGGCGAAGTTGAATATGTTGACCTGAATGATGACGGCTCAGCGGCGGCGAAGCGCTTTCATGAACGTATTCGCAACCCGCTGTTGACCGACATCTCGGTCGATTGGAATGGCCTGGCGGTCAGCGATGTCTATCCGAAAACAATTCCTGATTTGTTCGGAGCCAAGCCAGTGATCCTGAGCGGCAAGTACAACGGCAGCAGCAAAGGTGTGATTCGCTTGAAGGGGAAAATGTCAGGCCGCGATTTCGTGCGCGAGATTCCGGTTGATTTCTCGTCGACGGAGCAACGCGACGTGCTGGCGACGCTTTGGGCTCGCAACCGCGTCGATGATCTGATGTCGCAGGACTTCAACGGCGCCCAGCGAGGCACGATGAAGGACGATGTGAAGCAGGCAATCACGCAATTGGGGTTGGATTATCGGCTGATGACGCAATTCACTTCGTTCGTCGCGGTTGAGGAAATGATCGTGACTGATGGCGGCCAGCCGCGCCGCGTCGATGTGCCGGTTGAAATCCCCGAAGGTGTCAATCGCGACGCGATCTTTGGTGAACGACAAATCGCGAACCTTCCAATTAATGGCCGCGGCTTGTCCAGCTTTAATATGATATCGGCTGGCGCGATTGCACAAACTGTCACCGTCACCTCGTCGGGAACAGCGAAAGCGAAAACACCTGCGCGGCAAGCGGGCGGCGGTGGAGGTGGCTCCGGTCAGGGCAGCGGCATTGGTCCTCCGCCTCCGAAACCGTCCGCTGTGATCCTCGCCGATCGCTCTGAAGGTGATGTTATGCGCAATCTCTCGCCGGAGGAGAAGAAGCGAGCGGAGCTGCAGTCGAAATTCAACCCATCAGTTCTGGCGGTAATCGATCGCTTGAAGGACAAGAAGCTTGGTGCAACACCTGACGAAGCTAGGTTCATTCACAACGGCAAGGCTGAGATTCAAATCTGGTTGACGGATAAGTCAGACGAAACGATGGCGAAGCTGAAGGAGCTTGGCTTCGAAGTTGTCCTCGATCCGAAAACCGCGAAGATGGTCATCGGGAGATTGCCGGTCGAGAAGTTGGCCGCGCTGGCCGAACTGAAGTTCGTGCGATACGTGTCGCCGCAGATGAGCAGCTAACCGAGCGTGTCAGAAGCCCGACCGTTAGGGAGGGCACCGTGACCAGCGAGCCCTTGCTCACGCGCGGGCTTCTGACACATTATCGCCGTGATGAAACTTGCTCACGGCCTCGCCATCCGCCAATCGAAAATCAATGGCAAAGGCTGCTTTGCCACCATTCCGTTCAAGCGCGGCAGGAAGATCGCTGAATACGCCGGCGAGCGAATCTCAGATCTGGAAGCGCAGAAGCGCGCGCGCAAGCGCCGCATCCTGCGCATCTGCGACATCGACGGACGGTTCAGCATCGACGGCAGTCGCGGCGGTAATGGCACTCACTACATCAACCATTGCTGCGAGCCGAACGCATACATGCGGACGCTTTACGGCCACGTGTTGTTCTTTGCGCTCCGCGATATTCGAGCCGGTGAAGAGATCACGATCGATTACGAACAGACGCTGCATCCGGATTCGAAGCGTTGTTTCTGCGGTGCGAAGAATTGCCGTGGGACGATCAACCGAATTTAGCAGGATGGAGCAGGACGGAGAAATCGGAGTCTACTAATGGCGCGTGGGGAGATCATTTGATGTTAAAGCGATACACATTCTGGCTTTGGATCGCGATTGCGTTCCTGCTCTTGAATATGATCATTCACTCAATCACTCTGTTCATTCAACCGGCGCCCCAAAATGAAACTGAGCGCCAGCTAATTCACTTGATGACAACTTATCACAACGACTTTGGCGCGGGCTTTCACCCTACGCCACAAAACCTTTTCACGGCGCTAAGTTCGTGCTTTTCGTTGCTTTGTTTGCTCGGCGCGCTCATGAACGCCTATCTGGTAAGAAAGCGAGTCAGCACCGAGATCATGCGCGGCGTGCTCGCGATTGATTTGTTGGTGTTCGGCATTTGTTTCGTTGTGGTGGCGATCTTCACCTTTCTGCTACCGATTATCATGACCGGATTGATTGTCGTCTTTCTAACACTCGCGTTCATTACTTTACTGCGCGAGCCGCGCATGACAACAGCGTGATTACGTCCAATAAGTACGATCCAGTGAGCGGTAATGAACCGCTTCGGAGACGTGGGCTGAAGTGATGTCGTCTGAGTTGTCTATATCCGCAATCGTCCGGCTGACTTTAAGGATTCGATCATAAGCACGCGCGGACAGTCCCAGTCGAGCCATCGCCCGTTCGAGCATGGACTCACTCTCTGAATCAATTCGACAGTACTTGCGAATCAGCCGCGGCGTCATCGCCGCGTTCGAGAAGATACCTTCGCTCGCGAATCTCTGTTGCTGCCGTTCGCGGGCATTAATGACGCGCTGGCGAATGGCGGCCGAGTCTTCAGCGTCAGGCGGCGGGTCGCCAGTCAGTTCACGAAACTTCACGGCGGGCACATCGATGTGAATGTCGATGCGATCGAGTAACGGGCCCGAAATGCGTCCGACGTAACGTTGAATTTGAAGTGGCGTGCAACGGCATTCCCGCGTTGGGTCATTCCAGAATCCGCAGGGACAAGGATTCATCGCCGCCGCTAACATCAGCGAAGCTGGAAACGTCAGCGACATTGCCGCACGGCTTATGGTTACCTTTTGATCTTCGAGCGGCTGACGGAGAACCTCAAGAACACTGCGATCGAATTCGGGTAACTCGTCAAGAAAGAGGACTCCCTGGTGCGCGAGAGAAACTTCGCCGGGGCGTGGTACGGCGCCGCCACCGATCAAGCCCGCGTCGCTGATTGTGTGGTGAGGCGAGCGGAATGGCCGTTGTGTTACTAAGCCAGCCCGACCGGTTAACCCGGCAACGGAATGAATCTTAGTTAGCTCCAGCGCGGCTTCGAATTCGAGCGGCGGCAGAATCGTCGGCAGACGCTTGGTCAGCATCGTCTTGCCGGAGCCTGGCGGTCCGATCAGGAGGATGTTGTGTCCGCCGGCGGTGGCGACTTCGAGGGCGCGCTTGGCTGCTTGCTGACCGCGCACTTCCTTGAAGTCGACGCTGTAATGATCGTCGTGAATCAGAATGTCGGAAGGATCGACGCGAATCGGTGCAGGCGGATTATCCGATCGGATCGCCGCGATCGTTTCAACTGCATTGCGAAGATCAGTAACCGCATAAACATTCACGTCCGATACGACTGCTGCTTCTTTCGCGTTCTCATCCGGCAACAGCAGATGCTTTGTATTTGATTGTCGGGCGCGCAACGCGATTGGCAGCGCGCCGCGAATTGGTCGCACGCGGCCATCGAGCGACAACTCGCCGACAGAAAGAATGTCGGTGAGGTGTTCGGCATCGCCAAGGTCACCGTTGGCGCCGAGAATGCCAAGCGCGATCGGCAAATCGAAGCTCGCGCCCTCTTTGCGGACGTCGGCAGGCGCGAGATTGATTGTCGTTTTCTGGAGTGGAAAGAAAAACGCGCTGTTGTTGATGGCGGCGCGGATGCGTTCTCGGGATTCCCGCACTGCCAAGTCAGGCAATCCGACAATTATTACCGGGGGCGCCTGGTCGACTTCGCTGCGTGACGGCGTCAGATCAACTTCGACGTCCACGAGGTTGGCATCGATTCCATAAACGGCCGCGGATTGTGTGCGGAAGAGCATGGGAGGTACGTAAACTTCAGTTTGCGCCCGATCTCGTTAGCGTTTTGTCATTCATGGAAAACAGCACACAGACTGAAGTCTATGTTACCGAAAAATAAAGCGCGCCTCTCAAAAAGAAAAGCGCGCTCGCTATGATTACAGCGCTCGAATAGAAGAGCGAACGCCTTATGGTGTCAATTATCTGCGGCGGCTGCCGGATGCCGGAGTAGTTGCGCCCGGCAACTTAATTTCCTGGCCCGCCTGTAATTCAACATTGGGCGCGATGCCATTCAGCCGCGCAACTTCATCAGCCGCGAGTTTATGCGCAGCCTCGATCTTCGCAATCGTGTCGCCTTTGCGCGCTTTCACCTTCGTAAGTGTCGGCTGAGAATTCGATTCCGGCGTTGCTGATCGTTTCCAATTCGTGAGACGAATGCTGCTGTTCGGCACGAGCAGCCTCGTCGTCGTCTTCAGATCGACACCAGGGTTCATCGCCTGAAGCGTCGCGACGCTAACGCCCGTACGGTTGGCTACGGATTGGAGGTCCTCTCCGGGAACGATCGAAATAACGCGAGTCGAATCGGACCGATCCGACGGTACGCGCTTGAGAAGGGAAGCCAGTTGCTTGCTCGTTCCCGAAGGCACGCGCAAGTTATAGCCTTCACCGCGCGGCGTAACGTCGCGTCGCAGTTCCGGGTTTAGTGCCTGAATCGCATCGACGCTTGTGCCGGTTGCGTCTGCAACCAAACGCAGGCTGGTTGATGAGCTGACCGGAATCGTTTCGAACGACATAGGCATTTCCGGACGAATGCTATGGAATCCGTATTTCTCCGGATTCTTGGCAATCATGATGACCGCGAGGATGTTCGGGACGTAATTGCGAGTTTCCTGCGCGATGTACGGATAAATCTTCCAGTAATTGGCTTCGCCCGCGCGTGAGATCGCGCGATCGACGTTAAGCGCGCCCGTGTTGTAAGCGGCCATCGCCAACAGCCAATCACCGTTGTAACGTCTTGCTAGATCTTTCAAATAGCGAGCAGAAGCAGCCGTAGGTTTCTCAATGCCGTTGCGCTCATCAACCCAAGCGGTTTGTCGCAGCCCATATTGCGTGCCCGTCCCGCTCACGAATTGCCATAGACCGGAAGCTGCTGCCCACGAGCGCGCTTTCGGACTCCACGCGCTTTCAACTTGCCCTAACCAGGTGATGTCCTCCGGGACACCTTCGCGACGGAAAGTGTCGCGCGCAATCTTCATGAATCGGCCAGAACGACGCAGCCCGGCTTCCATCGTCGAGCGGCCTCGTCCCTGGTAATAATTGATGTACTGCTGAACCAGCGGATTCAGTGTGAAGTTGAAATCCAGAGCGTTCTTCGCTTGCTCAAGAGCGGCGATGTCCTGATCGGAAACCTTCTTTTCGTCTTCTGTCAGGATAAGTTTGCTCAATGGATCGAGCGGTGAAGTTTCGAATCCTTGTTGGCGGAATCCGATCTGAACCGTCTTCGGTTCCTGTGCCTGAGCAACCTCAACTTTTTCCGCATTCGCAGTCGGAGCTGATTGAGCAACAACCGGCGTTGCATTCACTTGCTGAGGCGCCGTCTGAATCATCGGCACTTCTTCGCGATAGATTCGTTCGACAAGTTCCAGATAGAATGTCTGCAAACGCTGATTCGCGCGAACATCCAATCCCGACGTCAGAACTTCATCGACGGCCTTGTCGAACTCATCGCGAGCTTCGTAGCGTTTGTTGTCTTCGAGATTAAGCTTGCCCTTACGGAAGTGATCATTGGCCCGCTCGATCACTCGATCGATGCGCGGATCTGCTTTCTGAACTTCGGTTTGGATTTCACGACCGCCCGAACCGGCTGGCCCCTGGGCTTGAATGATTGCTGGAAAGAAAAGACTGGCGGCAAAAAAAGCGCCACTAACTAAACGAATAGGGGTACGGGTCATCAATCGTTGTTCTCCTCTGATATTGCTCTGGGCGAATCCACGACTGCGACTTCCACCTGAGTCGCGCCTGCGGCATTCACTAATAAAACATACGGAATGTGGAAAAGTTCCGCATTTTGTGGCTCAAAAAAACCAGCCACTTGAGTCGGGAGCGTATCACACGACTTTTGGGGGTGTCAAACAATAGGACCCGCCAAAAATCGGCCTCAAATGCAGGTGAGGCGGTCAAAAAGATAGATGCTGCTGGACTCGCTAAGTTGCCTCGGAAATTCTGAATCTCCAACTGCGCTAGTTAGTTCGACTGATCGCTGCCTGAGGCAGACGAGTTGGGCGCGACGTGCTGGTCACGGGAACCGCTTCTTTGGGCTTGAGAGCCTCGCGGAAAACTTGTCGCATGTTATCGACAAAGACGAACTGGATGTCTTTGAATAGGTGCTTCGGCACTTCATCGAGGTCGCGTTTATTTTGCGCCGGCAGGATTATTTTTGTCACGCGAGCGCGGCGGGCGGCGAGCACCTTCTCTTTTACTCCTCCCACCGGAAGAACGTTGCCGCGCAGAGTGATTTCGCCCGTCATAGCGACATCTTTCCGCACCGGCCGGTGTGACAGGGCCGAAACAAGAGCCGTCGCCAGAGTGATGCCCGCTGACGGGCCATCCTTGGGAATGGCGCCTTCCGGAATGTGAATGTGCAAGTCGTAGGTATTGAAATCTTCCGGCTCGATCTGAAGTTCCGTGGCGCGCGCCTTGGCATACGAGTATGCGGCCTGCGCCGACTCGCGCATGACTTCGCCAAGTTGTCCCGTCAAAACCAGATTGCCTTTGCCCTTCATGCGCAAGGCTTCTACGAACAGCACGTCGCCCCCGACTGCGGTCCAGGCGAGCCCGGTGGCGACGCCGATCTGGTCCTTCTTCAGGACTTCTTCGGGAATGATCTTCGGCGCGCCCAGAAACTCATGCAGGTTATTCGCCGAAACGCGAACCACACCATCCTGGCCCTCGCCGATCCGACGCGCGACTTTACGACAAATCGATCCGATTTCACGTTCAAGTTGCCGTAGACCTGCTTCCTGCGTATAGCGCTGAATCATCGCCAGCAGCGCTGAACGAGAGATCGCGAGGTTCTTGGGTGTGATTCCATTCTCCTCGATTTGCTTCGGCAGCAAGTGACGGCGCGCGATCTCGAGTTTCTCCTCTTCCGTGTACCCCGCGAGCCGGATGACCTCCATCCGATCGCGCAACGCCGACTGCACCGTGTCAAGCATGTTCGCAGTCGTCATGAAGATTACGTTCGATAGATCGAAGGTAACGCCCAGATAGTTATCGCGAAAGCTGAAGTTCTGTTCGGGGTCGAGCACTTCCAGTAACGCCGACGACGGATCCCCCCGGAAATCTGCCCCGACTTTGTCGATCTCGTCGAGCATAATTAACGGATTGTTCGTGCCCGCCTGCTGAATCGCTTGAATGATTCGACCGGGCATCGCGCCGACGTACGTGCGCCGGTGGCCACGAATCTCTGCTTCATCATGAACGCCACCCAAGCTCAATCGCATGAATTTGCGTCCGAGCGCGCGGGCGATCGAACGGCCTAAACTGGTCTTGCCGACTCCGGGCGGGCCGACCAGACAGAGGATGGGCCCCTTCGGTTTCTCTTTCAGCTTGCGGACCGCGAGCGCTTCGATGATGCGCTCCTTTACTTTTTCAAGTCCGTAGTGATCCTCGTCAAGAATCTTCTGCGCCTTGTGTAGATCCAGATTGTCCGTCGAAGATTTCGACCATGGCAGATCCGTCATGATCTCCATCCAGTTGCGCAGCGTCGCCGTTTCGGCCGCATCGGGATGCATGCGTTCGAGCTTTTTCAACTGTCGCAGCGCCTCATCTTCTCCGGGCTTCGGCATCTTCGCGGCTTCGATCTTTTCACGAAACTGCTGAACTTCTTCCGCCAGTTCATTGCCTTCGCCGAGTTCCGTCTGAATCGCCTTCATCTGCTGGCGTAGATAGAATTCACGCTGCGAACGATCGATGTCCGCGCGCGCTTGCGTATTGATTTCCTGCTGGACAGTGAGGACTTCAATCTCTTTGTTGAGAATTTCGTTCACCCGTCTCAGGCGCGCGGTTGTGTCGGCAATTTCCAGGACCGACTGCGCATCCTCGACTCGTAGTTCGAGATTTGAAGCTGAAAGATCGCCTAACCGTCCCGCATCATCAAGATTCGCGATGATCGCCATTACTTCCGGCGAGATGTTCTTGCCGAGGTTCGCTGCCTTCTCCATCGACGCGCGCACGTTGCTCATCAGCGCTTCGACTTCGAGCGAGCGCTCAGGCGCCGGCTCTTCCGGCATCACTTGCAACCGCGCCCGAAGGAAATCACCAGTGATATCGACCGACTTGACCTGCGCGCGCGAAACGCCCTGGACGAGGATGCGAATGCGGCCGTCCGGCAACTTCAGCATGCGCATGATCACGGCCACCGTGCCGACTTTGTAGAGGTCGTCCTGTTTCGGTTCTTCCTTATCAAGATCTTTTTGGCACGCGAGCAAGATCATCCGGTGCTCACCCAGAGCCTGATCGACCGCGCGAATCGATTTTTCGCGCGAGACGAACAGCGGCACAATCATGTACGGGTAGATGACGATGTCGCGCAAAGGAAGCAGCGGCAGTTCCTCGGGAATCTGCAACTGCGGATCTGGTTCAACCGGTTCCAGCGATACCGTAATGTCTTCGTTAACGTTTTCAACCATGAAAGTATTATCGCCTTTTTACTAATCGATTTCTGTGATCGGGACCCGGTATTCAGATCCCCGTCGGTCGTTTATCTTCGGCAAATGAATCTGTAAGACGCCGTTCTTTAGCTCAGCACTGGTGTCTTTAATGCTGATTGTCCATCGCAGCGGCACAACCCGATTGAATTGACCATAATCTCGTTCGGAGCAAAGGTGCGAAGTGATTCGCTGCCGCGGACTGCGCCGCTTCTTTTCTCCGCAAATTCGGATCTTATCGCTGTTCAGACCGATTTTGATTTCATTCGCCTTCACTCCGGGAAGTTCGATGCGAAGACAAACTTGGTCGCCGGTTTCGCAGACGTCAACGGGCGGGACGAACGAGCCGGCGATTGGCGCGGCTTCCACTTCGGCAGTTTCATTCAGCGTCGCGTACAGCCGGCCGATGCGTTCGGTGAGTTGCTTCAACTCGATCCGTTCGAGTCCGGCGGAGCCCACGCTCTTCACCATGGTTCGCTTGCGTGTTGCCATTAACTTCGCTTAAGAACGTTGCCACCGGTGCGCGCCCGTACCAGCGTCTTTAACTCGTTCATGAATTCCGAAACATCCTCGAACTCGAGATAAACTGACGCGAACCGCACGTACGCCACCTTATCGAGTTCCTTCAGCCGTCGCATGATCTGTTCGCCAATCTTGCTCGTCGGACGTTCGCGTTCAGAAGATTCCTGCACATACTTCTCAACCGCGTTCACGATGCTTTCCAACTTTGATGATGGTACCGGACGTTTCTCGCAAGCGCGCAACAATCCAGCCATAACTTTGTTGCGATCGAATGTCTCGCGGCGGCCGTCCTTCTTGATCACCATGTAAGGAATCTCGTCGATGCGTTCGTAAGAAGTAAATCGGCGTTCGCATTTCAAACATTCGCGCCGGCGACGAATTGCGTCACCTTCGCGCGATTCACGCGAATCGACGACCTTGTCTTCAAGAAATCCACAAAAAGGGCATTTCATGTCTTCATCCTCCAAATATCACGACGCAGTATTCGCCACAGTGACCGGCTCATCTTCGACCGCGTGTTCGACTGCTTTAACTTCGGTCATGGCCCGAAGCCGCCTCACGTTGATGTCACCCCGCAGAAAATAGAATAGACCGAACAACGCGGCGGGGCCGAAGTCGACGAGGTGCAAAATGATCGACGCAGCGGCGGCTTGATCGCGCCCTACACCCAACAACACCAGCGCTGCACCCGTGGCCGCGTGAAACGCACCTGCGGCGCCGCCGGGAGTCGGAACGGCCGAACCAACCATCGACCAGCCAAGGACGAACAGAACTTGTGAGATACCGAACGGAATTCCAAACGCGCGGCAGACCAAAAGATTCGCAAACGCAACCGAACCCCACAAAGCGATCGACCAGAAAACGCTGATTGTTAGTAGCCGCACGTCAGACAAGACCTTCAGCGCAGCAGCAAGTTGTTCGAGTGTGCTGAGCAGCCCACGTTTGACTCGCACCATCAACCGCGAATTCGGCAAAAACCTGCGATCTATTGCCAAAATTACGAGTTGGGAGCGCTTCTCGAACACGATTAGCAACGCGACCGCGATGAATAAAGCTCCAACCAGGCCAAATCCGAGTATGCGAGCTCGGCTGAAGTCTGCGGCCGCTGTAGTTCCGGCTTTCAGCCAGAGCAAATTTAGCGCGAACACAAGCATCACGGTCATCGTGTCATAAAGCCGCTCGACCATGATCGTGACGAATGCGGCAGCGGGACGCACTCGAGGGTCGCGCATCGGGAGAACGACAGGGCGAATAACTTCACCTGCTCGCCCAACTAACAGTACGGCGCCAAACCCGACACAGGTCGCGATCCAAACCTCGCGAAAGCTAGCTTTCGTGAGTGGTTTGAGAAACGCCTGCCAACGCGCCGCGCGCCAGACATAGGCGAGCAGAATCACGATGGCGGCGGCCAGAATCAGACGCCAATCGGAATTGCGCAGAGCGAGCTTGACCTGCTCCCAATCCAGACGCCGCCCAAACCACCAGATGATTGCAACGGCCAACAGTAACAGCGCCGCGAATTCAAAATATTTGCGATATTTTCCCAAACTGAGTTCCTGAGTCTCCCGGCCTCTTGGGGAAGAAGGCGATGTCTTTTGCTTGACTAAAGCAGAACGCAAACCACAAGATATTGGGTGGCGGAGCAAGGCTACAACAGTTTAATGGTGCAGGCAAATTCGCCGAATACGCGGTTGCTGACGCGCGGAAAACTACTTGAACTTTAGGCATTCGCCCGACGTAAAGCGCTGATGTCGGCGAAAAGTCGCCTATTTTCAAATCGGCGATCGGAGATAACGAGTGGGAGCCGCGAAACTCTTGGCTACCAGTGAAGGCGCTGAATTAGTCAGAAGATGCCGCGCAGGCGATGGTGCTGCGTGGGAAGAGATCGTCCAAAACTACAGCCGCCGCATCTACAATCTCGCTTATCGCTTCACCTCTCGCGCTGACACCGCCGAGGACCTGACCCAGGAAGTTTTCATCCGAGTCTATCGTTCTCTCGATCAATACAATCCGAAACAAGGTGATCTACAGAACTGGTTGATGAGGCTGGCACGGAATCTCATCATCGATGATTACCGTAAACGTCAGCGCGCCCCGCAGGATGAAGCCGCCGACGACCTCGAAGATCATCAATACCATCTCCGCGCGGCCGGCAACACGGTGCAGAGAGAGATGGAACGGCGGGAACTTGGCGTACAGGTGCAGGCCGGAATCGACAAGCTTTCGCACGACCTGCGCACGTGCGTGATTCTGCGCGATATCGAAGAATTGAGCTACCAGGAAATTGTCGATTTGTTAAAGATTCCGGAAGGAACTGTGAAATCCAGGATTAATCGTGGGCGCATTGAACTTGCGAAGATTTTGCGTCGTATGCGTGTAGTGGAGGCATAGAACTCCCAGACAGGATTGGAATACCCGAAAATGCTTTGTCACG
>Ga0209474_10004335_pt1 | contig 12283 bp, 11 predicted proteins | sample GraSoiAngelo_145_FD_185902 | JGI IMG/M metagenome (GOLD analysis project Ga0209474, IMG submission 185902) | Grasslands soil microbial communities from the Angelo Coastal Reserve, California, USA - 14_1009_05_20cm (SPAdes) (version 2) | ecosystem: Environmental > Terrestrial > Soil > Grasslands...
AACCTGTCGGGATACAACGTGGTTTCCCATTTGAAGTTCTAGATGAGCGACGACGTCCGTCCAATCCTCGTCGTCGGTTCGGTCGCACTCGACACCGTTCATACGCCGAAGGAGACCGCCAGCGAGGTGCTCGGCGGCGGCGCCAGCTACTTCTGCGTGGCCGGATCGATGTTCGCCCCGATCCAGCTCGTCGCCGTGGTCGGCGACGATTTCCCTGCGGCGCATCGCGCCCTCCTGGAATCGCGAAACATCGACATGCGCGGTCTCGAGGTCCTCAGGGGCAAGACGTTCCGCTGGACGGCTCGCTATTCGGGCGTCCGCCTGGAGGAGCGCGAGACGCTCGATACGCAGCTCAACGTGTTTGCCGGGTTCCACCCGGCGCTGCCGCCGGCGTACCGCAACTCGCGCGTGATCTTCCTCTCCAACATCCAGCCGGAGCTGCAGCTCGAGGTCCTGGACCAGGTCGAGAAGGCGGATTTCGTCGCCTGCGACACGATCAAGCTGTGGCTCGATACGGCGCATGCCGGCCTGGAGCGGGTGTTTCGGCGCGTCGATTGCGTCATCATCAATGACGAGGAGGCGGTGCAGTTTACGGGCCAGCGCTTTCTCCCGGCGGCCGCGCATGCCATCCTCTCCTACGGACCTCGCGCGGTGATCATCAAGCGCGGTGAGAACGGATCGCTGCTCTTCACGCAGGACCGCGTGTTCTTCGCGCCAGCCCACCCGCTGGAAACGGTGCGCGACCCCACCGGTGCGGGTGACGCCTTCGCCGGTGGTCTGCTCGGCGCCGTCGCGCGCGCGGGCCACAGCGGGGATGACGTGCTGCGCCGAGGCATGCTCTACGGCAGCGTGCTCGGTTCGCTCGCCGTCGAGGACTTCAGTGTGGGCCGCATCGTTCAGACGGATAGCCGCGAGATTGAACACCGGTTAAGTACCCTTGTGGACATGATTTCTCTCAATGGCTCTCGAGCGCAGTAGCTCATGGCCACCATTCCCGCACAGCGATACGACGTCAAGGACCTGAAGCTCGCCGACGACGGCCGGCGGATGATCGAGTGGGCGGCACAGGAGATGCCCGTCCTGCAGCAAATCCGCGAGCGCTTCAAACGCGAGCAGCCGCTCAAGGGTCAGCGCCTTTCCGCCTGCCTCCATGTGACCACCGAAACCGCGAACCTGGCGATCACCCTGAAGGCCGGCGGCGCCGAGGTCGTGCTCTGCGCCTCGAACCCGCTGTCGACCGCCGACGCGGCCGCCGCCGCGCTGGTCGCGGACCACGGGATCAGCGTCTTCGCGATCAAGGGTGAGGACAATGACACCTACTACCGGCACATCGCCTCCGCCCTCGAGCACCGGCCGACAATGACGATGGATGACGGCGCGGACCTGGTCGCCGCGTTGCACAAGGATCGCACCGACCTGATCGGGGACGTCATCGCCGAGAAGAAGGTGTTGCGCTATCCCATCGTTGCTGTCAACGAGGCGATGACCAAGCACTTCTTCGATAATCGCTACGGCACCGGCCAGAGCACGATCGATGGCATCATCCGCGCGACCAACGTCCTGCTCGCCGGCAAGGTCTTCGTGATTGCCGGCTACGGCTGGTGCGGCCGCGGCCTGGCGATGCGGGCTCGCGGCATGGGCGCCCACGTGATCGTCACCGAGGTCGAACCCGTCAGAGCGCTGGAGGCGGTGATGGACGGCTATCGCGTGATGCCGATGAAGGAGGCGGCCAAGGAGGGGGACCTTTTCGTTACCGTCACCGGTGACATCAACGTGGTCGACGAGCCGCATCTCAAGGCGATGAAGAGCGGCGCCATCCTGGCCAACTCGGGGCACTTCAACGACGAGATCAACCTCAGCGCGCTCGACGGAATGGCCGAGAGCGTGCGCACCATCCGAACGTCGCTCGAGGAGTACCGGCTCCACGACGGCCGCAAGCTCTTCGTCCTGGGCGAGGGACGGCTGGTCAACCTGGCGGCGGCCGAAGGCCACCCGGCGGCTGTCATGGACATGAGCTTTGCCAACCAGGCGCTCAGCGCGGAGTACCTCGTCGGTCACGCGCGCGAGCTGCAGCCGAGCGTCTACCCGGTCCCCGATGATATCGATCGCGAGATCGCTCGGTTAAAATTGGCCGCGATGCACATCGCCATCGACTCCCTCACCGCCGAGCAGGCCGAGTACCTGGGCGGCTGGGAGTCGGGCACGCGATGAACCGCCGCAACCATCTCTTTACCTCGGAGTCTGTCACCGAAGGCCACCCGGACAAGATCGCCGACCAGATCTCGGACGCGATCCTCGACGCCATCATGGCGAAGGATCCGCTCGGCCGGGTCGCCTGCGAGACCGCGGTCACCACCGGACTGGCGTTCGTCATCGGCGAGATCACGACCGACACCTACGTCGAGATGCGCGACATCATTCGCGACACCATCGAGCAGGCGGGCTACGACCATCCGGGGTTCGGCTTCGACGCCGAAACCTGCGGTGTGATCGTCTCCATTCAGAAGCAGTCACCGGACATCGCGCAAGGTGTTGATACCGGCGGTGCCGGCGACCAGGGCATGATGTTCGGCTTTGCCTGCGACGAGACGCCGGAACTGATGCCGATGCCAATCCAGCTCGCCCATCAGCTGGCGCGCCAGCTCGCCCGCGTTCGCAAAGACAAGACCCTGCCCTACCTGGGCCCTGACGGCAAGACGCAGGTGACGATCGAGTACGTCGACGGCCGCCCCACGCGCATCGACACCGTGGTGATCTCGGCGCAGCATACCGAGGACGTCGAGTTGGGGCGGATCCGTGAGGACCTGCAGGAGCTCGTGCTCGAGCAGGTGGTCCCCGCGAAGATGCTCGACCAACGCTCAACCATCCACGTCAACCCGACGGGCCGTTTCGTGCTCGGTGGACCCAGGGCCGACGCGGGCGTGACCGGCCGCAAGATCATCGTCGACAGTTACGGCGGATATGCCCGGCACGGCGGTGGCTGCTTCAGCGGGAAAGACCCCTCGAAGGTCGACCGTTCTGGCGCCTACGCCGCGCGTTACGTCGCCAAGAACATCGTCGCCGCGGGGCTCGCGAGCCACTGCGAGATCCAGGTCGCCTACGCCATTGGCGTGCGCAAGCCGGTCTCGGTCTTCGTGGAGACGTTCGGGACGGAGCGCGTCCCGGTCCCCAGGATCGAGGCACTGGTCCAGAAGCATTTCGACCTCAGCCCGCTGGAGATCATCCGGCAGCTCGAGCTGCGCCGCCCCATCTACAAGCAGACAGCAGCCTACGGCCACTTTGGCCGCTCCGACGTCGACCTTCCGTGGGAACGGACCGACATGGCGGACCTGCTCGCCTCCGAGGCGGGGGTTCAACGGCTCCAGGTGGTGGAGTCGCAGGACGGCTAAGACCGTCCTTGTCACGGGGATCGACGGCTTTGCCGGAAGCCACCTCGCCGACCTTCTCCTGCGGCGACGCCACACCGTTCACGGCACCATCCGCGGGGATCGACCGGCGCTGCGCGCGGAGCTCGCGCCGCGCGTCCAGACCCATCCGGTGGATCTCCTCGATCGGGACCGGGTCGAGACCCTGGTCCGTGAGATTCAACCGCAGTGGGTCTTTCACCTGGCGGCACTGAGCAGCCCGGCGGCGTCCTGGGGCGACCCCGCTGCGACGATCGCCACCAATGCCGGGCTCGAGGCCAATCTGCTGGCGGCGCTCGTCAAGCAGAAACCGATGCCGCGCGTCGTCGTGGTCGGTTCCGCGGATGAGTACGGCCAGCCGGTCGGCGGCGCCCGCCGGCTCGACGAGGCCACCCCGCTGCGGCCGCTGTCACCCTACGGCGTGAGCAAGGTGACGCAGGATCTGCTGGCGCTCCAGTATTACCTGAGCCATGGCCTGGCGGCGATTCGAGTCCGGCCCTTCAACCATGCCGGCCCGCGGCAGGCGCCGACCTTCGCCGTCGCCAGCTTCGCCCAGCAGATCGCCCGCATCGAGCTGGGGAAGCAGCCGCCGGTCTTGAAGGTTGGCAACCTCGAGGCGCGACGCGACTTCACCGATGTGCGCGACATCGTGCGCGCCTACCTGCTGGCGGCGGAGAAGGGCAAGCCGGGCGAGGTCTACAACATCGGATCGGGGACGGCGACGCGGCTTCGCGAAATTGTCGCCATGCTCCTCAAGATGACCCGTACCCGGATCACCCTGGAGGTGGATCCGACGCGAAAGCACGCGGTCGAGGCGGAGGTCTACGTCTGCGACGCGCGCCGCTTCCAGCGGCTGACCGGCTGGGGCCCGAAGATCGGGCTGGAACGCATGCTGCGCGACACGCTCGATGACTGGCGGCGCCACGAGCGGAGCGTGGCCTGATGGCGCGGCATGTCGTGATCCTGGCGGGAGGAAGCGGGACGCGGCTGTGGCCCCGGTCGCGCGAGAAGTCGCCCAAGCACCTGCTCACCCTCCATGGGGCGCAATCCTTGCTGCAGTCGACCTACGCGCGGGTGTCGCGCCTGACAGACAACGTCTATGTCGTGACGGAACAGTCCCAGCTGAAGAGCATTCGCGAGCAGTTGCCCAAGCTCTCTGACGAACAGTTCATCGTCGAGCCGGCGCGGCGCGGCACCGCCTCGGCGCTCGGCCTGGCCGCCCTCGCCATCGCGGAGCGTGATCCGCAGGCGACCATGCTCTCGGTCCACGCCGACCACTATCTCGGTCACGACGAAGATGCGTACCTGAAGACTCTCGACGCCGAGGCGCGCTGGGCGGAGTCGAAGCGCTCGCTGGTGACCGTCGGCCTGCGACCACCGTATGCCTCGACCGCGTTCGGCTATATCCAGGTCGGGCCGCCGCTCGATGGCGACGAGGCGCCGGCGGTGTATCGGGTGGTCCGTTTTGTGGAAAAGCCTGATCTCAAAACCGCCGAAGGCTTTTTAGTATCGGGCTCTTACCTCTGGAACCTGGGCCTCTTCAGCTGGCCAGTCGACGTGCTCTTCAGCGAGATGGCGAAGCACGCCCCCCAACTCTATGCGGGGCTGGAGCAGGTGAAGGACGCTCGCCGAGCTGGGGATGACGCCGATCGCATCTACCAGATGTTGCCCACCGAAGCCATTGACTACGCGGTGCTGGAGCGCACCACGAACCTGCTGGTCGTCGGGGCCACCTTCGAATGGCACGACCTTGGATCTTGGGCGGACCTGCACGACATCCTGCAGCGGGACGAGGCGGGCAACTTCGTCGAGGGCGAGTCGGTGTTGATCGATTCGAAAAACTGCATGATCCACTCGCCTCGCAAGCTGGTGGCCGCGGTCGGCCTCGAAGACATGGTCGTGATCGAGACCGACGACGCCATCCTGATCTGTCCCAAGGCGCGCTCACAAGACGTCAAACTGATCGTCGATCGCCTCAAGCAGATGGGCAAGACCCAGTACCTCTGAGCGTCGTTACACTGTGGCCGTGGCAAAGCGCGCGCTGATCACCGGCATCACCGGTCAGGACGGTTCCTATCTCGCCGAGCTCCTCCTGGAGAAGGGATACGAGGTGCACGGTGTGGTGCGCCGCTCTTCGAGCATGAACCGCAGCCGCATCGACCACCTGGAGCACGCCCATCCGGAGCATCTCGAGGGAGCGCGCTTCACGCTGCATTACGGGGACATGACGGACTCCGGCGGCCTGAACCGCCTCGTCATGACCGTCGAGCCGGACGAGATCTACAATCTGGCCGCCCAGAGCCAGGTGCACATCTCGTTCGATCAGCCGGAGTACACGGGCAACACCGACGGGCTAGGCACCACGCGGCTACTCGAAGCCATCCGCGCGACCGGTCGCTCCACGCGCTTCTACCAGGCGTCGACCTCCGAGATGTTCGGCACGACGCCGCCGCCGCAGAACGAGCAGACGCCGTTTCATCCGCGCAGCCCCTATGGCGTCGCCAAAGTCTACGCACACTGGATGACGGTCAATTACCGCGAGGCCTACGACATGTTCGCCTGCAGCGGCATCCTCTTCAATCACGAGTCGCCGCGCCGCGGCGAGAACTTCGTCACGCGCAAGGTGACCCGCGGCGTCGCCGCCATCGTCGCCAAGCGCTCCACAAAGCTCCGGCTCGGGAATCTCGACTCCAAGCGCGACTGGGGCCACGCCAAAGACTACGTCGAGGCGATGTGGATGATGCTGCAGCAGGACAAGCCGGATGATTACGTCATCGCCACCGGTGTCCAGTGGACGATCCGCCAGCTGGTCGAGCTCGCCTTCGGGCTGGTCGGCCTCGACTGGCAGGACCACGTCGAAGTGGACAAGGCGTACTTCCGTCCCGCGGAGGTACCCGACCTGCGCGGCGACCCCAGCAAGGCGCGGGCCAGGCTGGGCTGGCGCCCCAGGATCACCTTCCAGGAAATGATCCGGGAGATGCTGCAGTACGACCTCGCCGCTGCCGGGCTCAAGCCCGAGTCGTACCTCCGCGAGCGGTCGGCGAAAGCCAGCTGATCGATTCCCGGCCCGCCGATTAGGATTAGTGGCGGATGGGGACCCGATAGCGTTGGCCGTCGAGATCAAGTTCGGTACGGACGGCTGGCGTGGCATCATCGCCGACGACTTCACCTATGAGTCGGTTCGCATTGCCACCCAGGGGATCGCGCAATACCTCGTCAGCCGCCCAAACCCATCGGCCATCGTCGGATACGACACGCGCTTCGCCTCGGATCTGTTCGCCCGCGAGGTGGCCCAGGTGCTGGCCGCCAACGGCGTCAAGGTCTTCGTCATCAACGCCCCGGCGCCGACCCAGGTGTCGACCTACGCCATCCTCGACAAGCGGGCGAGCGGCGGACTGGTGATCACCGCCAGCCACAATCCGTACTACTTCAGCGGCCTCAAATACAAGCCGGAGTACGCCGGCTCGGCGTCACCCGAAGTCACCGCCCGGCTCGAGGAGGAAATCGAGCGCGTGCAGCGCGGCGGGCGGGTGCGCCAGGTCCGCTTCGAGGATGCCCGCGGCGACGGGAAGATCGAGGTCTTCGACCCGCAGCCCGCCTATGCCGCCCAGCTCAACCGGCTCGTCGACCTGGGCGCGATCAAGGCGGCCGGCCTCAAGATTCTCCACGAGCCGATGTACGGCGCGAGCCAGGGCTACGTTAGGGCGCTCCTCTCGGGGGGCAAAACGACCGTCGAGGAGATCCACAGCGAGCGCAATCCGGGTTTCGGCGGCATGCACCCGGAGCCGATCGCGCAGTACATGCCCGAGGCGATGGAGCGGATGCGAAAGGGCCGCTTCGACCTCTGCATCGCCAACGACGGCGACGCCGACCGCGTCGGCATCATCGACGAACGGGGCACCTTCGTCAACCAGTTGCAGGTGATGGCCTTGCTCATGATGTACCTGGTGGAGAAGCGAGGCCTGAAAGGCGATGTCGTCCGCTCATTGACCTCGACCTCGATGGTCGACAAGCTGGGCGAGCGCTTCGGGGTCAAGGTTCACGAGCTGAAGGTCGGCTTCAAATACATCGGGCCAAAGATGGCGGAGACCAACGCCATGCTCGGCGGCGAAGAGAGCGGCGGCTTCGCGTTCCGCGGTCACATTCCCGAGCGCGATGGCATCCTCTCGGGCATCACCTTCGCCGACATGATCGTCAAGTACGGCCAGCCGCTGTCGAAGATCATGGCCCACCTGACCGAGTTGGTGGGGCCGCACTTCTACGCCCGCCACGACCTCCACCTCGACCGGCAGGAGTATGCGGCCAGGCGTGCCGAGCTCTACGGCCGGCTCGAGAAAGAGCCGCCCACCGAGGTCGCCGGTGCGCGAGTGGCACGGTCGCGCACCGATGACGGCTTCAAGTACTACCTCGAGGACGGCAGCTGGGTGCTGGTCCGCTTTTCCGGGACGGAGCCGCTGATCCGCGTCTACAGCGAAGCGTCCTCGAAGGAGCGGGTCGATCAGCTGCTCGCCTCGCTCGAAGAGAAGCTCGGGCTGCGCCAACTTGTCTGACATCGTCAAGAAGCCCTGGGGCTGGGAGAACCGCTTCGCGGTCACCGACAAATACCTCGGCAAGGTGATCCACGTCAACGCCGGGGAGATGCTCAGCCTTCAATATCACCGGCAGAAGGACGAGACCTTACTGGTGGTCAAAGGGGCCATGGAGCTGCAGCTGGAGGACGACCAGGGCCAGCTGCAGACTCACCGCCTGACCCCCGGGATGTCGCGCCGGATCATACCGGGACGCAAGCATCGGATGATCGGAGTGGAGGACTGTGAGTTCTTCGAAGTGTCCTCCCCCGAGATCGATGACGTCGTCCGGCTGGAAGACAAATACGGACGGCAGGGAACCAGTACGGCCTAACTCACCTTTCCACACTTTCCACAGCGCCGTGGCGTCGCGTCGAACATTTGTTTTCGAATACAAATTCGCTCCGCGCAGACGCGGTCTTTCCCCAGCCCCAAACGGACGTTTCCCTGCTAGACTAGCCGCCATGTCGGAAGCCCTGGCGAGTTCTTCCGCGACCCTTCGGCCAGGGCAACAAGTACGGTCGAGAGTCCGGCCCACGGCGCGCCCGGTCCAGCTCGGTACCCGCTACCTCGGACTCCTCTCCGCCTGGGCGGTCGCGCTCGGTCTGACCTTCAAATCCGAGCTGCTCTCCCCGACCCAGGTGTGGCAGGCGACCGCCGCCCTGGCGGTGCTCGTCACCCTCGGCCTGGTCTTCTTGCACGCGCGCAACCGCACCCCGGCGTTTCTGAGTCTCGATCACTACATCACCCCGGTGCTGGTGATCATCGCCGCGGCGGCGTTCTCCATCCTGGCGCCGGACTACCGGGTCCACGCGCTCGCGATGCTGACCATGGGCGCATTCATCTTCGCCAGCAGCTTCGTCGACCTCTCGCGGGGCATGGGCCGCGAGCGCCCGCTGCACCGGTTCCTCCGCGACGCGACCACCTTCTGTGCGCTGCTCGCGCTCTTCTTCCTCGTGCTGCAATCGAACGACCTGCCGAATGTCGTCAAGTTCAGCGCGATCTTCGTCATCGCGCTGCTGAGCGGCTATCGCAGCTTCCGCTTCGCGACCAAGCGCGAGGGCCTGGCTCTACTGTCCGCCTTCCTGACCGCCGGCACTGTCACCTTCGGCGCGTTCGGCATGGTGACCTACCTCAACCAGGGGAGCCAGTATGTCGCCGTCATCCTCGCCTTCGCCTGGTATGCCTGGCAGGGGCTCACCGTCCACGCTCTCGACGACTCCCTGACGCGCCGGATCATGTTCGAGTACGGGCTCTTCGCCGTGATCTGCGTCTACCTGATCGCGCTCGCGCTGGTGACGGGCCGCCCGATCGGTTAGCCGTCGATCGAGGGCTGCGCCACGAACTGGCCGGCGGCATCGTTCGCCCCCAGCCACTGATACGCGGTCAGCAACTTCAGGTTGGTGTCACCGCGGGCGTCGAAGCTCATGGCGCCCATCGCGCCGCGGTAATCCCGGGTCGCTGAGACCTGCTTGAGCACCTGGTCGCGAGTGGGCAGCGCTCCGCCGGCGTCGTCGATCGCCCGCCCGATAGCCGCGATCAGAAGCCGGGTGGCATCGTAGGCCGGCAGGCTGTAGGCGCCCACCTCGTGCCCGTACGCCGTCTGGTAGTTGTGCATGAATGCCTGCGCGCCTCGGAGAACGGCGGGGTAGGGACCGACGATGGTGTAGTAGCTGCCGCGCGCCGCCGCGCCGGCGGCCTTGGCAAACTGGCTGCTGGCCAGCCGGTCACTTCCGATCAGCGGCACCTGCGGCATCCGCGTCGCCATCTCGCGCCGAAACGACGCCGCCATGCTGATGCTGGTGCCGGCAAAGTAGATGACGTCCGCGCCGAGTTCGAGAGCACGCTGGACGCGCGAGCCGAAGGCGGGCGGCTGGTTGGGATCGAAGGCGCCCAGGTCCGAGGGGTCCACGACCGTCCCGCCGTCTCGAACAAACCGCGCGTTAAACGCGGTCGCAATGCCCAGCCCGAAGCTGGTCTGATCATTGGTGACGAAGGCCCGCTTCTTGCCCAGTGTCCGGAAGGCGAGGTCGGCGCCGGCCGCCCCCTCGACCAGTTGGGTCGTCACCACCCGGAAGAAGTTATTGGGACCGCTCGGTCGAAGCCGCGCGGTCAGCCCCTGGCAATGCCCGTCCGGTGGCTCCTGGGACAGGCATTCATTCGTCGTGCCGGGGCTGACCATGGTGAGCCGGGCGGCGTTCGCCACCGGCAGCTCGCTCCTGGCCACGCTGTCATGCAGCGGGCCGATCATCGCGAGAACCCGCGCGTCTTGGGAAAGGAGCTGGACATTCTTCGCGCCCTTCGCCGGGTCATGGATTCCCTGGCTGACATCGTCATAGCTGACGGCCTGCAGGTCGAAACAGGCATCCGGGTGGCGAGACGGGCCGCACACCCGCCCGACCTGCCTGATGGCGAGGTCGATGGCGTTCTTCGCCGGCAACCCATCGGGCGCGTCGTCGCCGCTGAGCGGCAGGTCCACCCCAAGCTTGATGACCCCCATGGTGTGCGCGGGTGTGCCGGCGCCCACGATGCAACCGGCGAGCAGTAGCGTGCCCAGCATCAGGACGGCGAGGCGGCAGCGGTTCATCGCGCGGTCGCCCGCTGGGGATCGATTCGCAAAATGCGGCCAGATGTGTCGGTGACCCAGAGCGAGCCGTAGCCGTAGGCAAGCGTGAGGCCAGGCTGGTCGATGGTTTTGACCACTCGGTTTGACGCCGGGTCGATGGCCTCGACGGTGATTCCCCCGAGCCAGATCCCGGAGGGGGCCACCGCGATCGCATCCTGGCCGCTACGCCCATTGAAGGTGTTGACGTCGAGCGTCGCGGCCACCGTGTTCGTCGTGGGATCGATCCTCGACAGCGTGCCGATGCCTTCGTTGCGCACCCAGACCGCGCCGTTCGCCACGGCGACGGGCAGCGGGGTCGGCGCCGACCAGCACGATGCGCTGCACGGCACCGGAATGGTGGCGACAACCCGGTTCGAGCCGGCGTCGATCCGCGCCACGGTGCCGGTCCGGCTGATCGCCACCCACACGTTCTCGCCGTCGAGCGCGAGCCCCGACGGACCACCAGGCTGTGCGATCGTCTGCACGACCTGTTTCGAGCGAACATCGATCCGAACCACGACGTTGTCGTCGTAGCTGGTGACCCACAGCGCCTGATCGTTGGCCCTGAGCTCGAAGGGTGTGACGCCGACGGGGATGGACGCGACCTGGTGGCCGTCTTTGGGATCGATGGCGAGGATCGTGTTGGTGTCGTTCTTCGCGACCCAGAGCAGCCCGTTCGCGGTGGCTATGGAGCTCGGCAGGTCGCAGCGACGGACGTGGAAGGTCGTGACCATGAAGCTATGGACCGATCCGTAAGGCTGGCACACGCGCCGGTAGAAGGCGCCGGCGTCTCCAACGTGAAACGTGGCGACACGGCGATTGGAGGCGGGATCGATCCTGGAAACGGTTCCGTCCCCGGTATTGGGGATCCAGACCGCTCCGAGCCCGACCGCGGGCGTGCCGGGCCGCGACCCGACGGCGATGCTGGCGAGCACCGGTCCGGAGGGGACGGCCTGGGAGGGCGTGCACGAAACCAGCGCCAGCACGATCGCCCCCACGACCCCGACGCGACTCGCCCGCGCGCCCGAACTAGATCCCGAGGTACGCCCTCTGGACGTCGGGGCTTTCGAGGAGCATCTTGGTCGGGCCTTGCTTGACGATGCGCCCGGTCTCCAGTACGTAGCCCCGATTGGACACGGTGAGCGCCTTGGTGGCGTTCTGCTCGATCAGGAGGATGGTCGTGCCCTCGCGGTTGATGTCACGAATGATGTCAAAGATCTGGTCGACGAGGATGGGTGCCAGTCCGAGCGAGGGCTCGTCGAGGAGCAGCACCTTTGGCTTGGACATCAGCCCGCGGGCGATCGCCAGCATCTGCTGCTCGCCGCCCGAGAGGGTGCCGCCGATCTGGTGCAGGCGCTGCCTGACCCGTGGAAAGAGCGTCAGGACGTGCTCCTGGTCACGTCGGATACCCTCTCGGTCTTTGCGCCGGTAGGCGCCGAGGACCAGGTTGTCGCGCACGCTCATTCGGTGGAAGATGCGACGCCCCTCGGGTACGTGACCGATCCCGAGCCCGACGATCTGTGCGGCGGGAAGGTGGGTGATGTCCCTGCCACGCAGTCGCACCTGTCCCCGCGACGCCGGCGTCAGCCCGGAGATGGTTCGCAGGGTCGTGGTCTTCCCGGCGCCGTTGCTGCCGATGAGGGTCACGATCTCCCCCTCCTCGATGCTGAGCGACACGCCCTGAAGCGCATGGACCCGGCCGTAAT
>Ga0209474_10004336_pt1 | contig 12282 bp, 13 predicted proteins | sample GraSoiAngelo_145_FD_185902 | JGI IMG/M metagenome (GOLD analysis project Ga0209474, IMG submission 185902) | Grasslands soil microbial communities from the Angelo Coastal Reserve, California, USA - 14_1009_05_20cm (SPAdes) (version 2) | ecosystem: Environmental > Terrestrial > Soil > Grasslands...
GCCTCGTGGCGGCGGGGTACGGCGTCATGGTCGGCATCCCGACGCTTCGCCTGCGCGGTCCGTACTTCGCGATCGCGACCATCGGCGTGGGCGAGGCGACCCGGCTGTTCTTCGTGAACTTCGACGACATCTTCGGGGTCACCCTGACGCGGGGCGTGACCGGCCTGTCGCTCCCGTCGTACGACGCGGTGACGGTGCACTACGCGACGATCGTGGTCTTCGTCGTCGTCATGCTCACGACGATGTGGGTCCGCGCCGGTCGCTTCGGCCTTGGTCTCTTCGCCATCAACATGGATCGCGACGCGGCCGAGACGGCCGGCGTGCCGACGGCGCGGCTGCAGGTCCTCGCGCTCGCGCTCTCGGCCTTCTTCGCCGCGTCGGCCGGCTCGCTCTACGCGGCCCGCCAGCAGTTCCTCGATCCAGCGTCGATGTTCGGGTTCGACAAATCGATCGCCCTCGTGCTCATGCCGGTCGTCGGCGGGCTCGGGACCGTCTGGGGTCCCGTGTTCGGCGCCATCTTGTATTCCGCGGTGCAGGACCAGATCACGTCGATCGTGCGGAACCCCTACCTCCCAGCGCTCATCTATGGCGTGTTGCTCATCCTCATCGTCATGTTCGAGCCGCTCGGCATCGCGGGGCTCTTGGGCCGGAGCACGAAGTACGCGCGGGCCCTCCTCATGCCGCGGGATGGCGAGCCATGACCACCGGCGCACCCCTCGTGGTGGGTCAGGCCGTCACGCGGCGCTTCGGTGGCCTGATCGCGGTGAACGCCGTCGACATCGAGGTGCGCGAGGGCGAGATCTTCGGTCTCATCGGGCCGAACGGCGCGGGGAAGACGACGCTGTTCCGGCTCCTGTCGGGGATCTACCGGCCGACCAGCGGCTCCATCACGCTGCGTGGCACCGAGATCGGCGGGCGCTCGGCCCATGCGGTCACTGCCCTGGGCATCGCCACGACCCACCAGATCGTCCGGCCCTTCCCGGAGATGCCGGTCGAGAAGAACGTGCTGGTCGGCGTCCTGTACGGACGGAGCAAGCTCGGCGGACGGGCGGCGGACGAGGAGGTCGAGCGGATCCTCGAGCTCACCGAGCTCATGCCACACCGCGACACCCTCGGCCGGTCGCTCACGCTCGCCCGCCGGAAGCGTCTCGAGGTCGCGCGCGCGCTCGCGACGCGGCCGGACGTGCTGCTGCTCGACGAGGTCGCGGCCGGCCTCAATCCGACGGAGAGCGCCCGGATGGTGGACCTCATCCGGAGGGTGCGCGACTCGGGCGTCACGATCGTGATGGTCGAGCACGTCATGAAAGCGATCATGTCGCTCTCCGACCGGATCATGGTCATGGACCTCGGCCGGCGGATCGCGCTCGGCACGCCGGCCGAGATCGCGAAGGACCCGGCCGTCATCACGGCATACCTTGGCGATCGCGCGGTCGCGTCCTGATGGCCGCGGTCCTCGAGGTACGGAACATCGCGGCCGCCTACGGGGACGTCCAGGCGCTGTGGGCGGTCAGCTTCGACGTCGACGAAGGGAAGATCGCGACCCTGCTCGGCAGCAACGGCGCGGGAAAGACCACGACGCTCCGCGTCATCTCGGGTCTCCTCCCGGCCCTCGAGGGCGAGGTGCTCCTGCGAGGGCGGCGCATCAGCGGCCTCGCGCCGCACGCGATCGTCGATCTCGGCGTGATCCAGGTGCCCGAGGGGCGGCACCTCTGGCCGAACATGACGGTCGAGGACAACCTGCTGCTCGGCGCGTACAGCCCGCGGGCTCGGGGACAGCGGGGCGAGACGTTGCGCACGGTGTACGCGCTCTTCCCGCGTCTGGCCGAGCGCAGGGCCCAGGCGGCGGGCACCCTCTCCGGCGGCGAGCAGCAGATGGCCGCGATCGGTCGCGGGCTCATGGGCAAGCCCGAAGTGCTCATGCTCGATGAGCCGTCGTTGGGCCTGGCCCCGATCCTCGTCGACGAGGTCTTCCGGGTGCTCGGCGACATCGTCGGCCAGGGCGTGACCGTGCTGCTCGTCGAGCAGAACGTCCATCGCGCGCTCGAGGTCGCGTCGACGGCGAGCGTCATCGAGAACGGCCGCGTCGTGCTCTCGAGATCCGCGGCTGAGATGGCGAACGATCCCAATGTCCGGAGCGCGTACCTCGGCCTCTAGGTATTCTCGACGGCGGTGTCCGAGCTACCTCCCGTGTTGACCCCGGCGTACCGGCTCGTCCTGCGGCTCGAGATCGACAACCATCCCGGGATGTTCGCCGAGGTCGCTCGCACGATCGGCGCGCGCGGCGGCAGCCTTGGCGCGATCGATCTGGTCGAAGCGACCCCCACGAAGCACGTGCGCGACGTCACGGTCGACGTGCCGGATGAGCCCACCGGCGAGCGTCTGGCCGATGACCTTAAGCGCCTGCGGGGCGTCGTCGTTCGGTCGGTCTCGGACCGCACGTTCCTCATGCACCTCGGGGGAAAGGTCGCGATGGCGGGCCGGGTCGCGGTGCGGAACCGCGACGATCTCTCGCTCGTGTACACCCCTGGCGTGGCCCGCGTGTCCAGGGCGATCGCCGCCGATCCGGAGCGCGCCTGGGCCTTGACCCAGCGGGCGAACGCGATCGCGATCATCTCCGACGGGACCGCCGTCCTCGGCCTGGGCAACGTCGGACCGCTCGCCGCGCTGCCGGTGATGGAAGGGAAGTCGCTCCTCTTCGCGGATCTGGCCGGCGTCTCCGCGTTCCCGATCGTGATCCAGCCCGGCACCGTCGATGAGATCGTCGATGCGGTCGCGCGCATCGCCGTGGGCTTCGGCGGCATCAACCTCGAGGACATCGCCGCGCCGGCGTGCTTCGAGATCGAGCGGCGGTTGCGTGAGCGTCTCGACGTCCCGGTGTTCCACGATGACCAGCACGGGACCGCGATCGCGGTCCTCGCGGGCCTCCGCAACGCCGCCGCGGTGTGCGGCGTCTCGATCAACGAGCTTCGGGTGGTCGTCCTGGGGGCCGGCGCGGCCGGCGTCGCGACGGCCCGGCTGCTGCGTACGGCGGGCGCGAAGCACGTCATCGTCGCGGACCGTCACGGCACGATCACGACGGCACGCACCGATCTCAACCTCGAGAAGCGCGCGCTCGCCGAAGAGCTTGGATCCAACGACGCGGTCCGGCCGTTCGCCGCGGCGCTCGCAGGGGCGAATGTCCTGGTCGGCCTCTCGGGTCCGCGTCTCGTGACCATCGAGATGATCCGCACGATGGCCCGGCCGCGGATCGTGTTCGCGATGGCCAATCCTGATCCGGAGGTCGATCCGGTCGCGACGGCGGCGGAGGTCGACATCATGGCCACCGGCCGCAGCGACTTCCCGAATCAGGTGAACAACGTGCTGGCGTTCCCCGGCGTCTTCCGGGGGCTGCTCGATGCCCGCGCCACGACCATGACCACGAACATGGAGCTCGCCGCGGCCGCCGCGCTCGCCGACAGCGTCCCCGCGCCCCTGCGTTCGGCCGAATACATCCTCCCGTCGGTGTTCGACGCGGCGGTCGTGCCCGCCATCGCGAAGGCCGTGAGCGCGGCCGCGCGCGCCGACGGTGTCGCGCGACGGACCGATCGCGACGCCGCGCCCGGTCCGGCGGGCCGTTCGATCGCCGGGTAGCTGGCACCGGCCCTGCAGCGGTGCGGCGCATGAAACGCCGTCCCGCGCGTCGCGACGACAGTGCCGCGCCGAGCGACCCGGAGCCCCGCGAGCCCGAGCATCAGGACGACACGCCCCTCCGGCCGGTGGACGACGTGCTGGACCGCGATGCGGCCAACGGCGTCGGCGGCGACGACGCCGATTTCACCGATCAGCCGCTCGCGACCGATGCGGCCGAGGTGGTCGAGGACGACGAGGGCGGCCGAGCCTACTTCCCGCCGACCGATCCGGTCCTTCGCCCGAACACCACCGAGCCTGAGATCCTGGGTGGCTTCGCCCCGACCGCCGATGCGCCCGCGCCCGATCGCTCCGCGGACGGACCCGTGGGTGACGAGGCGCTCGCCGATGCGGTCCGCGATGCCCTCGCCCTCGACGCGTCCACCGCGGACCTGCACCTGAACGTCGAGGTGCGGAACGCGGTCGTCCACCTGCGCGGCACCGTCCTGGGCATCGAGGATGGCGAGAATGCCGAAGCCGTCGCGGCGGCCGTCCCGGGCGTCGTCGAGGCCGTCGACGAGACCGAGGTCTCTGGCTAGCGCCCCTTCCAGACGGGAGGCCGCTTCTCCAAGAACGCAGTGACGCCTTCGCGGAAGTCCTCCGAGCCGTACGCGAGGTCGACGATGTCCTCGCCCGCGCCCAGACGCTCGCGCTCGGCCTCGAGCACGCGCAGGACCGCGAGCTTCGTGGCCCGAATGGTGAGTGGCGCGTTCTTGGAGATGCGGTCGGCGAGCGCCGCGACGTGGGCCTCGATGCGCTCAAGCGGTACGACCTCGTTGAACGCCCCGGCCGCCTGCGCCTCGGCGGCGGTGGCGAGACGTCCGGTGAACAGGAGCTCCTTCGTCACCGCGGGACCGACGACCTGTACGAGCCGCGCGATGTTCCGCAGAGACAGCGTGTTGCCGACCGTCCGGGCGATCGGAACGCCGAAGCGCGCGTTCTCCGCCGCGATCCGGATATCACAGGCGAGCGCCAGCGCCGCTCCACCGCCGGCCGCGACGCCGCGGATGAGCGCGATCGTCGCCTTCGGCAGTCGCTCGACCGCGGCGATCGTGCGCTCGACGTGCTGCTCGTAGGCGAGGGCGCCGGCAAGGTCCCGGATCTCACCGACCTTGCGGATGTCGCTACCCGAGATGAAGGCCTCGTCCCCCTGTCCCTGGAGGACGACGACGCGGATCGCGTCGTCCGCGGCGAGATCGGCGGCGATCTCGGCCAGGCTCGCGTACATCTCCTGGGTGAAGGCGTTCCGTGCCTCGGGACGATCGAAGGTGACCCACCCGACGGCACCCCGCTTCTCGACACGGACGCTCATCGCGCGCTCGCGAGCAGGGCGTCGATGTCGTCTCGGGGCAGCCCGGCCTCCTCGAGGACCTCCCGCGTGTGCTCGCCCAGGAGCGGCGCGGCGTGTCGCATGACCGGCGGCGTATCCGACAGATGGAGCGGCGACCCGATCGCACGGACCGAGCCGAGGACCGGGTGGGGGAGATCCACGAAGAGACCACGCTCGCGAAGGTGCGGGTCGGCGAACACGGCGCCAAGATCGTTGATCCGTCCGCACGGCACGCCCGCTGCGCCGAGGCCGCGCATCCACTCGTCCGTCGTCCGAGTGACCGTCACCGCTTCGATAATGGCGGCGAGCTCGCCGGCGCGCTCGTGCCTCGTCGTCGCGTCGCGCCATCGCGGATCCGCGGCCAGATGCTCCAGCCCAGTGGCCCGGCAGAACGCCGTCCACGTCGGCGGGCTCGTCGCGCCGATGGCCACGTAGCCGTCCGCTGTCCTGAACGCCTGGTAGGGCGCGGACACCCGGTGCGCGGAGCCGAGCGGTCCCGGCACCTCACCGGTCGTGAGGTACACGCCGGACTCCCAGATCGCCAGGGAAACGCCGCTCTCGAGGAGCGAGAGGTCGATGAGCTGTCCGCGGCCGGTCCGGTCGCGCGCGATGAGCGCGGTGGCGATCGCGAACGCGCCGTAGAGGGCGGAGGCGAGGTCGACCGCCGGGACCCCGACCTTCACCGGCGGCCGGCCGGCCTCCCCGGTGACGCTCATCAGGCCGCTCTCGGCCTGGAGGATGAGATCGAGGCCCGCACGGTCACGGTAGGGGCCGGTGCGCCCGAATCCGGTGATCGAGCAGTAGACCAGCCGAGGATGCGACGGCGCGAGGGCCTCGTATCCCACGCCGAGCGCGTCGAGGGTGCCTGCCCGGAGGTTCTCGATGACCACGTCGCTCGTCGCGACGAGCCGCCGGAACGCCTGCCGTCCAGCATCGGACTTGAGATCGAGCGCGACGCTGCGCTTGTTCCGGTCCAGCCGCAGGAACCCGGCGCCGTCCGGGCTGCCGCGGGCGAACGGTCCGAGGGCGCGCGAGTAGTCGCCGCCCTCGGGGGCTTCGATCTTGACCACGTCCGCGCCCATATCGGCGAGCATCGTCCCGGCGTACGGCCCCGCCATGTAGTTCCCGAGCTCCAGGACGCGAACGCCCTCAAGCGCCGCGGTAGGCACCGATCACCCGCGCGTAGAAGGCGAGCAGCCGATCGGTCACGTGGGACCAGTCGAACTCCCGTGCCCGGGTGGAGCCCCCTTCGCCCAGGCGCTTGCGGAGCTCCGGCGTGGTGACGAGACGCTCGAGCGCGCCGCAGAGCGCCTCGACGTCGCGCGGATCGACCAGGAGTCCGGAGACGTTCCGCTGGATGACGCGCTTGTAGCCGTGGATGTCGCTCGCGATCGCGGCGGTACCGGCGGCCATCGCCTCCAGGAGGACGATCCCGAACGACTCCTGGCCGGTCGAGGGGGCGCTGAAGATGTCGGCGGTCTTGTAGAAGCGCGCCTTGTCGGTCTCGCTCACCCGGCCGGCGAACAGCACGTCGCCCACGCGCTCCTCGTGCACGAAGCTCCGCAGGTCGCCCAGCTCCGGACCCCGGCCGCAGACGATCAGGCGGGTCTCGGGGTAGCGCTCCTTCAGCTTCGCGTAGGCGCGCAGCAGGTACAGCGCCCCTTTGCGCGGCTCGACCCGGCCGACGAACAGGATGTTGGTCTTGCCGTCGCGGTACTCGGGAAAGGGTTTCGCGCTCGCGAAGAAGTCGACGTCGACGCCGTTCGGGATGATCTCGTAGTCGCCCGGGAAGTAGCGCGAGATGAAGTGGCGCGCCGCGCTGGAGACCGCGATGCGGCCGTCCAGCTTGTTCATGTAGCGCTGGGCGATCGGGCGGAACGCCCAGTAGCCGAACGAGAAGCCACCGAACGCATGGAAGGTCCCGACCTGGGGGCACGATTTGCGGTCGAGGATCTGCGCGGAGAGGAGGGGCACCAGCGGCTCGTGGTGGTGGATGATGTCGAAGCGCTCGCGGTCGAGGATCTTCGTCACGAGGTATTCGAGGCGCGCCGACAGGGTGATCCGGCCGACGCTGCCGTTGTACGGCACCGCGATCGCCTGGCCGATCTGGATGACGTCCTGCGCGGGCGGGTCGTCGCCCCAGGGTGCGGTGATGATGCGGACCTCATGACCGCGGTCGCGCAGGTTCTCATACGTCTCGCGGATGTTGTCGTTCGCGCCGCCGGGACGCGGGTACGCGTATGGGCTCACGATCCCGATCTTCATGCCGGTCTCTTCGTCCGGCCCACACGGCGCCTGGCGCGCTTGTACGGATCCCGGATCATCGAGCGCCACTGCTGCGTTGCGACACCGTCGAGGTGCTCGCGTAGCGTCCAGGCTCGCCCGTTCGCAACGGTGGCCCTGGCGCGGATCGCCGCGCGCAGCGCGGCGGTGTCCTCGCCTGGGAATTCCGTCCAGGCCGTGCCGACGAGCTTCGCATGATGCGCGTCGCTCGACCCCGTCTCGGCGACGCGAAGCACATGCTGGTTGAGGCGCCGCGCGCGATCCCCGCGGACGCGCCCGGCGTAGCTGGGGTTCCGCAGCTCGATCCCGTCGATGAACGATTCCCCCTCGCCTCGAGCCGCGAGCGCGCGGAGCGCCCGCTCGCCGAGCGAGAACGTGAGGTACGACAGGGGATGCGGCGCCACGGCCAGGCCGCCGCCGCGGTGGATCGCGATGACGGTCTCCGGCAGCCCCCGGAACATCGGGATCTCGTCCTCGACGAACAGCGCGAGCAGGTGCCCCGCACGGGTCGTCACTTCGATGCCGGTCACCACCGCGATCGTCGATCCTCGCCTCGCCGCGAGGTCCCGGAGGGCGAACGAGCCGCGGATGTCGTCGTGATCGGTGAGGGCGATGATGTCCAGACCGGCCGCTTCGGCGGCCGCCAGGATCTCTTCCGGCGAGTTCAATCCGTCGCCGAGGTCCGAATGCAGCTGCAGATCGGCCCTACCCACCGCATGGACCGTAGCCGAGTGGTCTCACCGTCGCCAGACCGCTTCGAACACTGACCATTGCTCCGGCGCGACCGCGACGTGCGGCTCGAGGACGCCGGCCCAGCGCCGGACGCCTTCGTGCACGTCGGCATCGCGATCGCCGGTGCGGGGGAGCTCGAGCTCCGGCCCAAAGACCGCTCGCAGGGTGTCGCCATCGCGATGAGCGAACGCCGGCAGCAGTGTCGCCCCGGTGCGGAGCGCGAGCGCGACGTGCGCCGACGGCAGCAAGGCGGGGCGGCCGAAGAACGGGACCCGCTCCCCGACGCCGGTGATCGCACGGTCGGCGAGCACACCGAGGACGCCGCCGCGCTTGAGGATCCGGTGGATCCCGAAAGCCGAATCGGTCTCGACGAACCGGAGGCCCATCCGCGTCCGCGCCCGGTTGACGGCGCGGGCCAGCTCGCCGGTCTCGTTCTCGATGGGCAGCGTGATCTCGTAGCCATTGGCGACGATGATCTGGCCGCATACCGAGATCGGACCGACATGGGCGCTCGCGATCACCACGCCTCGTCCGCGGGCCACGGCTGCCGTGAAGACATCCCAACCCGTTGTGATGACCGTCCGACGCACCTTCTCGTGATCGAGGCGCGCCAGGCGGAAGATCTCGAGGTAGTGCCGTACCTGCTCGACGAAGACGGCGCGCACGAGGTGCTCTCGATCGCGCCGCTCAGGGGCGACGATCGCGAGATTCTCACGGACCGCTTCGCGAGCCTCGTCGGAGGTTCGGTACGCGATGGCCCCGCCTAGGACCGCGATCGGCCCTTCGAGCGATGCGGGGAGGTTCGGCAACGTCCCCTCGGCGAGGCGGGCAGCCGCGCCGGCGATCACGTGACTGGGGCGGCGACCGGCTGCGGCCACATCGGCCGGAAGATGTACCACTGGTCCGGCCAGCGACTGACGAACGTCTCGAGGCCGCGCGCGATCGCCTGGGTCGCGTGCTGCACGTCCTCGGCCGCCTGCTTCGTCCGGTTGACGAAGATCGGGGGGAGGGCGATGCCGGTGAAGGTGTTGTCCTTGTCCCGGACGACCGCGGCGACGACGATCGGTGCGCCGGACACTCGCGCCAGGTTCGCCGCGACGGCCGGGAACGCGGTCGGCGTCCCGAAGAATTCGGCTTCAACGTTGTCGAACGAGTGGGTCCGCGGCCCCAGATCCATCATCAGCCCGACCATCTCGTTGCGGCGGAGAGCACCGAGGACCTTCTTGGCCGCGCCGTCGGGCGAGAGGAGCGTGATGTTCTTGTGTGCGCGGTTGCCGACGAGGAGGTCCATCAGGCGCTGGTTCTCCAGCTCATCGGCGATCACGTTCAGGGGGACCTCATCGGCGATGCGAGCGCCGCCGAGCTCGAAGTTCCCGAAATGGATCGAGACGAAGATCACGCCTTTTCCGAGCGCGAGCGCGCCGCGAAGGTGCTCCCAGCCCTCGACGGATACAAGGCGCTCGAAATCCGTGACGCTGAGCCGGGGAAAACGCATGATCTCGACGACGTACTTCGCGAAGTTCCGGAACGCCCGGCGCGTGACCCGCGCGACCTCCCGATCACCGGAGGGCCGGCCGAGCACGATCGCGAAGTTGTGCTTCGCGATCCGCCGCTTCGCGGTCCACGCGAGGTAGCCGAGCTCGCCGAACGCGACCGCGAAGGCATAGAGCGGACGGGCCGGCAGTCGTTGGGCGATGCCGGCACCGATCCGCCAGGCCCAGTACCCGATGCCGTGAACGACCCGGTCGATCACGAAGCCTTGCCGACGAGGGTCTCGTTGTCCCGGCCGGCGATGAAGTCTTCGACGCGAAGGCGCGCGCGATCGTCGTGGATCTGCTTCGGCGGCGACTTCATGAAGTACGACGCCGGAGCGACGATCGTCCCTCCGAGGCCACGGTCGAGGGCGAGCTTGCAGCAACGGATCGCGTCGATGACGACGCCCGCGCTGTTCGGGGAGTCCCAGACCTCCAGCTTGACCTCCGCATTGAGCGGCACGTCGCCGAACGTGGTGCCCTCCATGCGGATGTAGCACCACTTGCGGTCGAGCAGCCAGGGTACGTAGTCGGAGGGGCCGACGTGCACGTCGTTCGGGTCCATCTCGTAGTCCAGCATGCTCGTCACGGCGTTGGTCTTGCTGATCTTCTTCGATTCGAGGCGTTCGCGCTCGAGCATGTTGAGGAAGTCCGTATTGCCGCCGAAGTTCAGCTGATACGTTCGATCGAGCCGGACCCCGCGGTCCATGAACAGGCGGGTCAAGACCCGATGGGTGATCGTCGCCCCGACCTGCGACTTGATGTCGTCCCCGATGACCGGCAGCTTGCGGTCGGCGAAGCGCTTCTGCCAGTACGGCTCGCGGCCGATGAACACCGGAACGCAGTTGATGAACGCGCAGCCGGCATCGAGCACCTGCTCGACGTACCACTTGGTGGCCTCCTCGCTCCCGACGGGCAGGTAGGAGACGACCACATCGACCTTCCGCTCCTTGAGGATCGCGACGATGTCGTCGGTCGGTCCGTCGGCCTTCTTCACGACCGCCGAAAGGTACTTTCCGATGCCGTCGTGGGTCATGCCCCGCGAGACCTTCACGCCGGTCTTGGGCACGTCCGCGAAGCGGTAGGTGTTGTTCGGGGACGCGTAGATCGCGTCCGCGAGGTCCTTGCCGACCTTGTTCCGGTCGACGTCGAACGCCGCGACGAACTCCACGTCGCGCAGGTGATAGCCGCCGAGCTCGACGTGCATGAGTCCCGGGATCTGCTGTCCGGGCTTCGCGTTGCGGTAGTAGTGGACACCCTGCACGAGCGAGCTCGCGCAGTTGCCGACGCCGATGATCGCAACGCGGATCGGTCGCCGGCGCGTGGTGGGCCTGCCGACACGGCGTGTCGCTGTCCTGGTCTTCCGGGTGCTGGAAGCGGGCATGTCTATCGAGTTCCTTCCTTGTTGCGGTTGTTGAGCTCGCGAGCCACGAAGGCGATCCGCTGGAACAACGTGATGACCGAGAGCAGCGCGACGGCGGCGAACGCCGCGACCACCAACGGATAGACCTCGAACACGCCCCACACGCCGATCCCGATGAGCAGGATGGTGAGGCGGGCTTCTCGGGGCATGAGGCCGACGGTGGCGGTCGTGCCCATGGATTCGGCTTTCGCGCGGACGTAGCTCACGAGGAACGACGCCACGAGACCGCCGAGCGCGGCCCAGAACAAGACCGGGTCGCCCAGCGACGCGCCGAGCGCCGCAGCGCCCGCGGCGAGGGCCGCGTCGGAGACGCGATCGAGCGTCGAGTCGAGGAACGCGCCGAAGCGCGTTCCGCCTCCGGAGACCTTGGCGAGCTGACCATCGAGCGTGTCGGCCAGCGCGCCGGCGAGCAACACGACCAGCGCGGGCAGCGGCCTGGCGGCCCCCAGCAACGCCGATCCCGCGACGGTGACGAGCACGCCGACGACCGTGACGGCGTTCGCCGAGATGCCGAACCGGTGCAGGCCGCGCGCGACGGGCGCGAGCGTCAGACGCGTGCCCTCGGCGACGACGTTCGGCATCAGGCCGTGGCTCACCGTGCGGCTCCCGGATTCATCAACGTCCGGAAGCCCCGCTCGTGGAGCTGCGCGAAGCGCTCGCGGTCGAACGTGCAGCGGACCTCGCGGCCGACGCGCACCGTCCGAACGACCCCGGCCAGGCGGAGCCGGCGCAGGTGCCACGAGAGCAGCGGCTGGCTCAGCCGCAGCCTCGCGGCGAGGTCCGAGACCGTGTGCTCGCCGTGCGCGGCGAGCGTCTGCAGGATCCGCAGCCGCGTGTCGTCGCCGAGTGCGCGGTAGTAGCGGCGCAGATCGCGCGAGGACGCGTCGGTCAACGTCATGTGGCTGAGTGCACTCTCATGATCCGAGACGATACTTCAATGCTGGCTTATGTGTCCAACGGCGCTAGATAATTCGCGCCGCGACCTCGGCGGCCGGTCCCGCGCGACGCCGAGGCGACCTCCGGCGATGACGCCGACCCGCCATACTCGGCGGATGCCTTCCCGCCGTGGCTCGCAGCGGCCGACCGGCGTGTCGCCTCTGTTCTCACCTGACGTCGCGGCGGCCACTGGCGCGCCGCTGGCCCGGCCGCTTGCCGCACGGGTGCGGCCGCGCGATCTCGACGAATTCGTCGGCCAGGCACATCTGGTCGGCAGCGGCCGGGTGCTGCGGCGTGCCATCGACGCCGGACAGCTCCCCTCGATGATCCTCTGGGGTCCCCCAGGCACGGGAAAGACGACCCTGGCCGCGATCGCCGCG
>Ga0209474_10004338_pt1 | contig 12281 bp, 12 predicted proteins | sample GraSoiAngelo_145_FD_185902 | JGI IMG/M metagenome (GOLD analysis project Ga0209474, IMG submission 185902) | Grasslands soil microbial communities from the Angelo Coastal Reserve, California, USA - 14_1009_05_20cm (SPAdes) (version 2) | ecosystem: Environmental > Terrestrial > Soil > Grasslands...
CGTGACCTCCCTGCCGCCATGTGCTCGAACTCTCGGCGAGTCGCGCGCTACTCGCGCCGCGCGGACTCGGGGATCTGATTGGCGGGACCTGTCTCCGCTCGTTTTCGCCTGGCCAACGACGTACTCACGCTCCCGCGACATGACGCTACGATCAGGTAGCAGGCTGCAGAACTGACCGTCGGTGCGACTGCGGTGACACGGCAAGTGCAGGAACGCGGGAGAGTCCATGGGTGGCGGACCGGCAACGCTGACTAGCGGTCAGGGTTCGCGGGCCATCGGTGTTGTGTCCGGGTTCGTGCTGAAGATCGCCCGGCAGTCCGCAGCACTGACGCAAGAGAAGCTCGCCGAGGTACTGGGCGTTGACGTGACCACTGTTCAGGGGTGGGAGTCGGGTCGTCGGCCGCTCGCAGCCATGAACGCGGGTGAATTCTTGCGGCTGAGCGGGCGGTTGTCCCGGCTCGGTGCGCCCGCGTCGACCGGGCGTTATCTCCGCGAGGCAATTGAAGCCGATCAGGTCTTGTCGACCGGCATCACGGCGGGGACCACATGGGTTGACGCGGACACCCATCCGTTGGCTGCCAGCGTTCATCGCTGGACGATCACGAACCTGATCACGTGGCCGATCACCGGGAAGATGCCGCAGCACCTACACCAGTTCACCTCCAAGGTGTCTCGGCGTGGACCCACACCGACCTACCCGTCACTAGGCGCTGACGAGCGGACGCGCTTCCTTGATCACTTGCTGACGATCGCGGAACGCAGTACGCACGCCGACGAGGCACTCTTGCGCCGACAGGCCGTGTACCTGCTCGGTTTCGATGGCCGGCCGCACGTGGTCGACTGGCTTCGTGTCGAGTGGAAACGTGCCGGACGTCGACCGGTGAAGCACGGAGATATCACGGGCCTATTGGAGGCGCGCTCCGCATCAGTCGCTCTTGCCTCCGCCGGTGACGCTACCCACCTTCACGACTTCGTAGATCACATGAAAGACACGCGCGCCGACGTGGCGAACCTGAACTACTGGGCGCACTGGATCAGCGAACTGAACGACGAGCAGACCAGCGATGCGTTCATGGTGGAGAGTGACACGCGATCGTGGATGGGCGTCCGATTGTTACACCACCTCACGAATCGGCTGGAGCCCGACTCACCCCACCTTCCGCTGAACCTCCATACGCTGCATGCGCTGATCGCCTCTCGACCATCGCTCCTGAGTGGGCGACCTGCCGTTCGCGCGTCGCTCGCCGAGGTGCTCGCCAAGCTCGCGTCCACCGACCGGCTGAACCGGACCGGACGTGATCAGCTCGCAGGGCTTCAGTACGCGCTGCGCATCGCCGACCGCTAGAGGAGACACACCGTGCCGGATGACGCCGCAGCTCTCGCCGCCTTCGGCTACGAACTCGGAGTGCTCAAACGCATCCGACGCGCCGGTTGGTGGCATGCTGGCGTGCGCGACCCCGAGCACAGCGTGCGGGTTGCTCAGTTGGCCGCGATCATCGCTGCCGAGGAGGGGGCCGACCCTGCCCGAGCCTCGTTCCTTGCGCTGTGGCACGACAGCCAGGAGACCCGGACCGGCGACCTGCCGCACACCGTCAGCGAATACCTGACCAAGCCTGAGCCGCGAAAAATCACCGCCGACCAGACGGCGAAGCTGCCCGAACGGTCCCGCGAGATGATCCGTGGAGCGGTCGATGAGTACGAGTCGCAGCAGACCGCCGAGGCGCTGTGCGCAAGGGATGCCGACAAGCTGGAGATGCTTCTCCAAGCCGTCGAGTACCGCGACATCGGCGTTCACCGGGTGGACGGTTGGATTGACTCAGCGCGCAAGAGCCTCAAAACCGGGACCGGTCAGCGGATCGCCGAGGCGGCGGTCAGGCTGTCTCCGCTTGCCTGGCGCGATCGCTGACACCCCTCCGCCCGGCCCGTGTGTGGGCCGGTCGAAGGCGGTCCGCACCGAGCCGATCTTGGCTGTTGGCCGAGTCTCACACCCGGCCGGTTGGGTTCGGCGTTGACTCAGACCTTCACCCGGGTACTCCCCGGGACCTCTCCAGACGTGAGTACCGGCGTGAGGGTCCGACCCCCGACCCGCTGACAGCGCAGGTCACCCGACTCACACCACCCCGACAGCGAAGGGTGACTGGCCTACCTGGCCGCGACACAACACAACACTCACCCTTGTCGGTCCCTCCAGGGCACCAGCCCCGATCACCACGTGATCGGGGCTGGTGGAAGTGCCCACGATCACCTCCCACAGCAACTGTCCGCTCCCAGCGCCCCCATTGACCCAGCCGCCTGTCCATAGTGGACACCCTTGCGTACCGCAGAATCGGACCCTCACCAGGCCAACAATGAGGTCGACCGTGGACGGATCTCGTACGCGGCAAGGCTTTCGGCTCGGCTAGCCGGCACTCGGCGGTGTACTCGTGCTCTTGAGCGGGTCCGAGGTGGTGTGCCACAACCCCGGGTTGGGCTTGCCCACGCCGGCGGTACCCGACAGCACCGTGATGACGACCCCGGTCGAGGCCGGCCCGGCGAGTACCGCGTCGAGCCGGGCGAGGTGGTCGGCGCGCCCGACAAAGCTCGGCACGTCCACCGGCAACTGCGCCGGTACCGGTCGGCCGCCCGGGCCGGGCGGAGGCACCGGTACCCTCGACGGCCACGCACCGTAGCTCGTCCTCGCGCAGGCCCAGCGCGCGGGCGAGCAAGGCCCATCGTCGACGCCCGCGGCCCGGTCCGGCCGGCCTCGATGTTGTTGATGGTCTGGCACATCCAGGCCGGCGGCACGGGCCAGCTCCTCCTGGGACAGGGCGAGGCGCACCCGGTACTCCCGAAGCGCCTTACCCGGCACCCGCTGATCCTCGCACCCCGAAGCTGCCGGTCAACCGCCTGGGCCGGTAGTCAGGTGAGGAACTGCGCGACCAGTTCCAGGGTCTTGCTGTCGTCCTCGCTCATCACCATGCCGTACCGTCCCCTGGCGCGCGCGACACCGGCCCCGACACCCGAGATGAGCATCTCCTTGAACAGTTCCGCCTCGTCACGCGGCGCCCGGTTCAGCACGGTCGCCACGGCGCACAGGCCGCGGCCGATGGTACGGTCGTCGGCCGCGAAGCTCTCGCTGATCCGGTCGTGCTCGGTGGTCACCGAGTCGAGGACCTCCCGCACCAGCCGGCCCGGGCTCGCGGCGGCGGTCTGCAGCGAACGCGAGAACGCGGCGTGGTCCAGCGGGTCGTAGTTGCGGTAGGAGCCGAGCACCGCGCTGAAAATCCAGAACGGCGCGAACTGCAGCGTCTGCCACTCGTCCGGGGTGAAGCGGCTCTGCTCACTCATGGCGCGAGGCTCCGCAGCAGTAGCGCTTCGGCCAGGCAGGCGCGCTCGAACTCGGCCAGGTGCAGGCTCTCGTTCGCGCTGTGTGCCCGGGTGTCCGGGTCCTCGACGCCGGTGATGAGGATCTCGGCGTCGGGGAACCGCTGCGCCAGTACCCGGACGAAGTCGATCGATCCGCCGACGCCGGTGTCGACCGGGGCGGTGCCCCACGCCTCGCGCAGCGCCGCCCGCGCCGCCGCGTACGCCGGACCGTCGGTGCGTACCCGGACCGGCTGAACCGATTTACCCACGTCGGTCACCACCACGGCGCCCCACGGCGCGTTCTCGTGCAGGTGCTCGACCAGCGCCTCGGCCGCGGCGTCCGCGTCGTCGCCGGGCGCGACCCGTAGGGTGAGCTTCGCGCTCGCCCTGGGTACCAGCGTCATCGCGGCGCCGTCGACCGCCGGCGCGTCGATGCCGATCACCGAGATCGCCGGCCGGGTCCACATCCGCGCGGTGAGCGGCCCGGTGCCGATCAGCTGTACCCCGTAGAGCAGTCCGGCGTCGGTACGCAGTTGCTCCTCGGTGAGGTCGAGCGGGTCGGCCGGCCCGCGGACGAGCCCGTCGACCGCCACGTCACCGTTCTCGTCGTGCAGCGTGGCGAGCAACCGGGCGAGGGCGGTCAGCGCGTCGGGTACCACGCCGCCGTACACCCCGTTGTGTACCGCATGTTCCAGCGTCAGCACGTCCACCACGACGTTCACGCCGCCGCGCAACGAGGTCGTCAGCGCCGGTACCCCGATCCGCCAGTTCGTCGAGTCGGCGAGCACGAACACGTCGGCGGCGAGCCGGTCGCCGTACCGGTCGAGGAGCGCCGCAAGCGTCGGCGACCCGATCTCCTCCTCGCCGTCGATGAGCACCGTTACGCCGACGCCGGGATCGTCGCCCAGCGCCCGCAACGCGGCCAGATGCAGCGCGATGCCGGCCTTGTCGTCGGCGGCGCCGCGGCCGAACAGCCGGCCGTCGCGCTCGACCGGTTCGAACGGGTCGGTGTCCCAGTCCGCGCGCTCGCCCGCCGGCTGCACGTCGTGGTGCGCGTACAGCAGCACGGTCGGCGCGCCGGCCGGCGCCGGCCGGTGGCCGAGCACCGCCGGCAGGCCGTCGTCGGCGCGGACCACCTCGACCTCGGTGAGGCAGGTGTCGGCGAACAGCGCGGCGACCGCGGCCGCGCTGCGGTCCATCGCGTCGGCGGCGGACTCGTCCGCGGACACCGACGGGATCCGGACCAGGGAGGCCAGGTCCGTCAGTATCCCGGGCATCAGGCCCGCTATCTCAGCCCGCATACAACTGCAGGTCGGTCGCGAACCGGTCGGTCATCTCGATGAGCGGCTGGAGTTCGGGGTGGCGCACGACGATGGTGCCGTCGCTGATGAGCGTGGCCCGCCAGTCGCGCCGCGGTGCGCCGACCGGCAGCAGGTCGACCACGACCACGTGGTCGCCGTACTCGCCGAGCAGCTTCTGCAGGCCCTCGACGTGGGTGATCCGGCCGGCGCCCTGCGCGCGCTTGAAGACGATGCCCGCGTTGTACCGCCGTTCCAGCGGCCGCGACATCCGGCCGTGCACCACCGCTTCGGCCCATCCGGCGTACACGTCGCCGTCGGTGGCGTAGTTGATGAGGTCGGCGATCCGCGCCCCGGCGACCCGTGCGCCGATCTCGCCGAAGACCGCCTCGCCGTCGGCCTTTCGGTACCACTCCATGTGCGTGAAGCCGGTCTGGAAGCCAAGCGCCGCAATGACTTCCCGGCCCATCGTGCGCCCGGCCGCCAGGTGCGGCACGGAGATGTCGCGCAGCGCGATGGACACCGGGCTGATCCACTCGTGCATCTTCATCTGCAGCGGGCGCGGCCGGTACCACAGCATGTTCTCGAACAGCACCTCGCCGCCCGCGCAGACGGTGTCGTAGGTGAACTCCTCGCCGTCGACGAACTCCTCGACGCTGACCTCCGGGACGTGGCGCAGGAACGGGAGCACCTCGGCCAGCTCGGTTGCCGAGTCGACCCGGTAGGTGTCGGCCGAGCCGGCTCCGGCGATCGGCTTGACGATCAGCGGGTACCCGATCCGCTCGGCCGCCTCCCACACACCGGCCACGGTCGTCGTGCTGGCGTGCCGCGGGGTACGGATACCGGCCGCGTCGATGGCCTGCTTCATGCGTTCCTTGTCGCGGAACGGTACCGTCTGCGCCACGGTGAGCCCGGGAAGGCCGAACACCTCGCGGATGCGCGCCGCGAGGATCATGTACGGCTCCCACAGGCATTCGACCTGGTCAATCTGGGCGTGCTGGCGCAGCCCGTGCAGCGCCGCGAGCACCGCGCCCTCGTCGCTGAGCGACACGTGCTCGTAGTGGGCCAGCGCCTCGCGTGCCGCGGCCGGCAGCGCGGACGGCGGCTGGTCGCCGACCCCGATCACCCGCGCCCCGGCGGCGGCGAGGCCCCGGGTGAAGTACGCCATCTCGGCCGGATACCCCGGCGACAGCATGACGACCGTTGTCATCTCGCACCCCGGTTCGCTCCGTGAGGCGCTTTGGTGCGCCGCCTTCCCTCGTCGCTGCGCTCCTCAGTCCAGGCGCCGCCGCGCCTCACTACGCTCATCTCGAACCCCGGTTCGCTCCGTGAGGCGCTTTGGTGCGCCGCCTTCCCTCGTCGCTACGCTCCTCAGTCCAGGCGCCGCCGCGCCTCACTACGCTCACTGCGCCTCCACAAGTTCGATGCGGATCCCGCTCACGATGCGGCGCAGCGCCTCCCGTACCACGTCGGTGCGCGGGTCACGGACGATCACGTACCCCTCGCCCTCGTAACTGGACGAGGCCGGCTGCCCCGGCTGCGGCAGCTTCGCCTCCACCACGAGGTGACCGAGGTCGCGTTGCAGTTCCTCCACCCCGTGCACCGCGCGCACCCGACCGCGCCCCATGCCGCGCAGGTAGGCCGTACCCGCGGCGTACTTCCGTTCCAGCGGGGTGAACGAGCCGCGCAGCACCAGGTCGCACCAGACCTGGTAGAAGTCCACGTCATGCACGTACCCGAGCATCGCGGTGATCTGCGCGCCGGGCGGCCGGGCACCGACCTCGGACACCGCGACCGACCCGTCCGGCCGGCGGAACCACTCCATGTGCGTCAACGCGTCCCGTACCCCGAGCGCCCGCAACGCCGCCGGACCGACCTGCCGGATCCCGTCGTAGCGCGGATCGTCCATCTCCCGCGGCAGCAGCACGGTCCACTGGATCCACGGGGTGCGCAGCACCTCCAGCGGCGGCGGCAGGTAGTCCGACACCGACGAGAACACCGTGTCGCCGCCGACCGTGACGCTGTCGAACGTGTGTTCCTCGCCGACGAGGAACTCCTCCAGCAGGCCGGGCGCGTCGGCGCGCGGCGGGATCGCGTCGAGCCAGGCGCGCAGCGCACCGATGTCGTCCAGGCGGTACGTCGCCAGCGCACCGGCACCGGCCGGCGGCTTCGCGACGAGCGGGAAACCGACCGCCTCGGCGAACCCCAGCGCCTCGTGCGCGCTGGACACCAGCTGGTGACGCGCGCACGGTACCCCCGCCTCCCGCAGCACCGTCTTCATCCGCGCCTTGTCGCGGACGTTGCGGGCGGTCTGCACGTCCATCCCTTCGATGCCCAGCGCCTCGCGGACCTGCGCCAGCGGCACCTGAAGCTGTTCCAGCGCGCCGATGAGCCGCTCCACCCGGCCCATCTGGCGGCTGAGCCCGGCGACCGCCTCGGCGATCTGCCGCGGGTCGAGCGCGTCGTCGACCCGCCAGTGCCCCTCGAGGTGCTCCTTGAGCACCGGCGGCAGCTGCTCAGCCGGGGTCGAGGTGATGACGGCCAGCCGGACACCGGGCACCCGGGCCGCGGTCGCGACGAAGCGCGTGGTGGCTTCCAACAGGAACGGGGCGACGAATGCAGCAACGACCACAGGAAGACGGTACCGCCCCCGGCTAGCATGTCGATGTGAACATAGTATTCGTCGAGCCGGCGTTCCCACCGACGCAGCGGCACTTCGTACGTGCGCTGGCGGAGGTCGGGGCGACCGTGATAGGGATCGGCGAGCGTCATCAGGATGCGCTCGACGACCAGCTCAGGAGCTGGATGACGCACTACCACCAGGTACCGACGGTGGTCGATGTGGGCGTCATGACCGACGCGGTCCGGTGGATCCAGGACAAGGTCTGGGTGGACCGGCTCGAAGCCACGATCGAGGCGCACACCCTGGCCGCCGCGCAGGTCCGGGAGAACTGCACCATTCCGGGTACCTCGGTGCGCACCGCCTGGCTGTGCCGGGACAAGCCGTCGATGAAGGAGGCGCTGCGCGCCGCCGGGGTACCCACGGCCGCCTCGACCGCCGCGCACACCGCCGCCGAGGTGCGGGCGTTCGCCGACGCGATCGGGTACCCGCTGATTCTCAAGCCGCGCACCGGAGCGGGCGCGCTGGACACCACCCGGGTCGACAACCCCGGTGAGCTGGACGCCGCCCTCGGCCGGTTCGGCGGGCAGGGCATCGAATCGATCGCGGTCGAAGAGTTCGTCGAGGGCCACGAGGGCTTCTACGACACGGTCTCCATCGACGGGCAGCCGTCGCTGGACTTCGTGTCGCACTACTTCCCGAACGTGCTCGACGCGATGCGCACCCGGTGGATCTCGCCGCAGTTCATCGCGACCAACCGGGTCGACTCGGCCGCCGACTACGGGCAGCTGCGCGAGCTCGGCGCCCAGGTCAACGCGGCGCTGGGCATCGGCACCAGCGCCACGCACATGGAATGGTTCTTCGGGCCCAAGGGGCTGAAGTTCTCCGAGATCGGCTGCCGCCCGCCCGGCGTCGGCGCGTGGGACCTGTACTCGGCCGGCAACGACCTCGACGTGTACCGCGAGTGGGCCAACGCGATCGTGCACCACCACATCGGGGCGCGGCCGTCGCGGCGGTTCGCGGCCGGCATCGTCGCGCTGCGCCCGGAGCGGGACGGGCGGATCACCGGGTACTCCGGCGTCGACGACATCCAGGCGCGCTCCGGCGAGTGGGTGATCGACGCGCACCTGCCCGAGCCGGGCACGCCGACCCAGCCGGTCGAGGCGGGGTACATGGCCAACGCCTACGTGCGGATGCGCCATCCCGACTACGACACGCTGCGCGGACTGCTGGACGACGTGGGGCGGACCGTGCACGTGTATGCCGCGTGAACGAGCTCGCGATCGATCGGCTGCGCCGGGAGCAGCCGATCGATGTCGACCGTTTCCTGGCCGAGCACGAGGTACCCGTCGTCGAGAGCCGCACCTGCACGTTCGTGTACCGCGGCGAGGCCGACGAGGTGCACCTGGCGCAGCGGATCGTCGGCCTGCCCGGCCTGCTGCCGCTGCACCGGTTGCCGCACAGCGACCTGTGGTACCTCGTGCTGTCGGTGCCCGACGGTTCCCGGCTGGAGTACCAGTTCCAGGTCCGCCGCGGCGACCACGTCGAGTGGTGCAACGACCCGCTGAACCGGCACCACGCGTACAGCCCGTTCGGCGCCACGTCGCTGTGCTTCGCGCACGGCTACACCACGCCAGGCTGGACGCAGCCCGACCCGGCGGCGCCGCAGGGGGAGCTGACCGAGCTCATCGGGTACAGCCCGGCGCTGGGCCGGGACTGCACGATCACGGTGTACCAGCCGGCGGGGTTCTCCGGCGCCGCGCGGTACCCGCTGCTCGTGGTCCACGACGGCCCCGACTTCCTGCAGTACGCCGCGGCGAAGACGGTGCTGGACAACCTCATCCACCGCGGCGACCTCGCCCCGACCGTGGCGGTGTTCCTGCACCCGAAGGACCGGCTGACCGAGTACGCCGACTCGCCGGAGCACGCCCGGTTCCTCGCCGACGAACTGCTGCCCCGGCTCGCCGACTTCTACCCGCTGACCGGTGAATGCAGCCTGCTCGGTGCCAGCTTCGGCGCGATCGCCGCGCTGTCCGCGGCGGTCCGCGCACCGGGCCGGTTCTCGTCGCTGGCGCTGCTGTCCGGCTCGCTGGTGTTCACCGACGGGGTCGGCGACCACGGCGGTGGCCCGCTGTTCGACCCGATCGTCGAGTTCGTCAACCGGTACCGCCGCGAGCCGGCCCGGGTCACCGACCGGCTGTTCGTCAGCTGCGGCCGGTACGAGCCGCTGATCGTGCGCAACCGCGCGATGCTGCCGGTGTTCCGCTCCACCGGTACCGAATTGCGCTACGTCGAGGCCTGGGACGGCCACACCTGGGGCAACTGGCGCGACCGGCTGGGCGACGCACTGTCCTGGGCGATCGGCCCGCGCCGTTAACGCCGCGCGATTTCGGCGAGCCGGTCCCAGGCGGGCGAGACGCCGGTCGCGGTCGCGACCAGCCGGATGACGGTGGGATCCGGCGCCGGTCCCGACCGGGTACCCCGCCCGGCGAGCCACCTGCGGGCCCGGTCGGCCAGCTCGGACAGCCGCGGGTCGTCGGGGGACCAGTCGAACGCCGCGTCGTACTCGACGTACAGCGCCTGGAACCCGGGATCCCCGATCGCCTCGCGCTTGTCGGCGATCCAGTCGGCCGCCTGCTCCGGCGACACCGACTGCAGCAGGATCCACATGTCGCGCTCCATCCGCACGCCGCGCTCGCTCACCCCGATCCCGCGCAGCCGGTCGAGGAAGTCGGCGACCTCGGGGGAGACGAACAGCCGGTCGCCCGCGCCGAGCCGGGCGATCCGCTCGCGGGTACGCTGCAGCTCCGCGGCCCGCTCCTGCAGGTTCCGGTCGATCTCGGCGACCGCCGCCGCGAACCGGTCCGGGTCCGCGGCCAGCAGTTCTTTGATGCGGGCCAGCGGTACCCCCGCCTCGGCCAACGTCTTTATCTTGATCAGGTCGACGGCATGGGCCGCGCTGTAGCGACGGTACCCGGACGCATCGCGCGGCGGTTCCGCCAGCAGGCCGCGCTCGTGGTAGTGGCGGACCGCCTTGATGGTCACGCCCGCGTAGTTGGCGAGCTGACCGATGGTGATCATCGTTTCATCATCTCACCGGGTACCGCGCCGGAACGCCGCCCGCGCCCACAGGTACCCGGCCAGCGCGATCGCGGCGCACCACGCCAGCGCGACGTATCCGGTGGTACCGGCCGGCCGCCCGGCCAGCAGCGCGCGCAGGCTCTCGACGACCGCGGTGAACGGCTGGTGCTCGGCGAACCAGCGGATCCCGGCCGGCATCGCCGCGGCCGGTACGAAGGCGCTGGACAGGAACGGCAGCAGGAACTGCAGCGGCAGGGTCGCGCTGTTCGCCCCGGCGACCGTCTTCGCGACGAGACCGAAGGCGACCGACAGCCAGGCCAGCGCGACGGAGAACGCGAGGACGATGCCGGCCACGCCGAGCCAGCCCGCGGCGGTGGCCTCCGGCCGGAAGCCGACCAGCAGCGCCATCGCGGTGACCGCGGCCGTGGTGAGCAGCGTGCGCGCGACGTTGGCGCCGACATGCCCGCTCAGTACCGCGCCGCGGCTGACCGCCATCGTGCGGAACCGGTCGATGATGCCGCCGGTCATGTCGGTGCACACGTTGATGGACGTGGTCGAGGTACCCGCGGCGACGGTCATCATGAGGATGCCGGGTACGAGGAAGTCGACGTACGGCGCACCGTGTGCCGCGGCGCCGATCCCGCCACCGATCGGCCCGCCGAGGACGTAGACGAACAGCAGCAGGAACACGACCGGCGACACGATCGAGGCGATGAGCATCAACGGGTACCGCACGGTGTGCCTCAGCTCGCGACCGAACATCGTGGTCGCGTCGGCGAGGGCGGTCATCGGGACTCCTTGGCGGTCAGGGCGAAGAACACGTCGTCGAGGTCGGGCGTGTGGATGGACAGGTCCGCCACGGCGACCCCGTCGCCGAGCCGGGCGAGGATGGCGCGCAGGGAACCGATGCCGCCCTCGTGCGGTACCCGCAGCGCCAGTTCCGCGTCGTCGCGGGTACCGTCCGGCAGCGCCCCGGCGGCCGCGTCGAGCGAGGCGGCGTCGGAGAACCGCAGCCGGATGTGCGCGCCGGGGATGCGCCGCTTGAGTTCCGCCGGGGTGCCGTCGGCGACGATCCGGCCATGGTCCAGCACCGCGATGCGGTCGGCGAGCTGGTCGGCCTCCTCCAGGTACTGCGTGGTCAGCAGGATCGTGACACCTTCGGTGGCGAGGTCGCGGATGAGCTGCCACATGGTGTGCCGGCTGCGCGGGTCCAGTCCGGTGGTGGGCTCGTCGAGGAAGATGAGCCGCGGCCGGCCCATCAGCGTCATCGCGATGTCCAGGCGCCGCCGCATGCCGCCGGAGTAGGTCGCGGGCAGTCGCCGCGCCGCCTCGACGAGGTCGAAGCGCTCCAGCAGCGCGGTGGCCCGCGCCCGCCGCTGCGCTGCCGGCAGGTGCAGCAGCCGGCCCATGAGAAGCAGGTTCTCCGCGCCGGTCAGCAGGTTGTCGACCGCGGAGAACTGGCCGGTGACACCGATGCCGGCGCGCACCGCACCGGCCCCGGTACGCAGGTCGTGCCCGAGAACCGTGGCGGTACCGGCATCGGCCGGGATCAGCGTGGACAGGATCCGCACGGTGGTGGTCTTTCCGGCGCCGTTGGGTCCGAGCAGGGCGAAGACCTCGCCCTCGCCGATGTCCAGGTCGACGCCGTCGAGGACGACGTTGTCGTGGTACGCCTTGCGCAGGCCGGTGACGCAGACCGCGTTCATGCACCCATGCTCGAACCCTGCCCCAGGGGCAGGGTCAAGCCCTCTGGAACCGTTGCCGGGTGGCCGCCGTCATAGCCGGTGACGACGGACAGGGGGCCTTCGATGCGGCGGATGATGCTCGTTCTTGCGACGGTGCTGCTGGCGGCCGGCTGCGCCCGCGAACCGGCGCCCGCGGCGGTACCGGTGCCGTCGCCGGTGCTGTCGCCGTCGCCGGTCGCGGAGCACCGCGAC
>Ga0209474_10004339_pt1 | contig 12280 bp, 9 predicted proteins | sample GraSoiAngelo_145_FD_185902 | JGI IMG/M metagenome (GOLD analysis project Ga0209474, IMG submission 185902) | Grasslands soil microbial communities from the Angelo Coastal Reserve, California, USA - 14_1009_05_20cm (SPAdes) (version 2) | ecosystem: Environmental > Terrestrial > Soil > Grasslands ...
GCGTGGAGTAGGGATATTCGACCAGCCGGCCGGTGCCGTTAGCGAGGCTGATGCCGGGACCTGGCTCGGCGCCGACATAGGCATCGATGTCGCCACGAGCCAGGGCGCCCGCCATGTCGCTGAAGGACAACCGGATCGGCTGGATATCGGCGATCGACATGCCCTCGGTCTTGAGGCGCTCGAGGATCACGACTTCCTGCGTCGAACCCCGGAAGATCGCCACACGCTTACCCTTGAGATCCTTGATGGTCTTGATGTCGGACTTGGCGTCGGCGACGATTGCCATGCCGCGATTGGTCGCCGCCGCCACAATCACCACCGGCTCGCCCGCGGCGGCGCCGAGCAAGAACGCCGCGATGCCGTGGATACAGGTGTCGACGGTGCCCGTCAGCACCGCGTTCTTGCCATCGGTCGGGCTCTCGAACGGCACGACCTCGACCTTGTAGCCGGGCGGCGCGAACTTCTCATAGAAGTAGGGCGTGATGCCGTGGATCAGCTTTAGCGTTCCGACCCGCAAAACCTTGTCGTCAGCCTGTGCCTGCGGCGTCGCGAGCAATAGCGGCATCATGGCGAATGCAACGAGCAGCAGGCGGCTCAGTGGCGTATTGGGCGCAGCAGACATAACCATCCTCACGGACTCTGTTGATGCAACCCGGCACCGTCACTGTACAGCACGCATCAAACCGAGTGAACCGATTTGATGGCCCGGAGAAAGACACTGCATATCGCCTAAAATTGCTCGATGGACTACATTGGGGCATACCGGTTCGGAGCCCCCGTCGATGAATGTTGATATTCTCGTCAAGAACGTTGCGCTGTGGGGCGTCGAAGGAATACGCGACGTCGGAATAGCGCAGGGGCGATTTGTCAGCATCGGCCAACGCTCCGCTGACGCAAATGCGGACCTCACACTCGACGCCGAGGGCCGGATGGCCGTTGTAGGCTTTGTCGAGCCGCATATTCACCTCGACAAGGCGCTGATCTCCGAGCGCGCGCCGGTCAATATTTCGGGGACACTGACCGAAGCCATCGAGATCCTTTGGGAGATCAAGCGCAACTATACAGTAGGCGAGATCGCCGATCGCGCCTCCCGCGTGCTCGCGCAGGCGCTCACGAATGGCGTCTCGAGGCTGCGGACCCATGTCGACGTCGATCCGATCGGCGGCACCCGGCCGGCCGAGGGCTTGATCCGCGCCCGCGAGCGCTTCCGCGATCTGATGAATATCCAGATCGTCGCCTTTCCGCAGGAAGGAATTGTCAAGTCGCCCGGCACCGAAGCGCTGATGCGGGAGGTAATGCGGCTCGGCGTCGACGTTGTCGGCGGCATGCCGTTCAACGAAAACTCGCCACTGGACAGCCGCCGGCATATCGAGATCGCCTTCGAGATCGCCAGAGAATTCGACGCCGACATCGACATGCATGTCGACGAGACCGATGACCCGATGGCGCGCACGTTGGAGGTGCTCGCTGAACTAACCATCAAGAATGGCTGGCAGGGCCGGGTCACGGCCGGTCACACCTGCGCGCTGGCAAGTTACCCGCGCAACTATGCCGATTATGTGATCGGCCGCCTTCGCGAAGCCAACGTCAACATGATCGCCAACCCCGCCACCAACCTGATGCTGCAGGGCCGCCTTGACGATTATCCCAAGCGCCGCGGGGTCACCCAGGTCAAGGAACTGCTGGCGGCAGGTGTCAACGTCGCCTGCGGGCAAGACTGCGTGCATGACACCTTCTATCCCTTCGGTCAGAACGATCCGCTCGAAATCGCTTTCCTGCTGTGCCATGCCTCGCAGATGAGCCAGCCGGCCGAAATTCTTACGGTGATGGACATGGTGACGAATAATGGCGCCAGAGCATTGCGGGTTCCCGATTTTAGCTTCGCGGTCGGCTCGGTCGCGGATCTGGTGATACTGGACGCCCGCGACGCACGCGAGGCAATTGCCACCAGGACACCACATCGCTGGGTCATTCGAAAGGGAAAGCTGATCGCCGAGGCAAGGTTGGAGACACGCCGCTACTTCGACATACCCGCATAAAGGATCCGGCATTTGGATTTTCGCCAACTGCGTTACGTCCTCTCGGTCTATAAAGAACGCAGCTTCACGAAGGCGGCGAAGCGGCTCAATATCTCGCAATCGGCCGTCAGCGAGCAGGTCAAATTGCTCGAAGAAGAGATCGGCTTCGAGCTGTTTCACCGGACCTCGCGCGGCATCGAGTCCACCGAGTCCGAACGGGTGATTGGCGATCTGCTCAGTCTCTCCGATACCGCCCGCCGGCTGCGCGGCGCGCTGCAGGACACGCTGACGATCGGCATGGGGTCGGGCATGGCCCAGATCTTCATTCCGCGGATGTTCACTGATCTCAAGAACAATCTTCCCGGCGTGAGGCTGGAAATCCTGACGGCGCCGACCAAGAATATCTTCAATGAGCTGCACGAAGAGCGGATCGACGCCGGGATCGCAATCGAGTCTGATCCGGAACGGTTGCCGGCCGGATTGGTGTTCGAGCGCCTGATCGACGCTGAGATGGTATTGATCACCCATCCCAAGCACGCACTTGCGCGCTCGAAGCAGCCGGTCGATATTGGCCGCTTGGTCGCTGAACCCACTATCATGAGTGAATTGACGGTGGGATACGGCCAAGTGGTGCTGTCGTTGTTCACCGATCTCGGGATCAAGCCCAATATTCTTGCGGTCGTCGATAATATCGAGACCATCAAGATGATTGTGCAATCGGAAGGCGGAATTGCCATCGTCCCGCGTGCCTGTGCCGAAAACGAAGTCACGTTGGGATTATTAAAGGCACTTTCCATTGCTCCGGCCCGCAATGTCGTCTTCAGCTTGTTTCGGCGACGCGAACCGCTGTCGCGGCGCAAGGAATCGGCGCTGCTGCATTTGCAAAATATGCTGAAAGCATAAGCACTCTGACTCAGATTTGCTGGATCGGATTTTCCGATACCGCTATCGATATTCGGCTTTTGACAGAGCGGAATGGGTTGACCCATTCTTCCCGCTCCTCATTGACGCTTGATCCCTGCCTGCGGAGTGGCGCGAAGCATGTCTGGTCAACCCGCAGCGGCGCGGCTTCGCATTGGCATCGATACCGGCGGCACATTCACCGATATCGTTTCTGTCGACATCGTCTCCGGCGCCACACAGGTCACTAAGGTAGCAAGCACCCCGGCAAATCCAGCCATCGGCCTGCTGCGTGGTGTGAAGGAGATTCTCGCCAGTGCGGGCGCCGCCACCGACCATGTTGCGGGCCTTGCCCACGGCACCACGGTTGCCACCAACGCGCTGCTGCAGGGCGAGATCAATTCGCTCGGCCTGATCGTTAACACCGGTTTCCGGCACATCCTCGAGATCGCGCGGCAGTCGGTGCCGGAGGGGTATGGCAATTCCTATTTTTGGGTAAAGCCCGACCGGATCGTTCCCCTGCAATTCATCCGTGAGGCCGGCGGCCGGCTGGATTTTCGCGGACTTGAATTGCGCCCGCTCGATGAGGCCAGCGTGCACGAAGCCGCGCGTTATTTCCGCGCGCGCAGCATTCGCGCCATCGGCATCTGCCTGCTGCATTCCTACGCCAACGACGCGCATGAACGCCGCGCTGCCGAAATTGTGGCGCAAGAATATCCGGAGGCGACATTGTCGTTGTCCTGCGTGGTATTGCCGGAATATCGCGAATATGAGCGCGCGGTGACGACATTGGTGGACGCCTTCGTCAAGCCGCATATGGAACGCTATCTCAACCGCGTGCACCAGGAGCTCGGTAGCGGCTTGCAGGACAAGCCGTTTCTGGTGATGCAGTCGAGCGGCGGTGTCGCCAGCGCCGATCAAGTGGTCCGCAAGCCGATTACCACGGCACTCTCGGGTCCTGCGGCCGGTGCGCTCGGCAGCGCGGTCATTGCTGAAATTGCGGGCTTCCCGGATCTGGTCACGCTGGACGCCGGCGGCACCTCGACCGACCTTTGCCTGATCGAAGGCGGTAAGCCGCAGGTCACCAATGGTGGATCGATCGGGCCGTTTCCGGTGCGAATCCCGATGATCGACATCGAGACCATCGGCACCGGCGGCGGTTCGATCGTCTGGATCAGCCGCGAAGGTCATCTCAAGGTTGGCCCGCGCAGCGCCGGCGCCGAGCCCGGGCCGATGTGCTATCCGAACGGCGGCAGCGAGCCGACGATCACCGATGCCAATCTGGTGCTGGGACGGATTCCGCCGGCGCTAATCGGCGGCGGTATTGCCCTCGATGTCGAACGGGCGCGCGGCGGCATCGCGGCGCTGGCGGCCAAATTGCCGGGCGACATGGGCATCGAGCAACTCGCCAGCGGCATCATCGAAATCGCCAATTGGAACCAGGCCAACGCGATCCGGCAAATGACGATCCAGCGCGGCATCGATCCGCGCGCCTTTGCGCTGTTGTCGTTCGGCGGCGCGGGTCCCGCGCAATCCGCCGCGGTCATGGACCTGCTCGCCATGAAGGCGTGCATCGTGCCGCCGAACCCCGGCAATCTCTCGGCGTTCGGCCTGCTGGCAGTCGATTGGCGCACCGACCACATCGTCACCAAGGTGATGCACGAGGAGACGATCGATCTTTCCGAGATCGCCGCGCGCTACGCCGCGCTGGAGCGCGAGGCCGTGGCGACGCTGGAGCGCGACGGCATCGACGCGTCGCGCATCAGGCTGGTCCGCGAGGCGGACGTCCGCTACGCCGGCCAGTCGATGGAAGTCCGCGTCACTGCGTCCGGTGGCGCCTTCGATGAGACGTTCCTGACCGGGCTGATTGGCGCCTTCAATGCCGCGCATCTTAGGACCTTCGGATATAATTATGCGGGCGAGCAGAAGATCGAACTGGTCAATCTGTGCGTCTCGGGTTTCGGCCTGATCGAGCGGCCGCAACTGCCTAAGCCCGCGATACGCTTCGACAGACCGGAGCCGAAAGGCAAGCGGGCCGTCTATTTCGGCGGCTTCCAGGACACGCCGGTGTTCGATCGCGCGGCGCTGCCGCCTGGAGGTCGCGTCAACGGACCGGCTATCGTCGAAGAATTCGGCTCAACCACGGTTGTGTTTCCCGGCCAATATGTCGAGGTCGACCCGCACGGCATTCTTGTCATCCGCCCCGCCTCATAGCAGGAGATGTCGCGATGAATATCCATTCCGCCGCGCATCCGTGGCCGACAGCGCCGCTGCGGGAAGCCGTAGCAGTCGATCCGATCGTGCTGCAGATCGTCGAAGGCACGCTGAATTCGATCGAGACGGAAATCGAATATGCCATCGAGCGCACCGCACGCTCACCGATGATCCGGGAAGCCCATGATTTCCGCGTCGGGCTGTTCGACCGCTATTGCCGCAAGCTGACCGGGCGTTCCTATTCGGCGATGCCGAACGCCGTGGTGCGGGATTTTCCGCCCGAGACCATGAAGCCCGGCGATGTATTTTTGATGAATGACACCTATTTGACGGAAGGCTCGATCGGGCATTTGCCCGATCTTTGCAGCACGGTGCCGGTGTTTCACGACGGCGAAGTCGTCGCCTACATCCAGGCCTTCGGCCATCATGATGATGTCGGCGGCCGGGTACCCGGCTCGATGCCGGGCTCGGCGGCCACCGTATTCGAGGAGGGCATCGCGATCCCGCCGGTGAAGATCTATTGCGAAGGTGTCCGCAACGAAGCTGTCTTTACCATCGTTCGCCGCAACACGCGCGTGCCGGAGATGCTGTCGGCCGATCTCGACAGCGAAATCCAGGCCTGCCTGATGGGCGCGCGGCGCATGTGCGGGTTGTTCGAACGTTTTGGAAGGGAGCAGGTCGAGGCCTGTTTCCAGGCCATCCTGGAGAAATGCCGCGACATTTACCGCAACGAGCTATTGGCAAAAATCGCCGACGGCGAATATGCCTGGGAGGACTACGTCGAGCATGACGGCATCACTGATCCAAAGCTGCACAAGATCGCCCTGAAGATGACCAAGAAGGGCGGCAAGATCACGCTCGACTTCAACGGCACCGATCCGCAATCGACCGGTCCGATCAACTGGCCGGCGGACTATGCCGACGGCGCCTTCCTGATCAAATGGATCGCTCCGATCCTGCGCAATTTGGCCGATACGCCCGAACGGGCCGCCGAAATCCACGTCAATGAAGGCGTCTGTGACGTGTTCGACGTGATCTTTCCCCCAAAAGGCACGCTGATCACGCCGGAATGGCCGGCCGCGACCAACGCGCGGTCTTTTGTCCTCTTGCGCTGCCTCGGTCTGCTGGCGGGCGTGGTCGCGCAAGCCGTCGATGGGCGCATGCCGGCCGATCAGGAGACCATCCGTTACACCGGCTTTTTCGGCACCGATCTCGACGGCAAGCCGTTCCTGTCGCGCGAGGTGCTTGGTGGCGGCTCCGGCGGTCGCTACTACGCCGATGGCAATGACGCGATCCACATCGTACCGGACTCGCGCAATCAGCCGGCGGAATTCACCGAGACCCGATTTCCGCTATTGGTCGAGAAGCTGGCGCTGCGTACCGATTCCGGCGGCGCTGGTCTGCGCCGCGGCGGGCAGGGCTACGAAAAGCACTATCGCGCGCTGGTCGATTGCCGCACCATCGTCACCGCCGATCGGGTGCGGCTGGGCTGCTACGGTTTGAACGGCGGCAAGGCCGGCCAGCCGTTCTGCGTCACCGTCGATGCCGAGGGCGAAGGTTACGATCTCGGCGGTCTGGTCGACGGCGAACCTGTGCTGAAGGGGCAAGTCGTTCGCGTGGTGACGACAGGCGGCGGCGGCTGGGGCGATCCGCTACAGCGCGAATTGGAATTGGTGTTGCGCGATGTGATTGAGGGCCGGGTCTCGCTTGCGAGCGCAGAGAAGGATTACGGCGTAGTATTGAAGGAAGGTGACGGCGCCGGTCGGCCCGTGATCGATGAGGTTGTGACCCGAGATCTGCGGGCCGAGATGACGAAGGCACGAAGTGCGCCGCTGCCGATGATTGACCGCGGCGAGGGCTATGAGAAGATGCTACGCGGCGAGCATCGGCCGCGGATTCGGTGAAATGGCGATAGCGGTCAGCGAGCAAGCGGAGCTTGAAGCGAATGGCGATTGAAGTTGCGAAGGTTGAATTGAAAACCGTGCAGGACGCGAGCGGGCTCGATGGGTTGATCGCGGCCGGCAAGTTCGGCGCCGACGAGGTCATTGCGGTGATCGGCAAGACTGAAGGCAATGGCGGCGTCAATGACTTTACCCGTATCCTGGCCGACCAGGCGTTTCGGCGGGTGTTGCTCAAGCGCGGCACCCGCACCGAGGCTGAAATTCACAATGTGCCGATGGTCTGGTCCGGCGGCTGCGACGGCGTCATCACGCCGCATGCCACGATCTTCGCCCGCAATGGCAAGACGGGTCCGGCTGACAAGTCGCGGTTGGCGATCGGCACGGCGCTGAGCGTGGAACTATTGCCCGAAGACATCGGGCGGCCCGCGATGGTCCAGAAAGTCGCCGACGCCGTCAAGGCGGCGATGAAGGATGCCGGAATCGCCGATCCCAGGGATGTGCACTACGTCCAGACCAAGACGCCGCTGCTGACCATTGATTCCGTCCGCGACGCGGAATCCCGCCACCAGACCCTGGCTTGCGAGGTCCACGATTCCATGGGCGTTTCCAACGGCACCACCGCGCTCGGCATTGCGGTCGCACTCGGCGAAGCGCCCATGCCCAAGGCCGAGCAGATTTGCAGGGATCTCGACCTGTATTCCTCGGTGGCGTCCTGTTCGTCGGGCGTGGAATTGACCCAGGCGCAAATCGTCCTGCTCGGCAACAAGGCCGGTGCCGGCGGCGCTTACCGGATCGGCCATTCGGTGATGCGCGACGCGCTTGATATCGACGGCATCTACGATTCCATCCGCGATGCCGGCCTGGTGCTGCCGGAACGGCCGCGATCGGAAGACCTCAAAGGCCGTGTCGTCAATTGTTTCATGAAATGCGAGGCCGACCGCCGGGGCACGCTGCGCGGCCGGCGTCAGATCATGCTCGACGACTCCGACGTGCACCATCATCGCCATTCCAAGGCGGCAGTCGGCGGGGTGGCGGCACTTGCGATCGGCGATCCCGCGGTGTTCGTGTCGGTGGATGCCATGCATCAGGGCCCGCATGGCGGCGGCCCGGTGATCGCGATTGTCGAAATGGACGAGTAAAACCGGCACGTTCCTTGCTCTAAAGATGGGCACATGGCCGACGGTCCAACCGAACGGTGCCCACAGGTGGATGACTGGAGCAAAATGATGAAATCGTTCAATCTCTCGATCTTCGCCATTGCGGTTCTGGTCATGGGCGGAATCGCCCCAGGCCCGGCGGCCGCGCAGGACAAGGTCTCGGTCGGCGTATTTCCGGTCAGTTCATCGCTGCCGTATTTCGTCGCGCTGGAGCGGGGCTTCTTCAAGGAACAAAATATCGAGCCCGAGATGACAAAACTGATGGGCGGTCCGCCGAATGTCGCGGCGATGATGACCAACCAGATCGAGGTCTCGGCGGTGCTGGTCACGCTGGAAGGGCTGAACGCCAATGTGAAGAAGCCCGGCGTGGCGATGTATATTGCGCTCAACAGCCAGACCAAGGTCTGGAAGATGGAGCAATTCGTGGTCCGCAACGGCTTTAAGGCGGAAACCATCGCCGATCTCAAAGGCGCCAAACTTTTTTCGGCGCCCGGGCCGGCCAATCTCAACACCGCCAAGGCCATCCTGGCCAAAAACGGCGTGAAGGACGGCGACTATACCATCGACCAGCTCGACATGAGCCAGCACATCAATGCCATGACCGCAGGCACCTTCGACGGCGGCTACACGCTGGAGCCCAACGCCTCGATGATGATCAAGGCCGGCGTCGCGCGCTCGCTGGAAGCCGGCGTCATCGCCAAATACATTCTGGGCGACGAGTCGGCCGACGCCTATGCGGCGGGCTGCGCCATGACCAGCGATTTCATTCACAATCGCCCCGAAGTGGCAAAACATTTCGCTGGGGCGTGGGCCAAAGCGATCGATTTCATCAACAAGAACCCGGACGAAGCGCGCAAATATCTTGCGAAGAACACTTTCACGCCCGACAACGTCGTCGATATGGTTTCGATGCTGGGCTATGTCATGGCCGACGAAATGACGGCCACGCAAATTGGCGACTTGCAGAAACTGGCCGACTTCGGCAACTCGATCGGGGTTGTGCCGGAAAAGGCCGATGTCACTAAAGTTCTGCAGAAATTCTAGAAGGCGCACCCGTGGCCGGAGCCCAGCTAGCTGCAAAGGTCGGACCGGCACGCACGCTTTCGGATTCGTCGCATCGGACCGCGCCCCATGTCACGATCCGCGGACTGACAAAGCGGTTTTCCGACGCCACCATCTACGATAATTTCGACTTCGATATTCCGCGCGGAAAATTGATGTCGGTATTCGGCCCCAATGGCTGCGGCAAGAGCACGTTGATCAATATGATCGCGGGGCTGTTTCCGGTCGACGCTGGCGAAATCCTGTTCGACGGCCAGCCGCTCAGTAGCATCAAGTTCGGTTACGTGTTCCAGAGCTATCGCGAAGCGATGTTTCCCTGGCTGCGCGCGTTCGACAACATCGCCTATCCGCTCAAGGTGATGGGCGTGCCGAAGGCCGAGCGTACCGTTCGCGTCGAAAAGATCGTTGCCAATCTCAACGTCAAGATCGACCTCAACCTCTATCCCTACCAGATGTCGGGAGGCCAGCAACAACTGGTCTCGATCATGCGGGCCCTGATCGTCGAACCGGAAATCCTGTTCCTCGACGAACCGTTTTCGGCGCTGGATTATGAAATGACGTTGTTCATGCGCGAGCAATTGCAGCGTATCTTCGTGGAGACGGCAACGACCACCGTATTGGTGTCGCACGACCTGGAAGAAGCGGTCTATCTGTCGGACCGCATTCTGCTGCTGTCGCGTCGCCCGGCGCGCGCGGTGGAGTTCGTGCATTACGATGCGCCGCATCCGCGCACGCTGAAAACCATGTCGGATCCCGAATTCATCAGCATCAAGGCGCATTGCCTCGAGATATTCCAGCGCGAGGTGCGCAAAGGATGAATTGGCAATGAAGCGTTTCGAGGTTTTCCTTCCCGTTGTTGGAGTCGCGGTGTTGCTCACCGTGTGGTCGCTGACGGTGTGGGCGCGGGTGGTCGATCCGGTGCTGCTGCCGTCGCCGATCTCGACGTTCCGCGCCATGTGGATCGGAATGACCAGCGGCAAGCTCGGCCTTGATTTTATCAAGACGGTCGAGCGCACGATCTATTCCACGGCGATCGCGGCCGTGATCGCGCTCCCGCTCGGGATCCTGCTCGGCTCATCGGAAAAGGTCTATCGTTCAGTTGAATTTCTGATCGATTTCTTTCGCTCGACGCCCGCCTCCGCGATGTTTCCCCTGTTTCTGGTGCTGTTCGGCGTCGGCGACCGCACCAAGATTTCGGTCGCAGCGTTCGGCGCGGCGCTGGTGATCCTGTTCAACGTCGCCTATGGCGTGATGAACGCGCGCAAGACGCGGATTCTTGCAGCGAAGGTGATGGGCGCATCCCGCCTTAGGGTGCTGTGGGACGTGATGCTGCTGGAATCGCTGCCGCAGACTTTTGTCGGCCTGCGCAACGGCGTGTCGCTGGCGTTGGTGATCGTGGTGGTGGCCGAGATGTTCATCGGCTCGACCGACGGCCTTGGCCAGCGCGTGTTCGAGGCACAGCAATTGTTCGACATGCCCGACATGTATGCCGCGATCTTTGCCGCCGGCGCGCTCGGCTACGGTCTCAATCTGTTGTTTCTCACGATCGAGCGTCGCTTCGTGCACTGGGCGGGTAAGTAACGGAAATCCAATATGACCGATAATCTGAGCCGCAAGACGGCGGTCGAGTTGGCGTCGCTGATCGCAACTTCGACGGTGAGCCCGGTCGAGGTGCTCGACGCCCACCTTGCCACCATCGCGCGCGTCAATCCTAAGCTCAACGCCATTGTGACGCTGGTGGCTAACACGGCGCGCGAACAGGCAAAGGACGCCGAAGCGGCCGTGATGCGCGGCGACAAGCTCGGCGCGCTGCACGGTCTGCCCGTTGTCATCAAGGACATCACCCCGACGGCGGGCATCCGCACCACCTTTGGCTCACCGCTGTTCAAGGACAACGTGCCGACCGAAGACGCTGAAGTGGTGCGGCGGCTGAAGGCGGCCGGTGCCATCGTGCTCGGCAAGACCAACACGCCCGAATTCGGCGCTGGCGCCAACACTTTTAATGATGTGTTCGGCGTCACCCGCAATCCCTGGAACCCGGCGTTGAGCCCTGCCGGTTCTTCCGGCGGATCGGCGGTCGCTGTGGCGACCGGAATGGCGCCGTTGGCGCACGGCACCGATTTCGGCTGCTCGATCCGGATGCCGGCGTCGTTCTGCGGCATTGTCGGCATCAGGCCGACGCCGGGACTGACGCCGAACTGGCCGATGCCGCTGGCATGGGATCCGGGGCAAGTGCATGGCACGTTGGCGCGCACCGCGGAAGATGCCGCGCTTATGCTCGACGCTATCGTCGGCTTCAGCCGAATATCGCCGATTTCGGTCTCGCGGCCCTGGGCCAGCGCGCGGGCAATCGTCGCTGGCGCCAGGGACGCGGGGGGCCTGCGCATCGCTTACGTGTCCGACATCGCCGGAATCGGCGTCGAGCCGGAAATCGACGATATCTGCCGCAAAGCCGCGATGTCGCTGCGCGACGCTGGCGCTACGGTCGAGCAGATCGCCTTCGACATCTCCGACGGAAAATCGCCCTATCAGGCATGGCGCGGGCTTTGGATGGTCGGGCAGCAATTCGCCAATCTCGACCGGCTCGAGCAATTCGGCGTCAACCTCAAAGGCAACGTCAAGGCCGGCCTCAAGGTGACGCCAACGGATTTCGCCGCCTCCGAGCAGAAGCGCGCGCAGCTATTCCAGTGCTTTGCACGATTCTTCGAAAAATACGACCTGTTGATTACGCCGCAATCGCCGGTAAAGCAGTTTCCGGTGGAGATGAATTTTCCGAATCTGATCAACGGCAAGAAATTGGAAAATTACACCGACTGGATCGCTGGCTCGTTCCTGATCACGCTGATGAGCCTGCCCGGCGGCAGCGTGCCGGCCGGCCAGACCAGCGACGGATTGCCGGTGGGGATCCAGATCGTCGGCCCGCGTTTCGAAGAGCCGCTGATTTTGTCAACGATGAAGATCGTTCAGCAAATCCACCCGATCGGCTGGCCGCCTCACGCCTGAGCGGTGGCGGTGCGTGCGGCAAACG
>Ga0209474_10004343_pt1 | contig 12274 bp, 14 predicted proteins | sample GraSoiAngelo_145_FD_185902 | JGI IMG/M metagenome (GOLD analysis project Ga0209474, IMG submission 185902) | Grasslands soil microbial communities from the Angelo Coastal Reserve, California, USA - 14_1009_05_20cm (SPAdes) (version 2) | ecosystem: Environmental > Terrestrial > Soil > Grasslands...
GGATTCAGCATGAACCTGACCTAATTCACTGGTGTTCGCGGAACAGCGAATTTATCAGCGAATTTAACAGCGAATTTTTTCTAAGAAGGTAGGCGAGCAACGGACAATTCCGCGCAACCGCCTGCCCGCGAAGGGATTACGGAAATTCGCGATTTTTCCCCGCCGCAGAGAACAGTGAATAACAGTGAATAAGCAGTGAATTCTGAAATTCGCATCCGTTGCTCGCGCCAGTGTCGGGCGCTTGCGACGAGCACTCTCCGGCAGCCGCGCCAGTTCCAAAATGAAATTTCTGGTTGACTCGCAATCTTGACTCGTGGTAGCACCGAACTAGGTTCGGTGATGAGGCAAGTTCGGTGATGAGCGATGGCCGCTCCGGACAGAACGAAAGTCGAGCGCGCCTCACGCGCCTATTCCCTTCCCTACTTATTCCAGCCACTCGTCAGAATGCCTGCTGAACGTGACTAAGAACTCTCATCCTGAGACTCTGCACATCAGGCCCGGTCCGGAATACGGATAGCCCAGCATGAAATGCTGGGTCAGGAAAAGAAAAACCAGGGCTCCGGAGGAGCGGCACTCATCGGAAACCTATCTCGGAATAACCGGGTATCGTCCCTACAGGACTCAACAAAGAAGATCAAAATGGGATATTGCTACCCAGCATTATAATGCTGGGCTATCCCATCCCGGCCCTCCGGGCCTCAGTCGGCTGCGACGATCGTTCCGTCCGTTCCCCAGTTTTTGAAACGGATTTGTGAGGTTATGTCGTTCCGGGTGAATCGGTGGCCCTTTTCTCCCGATCTTTCAAAAGCCGCACGATGGCGAGGATTGTGTTCCAGCTACGCGTCGTGGTGGGCATCCCGAATAGCTTATCGATCTGGCCAAGGTAGCCGATGGTCTTCATATTGCGCCGGTACACTCCGAACACGAATTGCTTTTCGGACGCGATAACGCGCACCAACCAATCCCCGCCGGAAGGAAATGTGACTGGCAGAGTAGCGCGGAGAGCTCCGGGTCGCGACAGGACGCTCACGAAGCGAACAACATCGGGAGACGATGGCTCGGTTCCAAACGGGTTTTCCGTCTCCAGGCGGATCAGATCGCGGCTGTCGCAGAGCACAACGTTAGCGTCGAATGGCAGCTTCCGGAGTAGTTCGGTACGGAACTTTGCGCGCGGCCCAGGCTTTCGGACGATAAACGTTCCGGCAGCACCGATATTGAGCACATCATAATCGCTCAGTTCTCTTGCGAGGACGCTCGGGCGAACTCTCCTGTGGCCGCCAACGTTGATACCTCGAAGGAAAACGACGAGAGCCATACGTGTCACCGGGTTTCCATTGTGGCAGCCACTCTAAAGGACATAATTTAAGGTGCGCCACCCAGCCCATGCATCACCGGTCCGAATTTCTGCCGTAGAAAAAATTCTCACCTCCACCTGAAAGCCCGCAGTTTAAGTCTCAAAAGCTGCAACACGTCCCTACCCGCATGATTGGGCAGCGGTGGGTTGGCTACAATCCTGCCGGAGAGATCAATCATGCAAATTAGAGTCCTCGCGAGGTGTGCAGTCTTAGGCGTGTTTGCAATTCTCTCTCTGGCGGAATTGTCCTCGCAAAACCCTCCACTAACCCTGGCTTACCAGCTTACGCATTCCGAGACCATGGATCCCTCCTTGTCACCCGACGGCAAGAGGATGGTTTACATCTCTGTCGTTGCCGGGAAGGAACAGTTATTGGCGATGAATCTTGATGGTTCCGAGCCGGCGCAGCTAACGCACGACGATTCAGACCACGAGGATCCTGCGTGGTCGCCCGACGGGAAGAAGATCGCGTTCGTGCTCATCAAAGGCAGCCTCGAGCAGATTCATCTGATGAACTCCGACGGCTCCGGCGTGGAGCCGCTGGCCCCAAAAGAGCTGCGAACCATCCATCCCAACTGGTCTCCGGACAGCAAGCAAGTGGCGTATTGCACGGACGATGACCTGAAGCCTCCCAAGAAAAACGATTCCGACATCTACGTAATCGATATCGCCAGCCGGCAGACGGTAAAACTGATCACCGGTGGAGTCAACACATATCCGGCCTGGTCCCCCGATGGCCGGCGGTTGGCTTTCCGCCGGATGCTGGGGGAGACCAACTCAGAAGTATTTATTGCGAACAAAGACGGCTCGGATGCGCGGAACCTCACCAATAATCCGGCCTTTGACGGCTGGCCTTCATGGTCACCCGACGGAACAAAAATCGCATTTGCATCGAACCGCAACCGGAATTATGAAATCTACATCATGAACCCCGATGGAAGCGATGTGCGCAAAGTGGCAAACAGCGAAGGCCGTGCGACCGCTCCACAATGGGGAAAGGACGGCAAGACAATCTATTTCCCAATCTGCAAAAAGGTGGACTTCAAGTTCGATTGCGAGATCTACGCAGCGAAGCTGTATGCGTTCTCCCAATAGTATCTTCGTTCATCTGATCCATGGATCGGGATCAAACGATCCCGTTCAATCGATCGTTCGTTTCCGATGATCTTTCAGCTTCGTCTTGGCAGAGCCTCAATGGTCGTTTTGGGCGGCTGCGCCATCCATTCTCCGTGGACAACTACTTCAACTCATGTCAGCCATCGTCAGCACCTTTCCGAAAATCGCCGAAGATGCGGCACCCGGTCGGGCGACCCGTCCGCACCGATGGCGTCGTATGGTAAGCCAAAGCCCAAAAGCGGAACGAAGCCGAAAAGGTGCGCCAGTCCTGCGATCAATCTTCCACAGCTTCCTGTCTTTCCCGGTTTTCGGTTTGGCTTCATTTTCCGGGAATCTACTCTGGCCATGTGGCCCGCCTCTCGAGTATCGTGCCATAAAGAATGCGGCTTTCTCGTTCCAAATAGGAAGCATGGGCCTTCCGCCCAATTATCGATGGCTGCAAAGGAATTTCCATTTACTCTCCCAACACCTGTCTGGCGAATTGAAGATCAAGCGCAACCGGCACACGCGATAATTCCTCCATGTTCAGAACCAGCTTGTTCGCTGTAATCTTCATCGCCCTTCCCGCTGCGGCACAGATCCAACCCAATTCCGATGTGAAGTTTGTGGCCGACACGCTGATCGTGCAGGCCGAAGGAAGTTATGAGACCGATCCTGATCTGGCCACACTGACTTTCGACGTGTCGAGCCAGGAGAAGCAGCTCAAAGACGCTTATGGCAAGGCGTCGCAGTCGATGAGCAACATCGTGGCGGTTGCGCAGCGCAATGGCTTGACGAAAGACGCGATCCAAACCGGCGTGCTCACGGTCACTCCTTTTGATGAAGGTGACCGCAAGCGGCATGCGCGGGCATACCTGGTCCAGGGACAAGTGACGCTCAAGGTGCAGGACTTCTCCAAAGTAGGCGCAATCATCGACGACTCGGTGCAGGACGGCATTGCCGACTTCCGCTCGCTGACCTACTCGCTCGCCAACGAAGAGAGCGCCAAGCAGAAAGCCGTCGCCGACGCGATGCACCGCGCCATCGGTCGCGCCACTGCGGCGCTCGAGCAGAGCAAACAGAAGCTTGGTCCAACGCGGTATGTGAATCTAGAAGTGAGAAATCTGGTTGGAGCGACGCCGATCGCGATGGCCTACATTTCTGCCGCCACCGAGACCGCTGAGGTGACCTCCGGAGGCGGCAGTGGCGGCATCTTCTCACGCGCCAAACGGGCACCCGCTCCGCCACCACCCGTGCAGCCCGGCAAGCTCACCGTCAGCGCAACTATTCAGTGCGTGTTTGGAATTGAGAAGTAGTTACCAAAGCGAGGTGGCGTACTCGGCTACAAAGCTGCAAGAGAAGCGATCGCATGATATTTTTTGGACTTTAGCCCCGCGCTTCCCGATCTGAAACCCCGCGGCTAAAGCCGGAGAAAAAGAAGAATGCGCGCGTTTGCGAGGCTTGAAAGCCTCTCCCACGCATGAATGCGTGGGGTCCCACCCAAAAAAGCCAAGACTGGGCTCCCACCTAAAAAGCCCAGAACGTGGGCTTCCAGGCGAAGTGTTTACTTTTGACATCGCCTCTTATAGAACCCATCCCGTGCGGACAAATCATCTCTGGAGTCCAGATTTCGCGGCTCGCATCATTGTGACTGTGGGCAGAGTGGTGAACTTCGCTGGTCGAGCCGATCTTTCCCTACTCCACTCGACAGCGGCTCAGCCTCTATTGTCCGTGACTGAATCCCCGGCTCCGTTTTTGAAAACCGCCACGGCTTCCGCCGTCGGGGTTTTGCCGCATCGGACGAGCTTCGTTCACGGTGAGTGGGCGGCCGTCTAAATCTTTTCCGTTCAGCGACTCCATGGCGCGTTGCGCCTCGGTGTCCGACATTTCTACAAAGCCGAAGCCTTTTCCTCGCCCGCTATCATGATCGCGAATCACTACCGCGCTGTTCACTGCTCCGTGCTCCGCAAAGAGGGAGTGCAGTTGACCGTCGGTCATCATAAAACCCAAATTACCTACGTACAGTTTCATCTAGTTTCTCCTTAAAGTTGGTCCAGAAAGTTGGTCCAGGTTATTCGGGCGAAAGTACACCTGCGTAGGTTTGATCCGAAAGCCTCGGATGATCTGCGGCGCACCGGAGGGCCCCGGTAACTGCTCCGGTTGAAGTTCGCGAAGTGATCCGTTCTAACATCTCCATCATGAGGTGCTTGGCGGCAATCGATTGGGTGTCGTTGGGAGGAACAATATGGACTAAACCATTGCCGCTGTTGCTAGAGGCAACTGCGAATGCCTGCTGGTTGTGCATGATTGCGTCCAGCATGCGAGTCAAACCAGCCGAAGAGTAGCTGTCGTTGAATGTGACACCCTGCAGGTGGGCTGCCGTCGCATGCACGCGGTATTCGCAAACCAGGTTCCAATGACCACGAGAGGCTGACGACCAAACTTTCAGGTATTCCAACCAACAATCCGGTCCACTGCGATACTCTATTTGCATCGCGACAGGTATGAAGCGCGTCGTGAAATCTTCCCAGTTCAGCGTAACGGCTGATTCTAGAATGCGCTCGATTGCATTCACTTCGCTTGAAAACTCTTGGTTACGCATATTTCAGATCCCCTCTATTGTTCTGGCTGCAACTCTCTTAAGGCTTTTCGTAGCCACCAACAATGGCAACGGTTCCCGTGAATAAACGAGAGAAGCCGTAAACAATCCCGCACAGAGAAGATTGACGATAAGAGGGTAGCTGCATGGCAGGCACAGCGATGCAGGAATAAAGATAAGGATCAGCATGGCTGCGATGGAGCCCCGCTGTGAGAAATTTGAGAGCATGTCTCAGCTCAATTCTGTCGATGGGGTGCTAAGGGAGGAGAACTTCAGATGAGCTGACTTAGTTCAGAAGATCTGAAAGAGGGAGAAGGACACTCACTCAGCTTGAACGCTATACTTCACCTGAGGCTTTGTCAAACCACGTTGCCTCGGAATATGCGTCTCAGTTCGAGAATCGCTCCCGTTCCTGTTGGACAGCGTAACCGATCAGATCTTTATCGCGCTGCTTCCAATCGCTCGCGTGCCGGCGTGTGCGATCGTCAAACAACACGGGCTCGGACTTATTGTCACCGCTGGCGCTTCCAAAGTCGGCGTAGGACTGCGCGCGCGCAGCCTGAAGCAGAGGATAGTCGGGCATCAGCTCGTTGAGAGTGCGAGAGTCAAGCAATGTAGTTCGCAAATCGCCTGCGTCAGTGAGCGCAAAGTTAGCCACGAACCTGGTTATCTCGCGCACGCCGGCAACGCTGCTCTGCACGCCCATCTGGTTCAGGATTTCTACCGCAGATCTCTCATTTTTCGCGTAAATGATCACGCAATTGCCATCTTTCATGCGAAACGAGAAGAGACGCATATTTCAGTTCCCAACACAGACGGATTTCGCCGAGTCCTGAAACTTACCTTCGAACATCGCTTCTACGGATTCAATTAGATCTCCGGCAAGCTCTTCTCGAGGACGGACCAGCACCCCATCAACGAAGACCTCACAAAGATAGTGGCCGTCGTCTAGAAGGAATCCGATTCTTTGGCCAGGCATGGCATTTCGGATGAGCATATATGCGCTGTCAGAACGATCGGGAGGCCCGTTCACCCGCAGCAGCACCAAGTCCGGCGCAGGACGGGCGAATGGAAGTTCCACATCCTCTACTCTCTCCGCGGCACGCACCACGAAGCCGTGAGTCACCAGCATGATCGCGCGTTGACGACGCGTGGACTGATTATCATCGATCAGCAGGATAGTACGCCGCCGCATCGCGAAAGCCTCGGGCAATGTGAATCTAAGAGGGGGGACTTCAGATGAGCTGACTTAGTTCAGAAGATCTGAAAGAGGGAACGATTTCGCTCAGTCTTGACACTATGCCCCGCACACACCATTGTCAAACCTCACCTCGAAATATGCTCGTATGCGAATCGCAAATGTAACTCCGCGGTGGCAGCGCTCTACTCCTTCATCTCCCAGTGCATGGCATGCTCCCGTTTCTGTTCCGTCGTGGGTTGAAGCCCTGCAGCTCCCGCTTCACTCAGCTGGGTTCCCTGCCCTTGCTTTTGCCTTTCCCGGAATGAACCCCACTTATGGTCCGTCAACGACAATCAATTGGGGGTGGCGCAGCCCGGCGGTTCTTCAAGCGTATTCGCAGCTTCGAGCGAACGCTGCGAATTCAGGGCAAAGCGGACAGTCAGCACATTCTGTGACAACATGCACTGCCAATGGTGCATCGTATGTTCTCAGTTCCCCTCCCTACATCGCGCGTCAGCTCTCAATGTTGACATTCGCGTCGTAAGAGCTGAAGTGCCTCAGAGTTGGAAGGAGACTTCTATGAATCAGCAGATGCGGACAGCTTGGGGAGCTTTGCGATTGGCGTTTTTCCTCGGTCCATTCCTGGCAGGGTTGGACAAGTTCTTCCATTTGCTCGTGAATTGGGACATGTATCTGAGTCCTATAGCGAAACACGTCCTTGGCAATTTGAGTCATCCCTTCATGCTATTGGCTGGCGTGGTGGAGATGATCGTGGGCCTCATGGTAATCACGCGCTGGACGCGCATTGGCGCTTACATCGCGAGCATTTGGTTGCTGCTGATAGCCATTAACCTGCTCACGACTGGGCAATTCTTTGACATCGCGCTGCGTGATATTGGTCTCGCACTGAGTGCATTCGGACTCGCCAAGTTAACTGAAGCTATGGGAGTACGCAGTCCACGCAGAGATATGGAGAGAGTAGCGGCATAACGTTGTTTTCAGGCATGCCTGGTCTTTGGCGCATCCTGACGCGCGAGATGCTATCCAAAGAACAGGCCTTGCATCATAATGTGTGATTCTGATCGAAGGAGCTTACAGATGAAGAAAGTTACATTTGTATTGGCGATCCTCGCATTCTTCGTCGTTGCTGCATACGCGGGCCAAGCAAACAGCAGCGCGCAAAGCGGAGATCAAAAGACTGCGAAAAGCAGTACGGCGAACCCACCCCTGAGAACAATCGCGGGCAAAATCAGCGATGACGGTAAGACCTTTACCGCCGACAAAGACAGCAAGCAGTGGACTCTCAAAAACCCGGAAGACGTAAAGGGGCATGAGGGCCATCACGTAAAACTCCAGGCTCACGTGTACAAAGACACGAGCGAGCTGCACGTGATGAAGGTGACAATGATGAATCAGAAGGCGGGTAAGAAAGCCAAAGCTGCATCGAACCCTTCCTAGCCGGAGAGCAACCAGTGAGGGCGGCACTTCGGTGTCGCCTTTTTCTTTGTTTCAGTTAACCAAGACCACTGACGTTGTCATGGGACCTTCGACTCGTCTGCGCTTTCTTTCTGATCGTATTCCTCGGTAGTGAATCGAGAAGCCATTTGTGTCTCACGCGCAGGAGATCGCGTGATGCCGCGCCTTATGTCTGCAAGTTGGGCACGATCATCAAACACCATCTTTCGGCGGTCTGCAGCGACGCCAAGCTGTGCCCAAATATTTGCCAAATCGACTTGCAGCGGTTTGTCTTTCATTTCGCCATAGAGTTGCTCAAGTACTTTGGTGCCGGTCGCTTCATCTCCAACCTTGAGCACACCCTCCATGAACCAATTTTCTTTGTCCAACGTTCCACCCTTCGCGACGATTGCGCGCAACGCATCCTGCAGCCCCATACGATTACTTGTACTCTGACGAATCGCGATATCTGCGCGTAAGCAAAAGAGGGCCCCACCCCAATATGTCCTGGCCCAAGTGTGGGTATTGTCAAGCCCGCGATCCCCCGCTTCCGGCTCACCTTTTGGCATGTCACGGATCATGTCTCGCCAAATCCTTGCAGACTTCAGTTGTCCTGCTTGCACGCGAGCAATCGGCTCGACATAAGTTGCCAAACCCTCTTCGATCCAGTGATGTTGCGGAGGCATATCGGGGAACGCCAGGTGGACAAACTCGTGCGTCATCGTCCAGTCATCCTTGAGCTCCGCTTCGGTTGTGTGCTCGCCTAATGGGATCCGCGTGAAGCCGCCGTTCTCCCCAAATGTTGTACCGCGAAAGACTCCGTTCTCCCCTTCTACAGGCACAACTCGTACATGAGGATGAGACATTGGAAAGCGGCCGTAATAGGTGGAAACCGCAACTGCTGCTCTCCTGATCCACGCCAATACTGCCGTTTCCGGCAGGTCGAAACGTCCAGCGGCAAAGCTGACATCAATGACGGCACCAGGAACTCGAATGGATGCCGGGGCTAGTACATCTGCGCAGCCATTTGTATGCGACGCGTACTGCGAAGCAGACGGCGGCACAGCAGCGCGAAACTTTTGTTGAGCGCCAACGAGAATCAGGCATCCCGTAATTGCCAGCAGTACTGTCCAGGCGTTTTTCGAGAAGCGCATTCCCGTTGGTTCCTTACTTCCTTCGATGTACAACGGGAGAGCAGGAGAGCGGCTGGCCCATTTCCTATGCCAAACAAATTCAAGTTATGGCCGAAGATGACAGGGCAACGCGAAACTGCCTGGCATGCTACCTGCGGAATGATGATCGGTTCAGACACTCACAGCGACAGAGACGAAACCTGGTGACAGGAAGGAACGTATTCCTGGTGCGGGAAGTCGAATCCCGAATACGTCCCTTCTGTTGCTTTTCCGCAGCTTATCGCACCGCAGCCGTGAAGACCTCCTCCATGAGCAGGTTGGTGCGGCAGCCGGTTGCGGGCTGCTGATTGTTGCGGCTGTCGGTCCAGAACGGATGAGATATGCCGTTGTAGGAGACCAGGCCTGTGTAATCGCCGTACTGGTTTCCGTAATTGATGGCCGAACATGGAAACAGGCCATCGCAATCATGCTCGTTCGAACTGGCCGACGAAACACGCGTATTCGGCAGCCGCCACGTGGCTCCTCCATCGCTGGATTGCGTGAAGTAAACGTCGGTCATGTAGCGTGCGCCGGTGATGTCGTTGCGGGTGTCGTAGAACGAAATATTCACGGCGCCGTTGATCGGGTCGACTGAGAGCCAGGGATAGAAACGATCAAGCGCGAAGCCTAACGGGTCGGTCACCGCTGCGCGTGGAGACCACGTCGCACCATTGTCCTCCGAAAAAGAGACGAAGATGTCGGTCACTCCTCGCGGTGTGAGGTCCATCCATGTGCAATAGAGCCGGCCGTTGTGACTGCCGCCGCTGCGATCGGCGTCGCAGGCCGGATACAGCAGGGCACCGCGGAACGAAATCGAAGGAATCGCGATGTCGAAAGCGAGATTATTGGTGGAGATGACAACCGGCGTGCCCCAGGTCGCGCCTGCGTCGAATGAACGGTTGAAGATGATCGAGTGTGCGAGGTAATCGTTCCAGGCTACGAAGAGCTCGCCATTCGGCCCCACAAATGGCACTGCGCCGATGGATCTGCCCGGCCCGGAAGGATCGTCGGCGCGCGTGACACTGAAGCTGGCTCCGTGATCGGAAGAGGTTGCGACTCGGATTCCGCCTCCACTGGATCCACCATTGGCGGCATCCCAGGCAACATAAACATTGTCCCGAAATGAGCTGCGGGGATTGCGATCGGCGGTGATCATGGGCTTGTCGTTGAAATGATCGCTGCCACCGGAAAAGCTGAAATAAGTTGCGGCAGGGAAACTCTTCCCACCATCGATCGATTTAGCTACCCCCATCTCTGTGCCGTTGATGCCGTTGCCTCCGCCGAAGAAAACAACGATGTAGCCGTAGAAGAGATTTCCCTGGGTATCGAATACCAGGGTGGGATCGGAGCCAAAGTCGATGCCGTTGGCGCCTTTGGCCGGCGGGAGAGGCGCATCGGTACCGCTCCAGCTAGAGCCGCCGTCGAAGGTGGCGTATGCGCGCATGGGAAGACGGAAGATCTCGTTCGATCCCCCGGCAAGGTTCTTCGGCTTGCCGGTGTTCACCGTAATGTAAGTCTCGCTTTGCGGTCCGCACTCGTTGGAGACGTCCACGTTCGGGCCTACCGACGCGGAATTGCCCGGTCCAGCGTTCCCGTTTGCGGAATGCGTTGAGAGATACTGGTATTTATTCCACCAGGTCGGATTATTAGGCGTATTGCTCTGACTCATGGCGGCGATGGCAAACAGAACAACAGGGATCAGGACTGTCTGCCGCTTCAATGCACTCATAGATACTCCTCAGGTTGAAAAATCGGGGGCAGCATCTGACCACAACTCGGCACACGTGTGCAAGCTTCTCGGGAAAGCAGCCTGAGTATTGCGGCTCAGTGTTTTTTCCTGGCAATCAAGCGAAAGCCTACGTGGCAGGTTGCAGTGTCAATCGGCTGCGCCATGCGCGCGGCCGGGCGATAACGGCGGCAGTAATTCGGAGCACACAGGAACGATCCTCCCTTGATCACCTTTCTGGGAACTCTTACTCCCGGCATTTGCGGATCGTAGCTGCGGAGACGCCTTCCTCCTTTGGGATTAAAACTTCCACAGCAAGGCGCCGGCACATGGCGTGCTTCATACCAATCCGTAGTCCATTCCCAAACGTTGCCAATCATGTCGAACAGCCCATAGCCATTCGGCGGAAACCGAGCGACTGGAGCAGCGCCTTGGTAACCATCGGACAGCAGATTCTCCCATGGGAATTCGCCCTGCCAGATATTGGCCATCTGCCTGCCGCCGGGCGTGAACTCCTCACCCCACGCGTAGGTCGCAGCCTCGAGCCCACCCCGCGCGGCAAACTCCCACTCAGCCTCAGTGGGTAACTCCTTCCCTGCCCATTTGGCATAGGCCTCGGCATCTTCGTATGCCAAGTGGACTACGGGATGATTGCAGCTGCCCTCGATCGAAATCTCCGGCCCCTCAGGATGCCGCCAGTTCGCACCAGGTACGTATCTCCACCAGTTGTAGTGATTGCTGAGATCGACGCGACCAGCCGGCTTGCGAAACACAACTGAAGCCGCCTGCAGCATCTCGGGCAGAGCTCCTGGATAGTCTTTCGGGTCCGGCGGACGTTCGGCCACAGTGACGTGACCAGTGGCAGCAACGAATTCCGCAAACTGCTCGTTAGTAATCTCGTACTTGTCGATCCAGAAGCCCTCGACTGTCGCAACGTGCGCTGGACCCTCCTCGGGATAGTGATGATCGGATCCCATTTGGAACGTGCCGCCGGGGATCCAGACCATTTCATTCGCGGAGGATCGATCGAGTGCTTTTTCGGGAAGCGATTGTGTCTCAATGATATGCATAGAGCAGTTCAACCTGCCTGTATAGCCGATTCGCGAGCCAAGTTTCGTCGACATGAATCCAAGTTGCTATCCTGCCGGGCATGCCTCGCCTGCCGACGTGAGTGCCCTCGTCGGCTTTTACCTGCAAGGTATGCGGTGCACGTGATGTTCGCGTATCATCGCGTGCCATGACAAGACGCATCATAGCGATTTTGCTCATCACGACTGCGGCGGTCGCAGGGTCCACCAGAAGCGCCGAAGGTGCGCTCGTGCGGGTGCCGGTCGCGCAGCAAAGCCATAATCAATACGAGCCGGCGAACGCTCCGGGCGCCGGTCAGAAGCTGCTGGCACAATTCGTCGGCGAGTGGGATGTCGTGAAGACATTCTTCCCCGCCAATGGGAAGCCTATCGTGTCGAAAGCCATATGCAAGCAGTACATGATCCAGGACGGCAAGTTTCTGCAGTCTGATTTCACGTTCGCCAATCCTGACGGAACCAAGAGCACAGGCACGGGAATCTCCGGCTTCGATCCGAAGAGCAATCGCTTCACCACCGTCTGGTTCGACTCGCGGCAGACGACAATGTCGATCCGTCAGAGCGACGGCACTTTCGACGGCAAGAACATCGTTCTGTGGGCGACGGCA
>Ga0209474_10004344_pt1 | contig 12271 bp, 10 predicted proteins | sample GraSoiAngelo_145_FD_185902 | JGI IMG/M metagenome (GOLD analysis project Ga0209474, IMG submission 185902) | Grasslands soil microbial communities from the Angelo Coastal Reserve, California, USA - 14_1009_05_20cm (SPAdes) (version 2) | ecosystem: Environmental > Terrestrial > Soil > Grasslands...
AATCTGAGCGGTCCAACTTGCACGTGTCCCGACTGGCGCACGTGGAGGTCCCGTTTGCCTGCTGGAGATCTAACGCGTTGCTGCAAACACGTCTTGTACGTGTATGCGAAATTGGCCCGGCGCAAAGACACCGACGGCTGGTTGATGGCGTTCATCGATAACGGGTGGCCTCCTCATCCGGGCGCCGAGTGGCATCTGTTGAGCGTCGGTGCTAACAAAGTTTTATTCTGCACCGCTTCCGAAAAAGGCTGGGCCAATGTTTTCGCAAAAGACGGTCGAGAGTACGCACGCTTCGGGTTCAATGTTGATGAAGACCGGTGGGCTTATGGATCACAACCTTCCCACGGCGAAGTAATCGCGGAAGCGATCAGGTCACTGCGAAACAAGCAAGGTCGGCAGGATCGCGGGGATGGAATCGTGCCGAGTGAAAATAAGATACCACGACCCAGAACACGGTTTACGGCATTGTGGGTTTCGGCAGCGATAATCGCGGTCATTGCGTTCCTTGCAATGATTCAGCAGCGGCCTGCTCCAAATACGCAAGTCGATAGGCCGGCGATTATGACGCCACCTGCTCAGAGCCCGGCAGTTCAATCACCAACGGCAACGCCGTTGTTTCGAAATGTTCCGGTAACTCAGCCGACAACGAATTCGTTTCCACCGAGGGTGAAAACAATTCGAGCAATTCGTGCAGAGACTGGACAAGGCGAAATTTTGATTCCTAATAAGATAGAACTTCGCGTTCTTGGCCGTGAAGGATCAGATTTACTGGTGTCCTACAATGGTTGGACCGTCACCATTCCGGCTTCGGCTGTTTCTTCAACCGCGCGATGACGCGTCCTTCATCGGCCGAATATTTTACCGGCTCTGTTCGCATCGACCCGTTGTTCGAGGCAAAAGATCCAGCACGCGCTCGGCGCCTGTGTCACGTTCGAGCGGCCGCTCTCTCGAACGCTGAGGTGTTGACTCACTGCGCCGCGATCGCGCTCTGTCGCGCTCGTAAAACGTATTTCTGAATCTTTCCGGTCGCGGTCTTGGGTAGTTCCTTGACGAGAGATACACTATGCGCGCTTTGAAGTGAGCGAGGACTAAAGAGCAGGGAGCACGGAGCAAAGGGCTAAGAGAAGATGGAAGATCTTAAGTAGTGAACGAACCAGCTCGTATTGTCTTATCCTACTTCTCGCGCGCTCCGTGAAAAAACGATGAAAGTTACGCATTCTTAGTCTGGTGCATCACGAATCAATCGAGCCGATGGGAATCGAACGAGATAGACAGCGTCGACGTTGGCGTCTTGAAGTTGGGTGCCGGCGCTAATAGCGCATCGTCATCGGCCCGCAGCCTTTTCGCAACGCTCCAGCAGTCGCAGCGCTTTCATCCGATCCGCCCAGGCCGCGAATGCCGGCGTCGCACCGCGCCAGCGCAGCGTCTCGACCTTCTTGAAGAGCGGCGCATCGGTGCGCAGAGTCGCGAGATTCTTAAAGAGCAGCGCGAGATCACGCTGTTTGCCGAGAACGTTTGACGGGAAGTTTTCGATCTGACCGTAGCGGTTCAAAAGCTGGGCGGCGGTCCTGGCGCCGAACCCAGGGATGCCGGGGTAGCCGTCGGCCGCATCGCCCACGAGTGCGAGCAGGTCCGGAATGAGCGGTGGGCTGACGCCGAACTTTTCGCGAATCCCAGCCGCGTCGCGAATCGTTTTGCGCCGGCCGTCGATTTGCACCACGCGCGTGCCTCGCACGCATTGCGCCAGATCCTTGTCGGGCGTCCAGATGGCGACTTTCTGGACCTTTTTGTCCTTCGCCGCGAGATGCGCGGCCGACGCGAGCGCATCATCGGCTTCGAGCTCGATCATCGGCCAGACGACAACGCCCATCGCCGCGAGCGCCTCCTCGAGTGGATGGAATTGCGCGAGCAGCGCGGGCTCGATGCCGGCGCCGGTCTTGTAGTCCGCCCAAAGCCGATTGCGAAACGACTCGATCACGTGATCGGTGGCGACGCCGAGGTACGTGGGACCGCGTGAGGCGAAATCTTCAACGCTAGGACCACGTGAGGCGGAGCCTTTTACGTGGTCGATCATTTGGAGAACGGTCTGGAGCACACCGACGACTGCGCCGTAGGGACGGTCCTTGCCTTTAGTGAACCGGCGCAAACCGTAGAAGTGACGGAAGAGTTCGTAGGTGCCGTCGACGAGGTGAACGATCCGCGTAAAAGGCTTCGCCTCACGCGGCTGGTTGGTGGGCCGCGTAAAAGGCTTCGCCTCACGCGGTTTAGTAGTCGGTGGGCGGTACATTCTGATTTACGCCGCGTGGGGCGAAGCCCTTTACGCGGAGATAGTGACGTAATTGTGTACGCAGGAAACGCCGTCCGGCCCCGCTCTTCAGGAATTTCTCTCGTCCTTCGGCGTCTTCGCGCTCCGTGTAGGCTTCATAATAAATGAGCTTCCACGGACCTCGCGATTTCGTGGCGAATGAAGCGCCCAGCCTGTGCTCCGACAACCGCCTCTTCAAGTCCGTCGAGAAACCGATGTAAAACCCATTGTCCTTCGTCGAATGCAACAGGTAGACGTAGAACATCCGCTCTTTGTACCGCGCCAGCGGCGTGGGGCGAAGCCTTTTACGCGGCAACACGTACACATAGAACACCGCGTCAGAGTAAGCCGACGAGACCGCGTGAGGCGAAGCCTTTTACGCGGCAACACGTACACGTAGAACATCCGCTCTCTTTTTACCGCGACAGCCGCGTGAGGCGAAGCCTTTTACGCGGCAACACGTACACATAAAACATCCGCTCTCTTCTTACCGCGACAGCCGCGTGAGGCGAAGCCTTTTACGGCGGCAACACGTACACATAAAACATCCGCTCTCTTCTTACCGCGACAGCCGCGTGAGGCGAAGCCTTTTACGCGGCTTGTGATTACAAGCCCGCCAGCCTACGTTCGCAACATGAGCCTGGCCGAAATCGCGCAAGCTGTGAAGGGCCTGAACCGCGAGGAACTTGCAAAGCTCGCCAGCTACATCCCCGCGCTTCGCGCCACGCGCGCCGATCCGATGCCCGCGCTGGCGCACAATGCCTAGCGAGTCATGAACACGCTGCTTCACGACATTCGTCATGGCGTTCGAATGCTCCTGAAGCATAAAGGTTTTTCCGCCGTCGCGATCATCGCGCTCGGGCTCGGGATCGGCGCCAATACCGCCATCTTCAGCCTGGTCAACGGCGTTCTCCTTCGTCCGCTTCCGTTTCCGAATTCGGATCGCATCATCTATTTCGGAGGAAAAAATCCTGCGGCCGGCATTACCGACAGCAACATTTCGTATCTCGATTTCACCGATTGGTCGCAACAAACCGATCTCTTCGCGAGCACCGCGGCCTATTGGACCGGGAACGCCGACCTCAGTGGCGACGGAGCGGAACCGGAGGCCGTGCCCCGTGCAGGCGTGACGACCGGATTTTTCTCTGTGCTAGGTGTCCAGCCAGTTCTCGGCCGAGCGATCGTTCCCGAAGACGACAAACCAGCGACATTCAACGAAGGCCGGGGTACCGTCGCGATCATTAGCCATGGCTTGTGGAAGCGCCGCTTCGGATCCGACCCGGCCATCATCGGGAGGGTGGTCCAAATGAAATCGAGGCCTCTCACGGTTATTGGCGTGATGCCCCCGGGGTTTGAATACCCGGAGCAAACCCAGATTTGGGTAAACAGCGCGGTTAATCTCTCACAAGAGCCGCGCGATAACCGCGCGTGGTCGGCGATCGCCCGTCTCAATCCCAACGTCGATCTGAAGCAAGCGCAGACTCGCGTGAGCGCCATCAACGCGCGGCTCGACAAGCAGTTTCACGAGACGAATAAGGGCTGGGACGTTTCTCTTTGGACGCTCCACGAACGTCTCGTGCGGGAGGTGAAACCATCCCTTCTCGCACTCCTCGGCGCCGTCGGATTGGTGCTCCTCATCGCCTGCGCGAACGTAGCGAACCTTCTCCTCGCGCGGAGTGCCGCGCGGCAAAAGGAAATTGCCATCCGGGCAGCGATGGGTGCGAGCCGCACTCGTGTCCTGCGTCAGATGCTGACGGAAAGTATTTTGCTCTCGGCAATCGGCGGGATTGCGGGACTCATTCTCAGCATTTGGTTAACCGACGTGCTGATGTCGATGTTGCCCGAAAGCGCGCCGCGATTCGAGCACATTGGGATCGATTATCGCGTTTTGGCATTCGCTCTCGGTGTCTCCGCGCTTACCGGAGTTCTTTTCGGCATCGTTCCCGCCCTCCAAGCCTCGAAGCTCGACGTCACCAGTGCGTTGAAAGAAGGCGGACGCAGCGGCGAAGGCCATCGCCGGACGAGCGCGCGCAGCCTGCTCTTGATCGGCGAAGTCGCTCTCTCGCTCATGCTCTTGGTTGGCGCTGGATTGCTCATCAAGAGCTTCCTCCGTCTCCAGGAAATACGGCCGGGCTTCAATGCCCACAATGTCCTCATCGCTAACCTGGCGTTGCCCTACCCGAAATATGGTAATCAGCAGTTTGAGGAATTTTTCCGCCAGCTGAAAGAGCGGCTTGAAGCGGCGCCCGGCGTGCAAGCGGCCGGAGGCAGCATGAATCTCCCGCTCAACGCGAGTGGTTACGCGATTGGACGCGGATTTATTCCGGAAGGCCGGCCGCTCACGGTCGAGGAAAACAGGGACGCGATGTTCTCCAGCATCACAGGTGATTATTTTCGCGCCCTGCAAATTCCGTTGCTCTCCGGACGCACCTTTGAACTTCGCGACAATGCTGACGCACCGAAGGTGGTAATCATCAACGAAACCATCGCGAAGCGTCACTTCGGTACGCCCGCCGAGGCGATCGGCAAACGCCTTTCCATCTGGCGCGACGAAAAATTCATGCGCGAAATCGTTGGGGTCGTTGGCGACACGAAGACCGGTTCTCTGACTGGAGAGGGGGGCGCGCAAATCTACGTGCCGAACGCCCAGGCTCGGGAGAATTTCATGGGGCTGGTAATTCGAACCGCTGGCGACCCTGCCGCTTTCGCTACCACCCTGCGACGCGAAGTGCAGGCGCTCGACAAGGACCAGCCCATCTACAACGTCCGCACGATGGACGATGTGGTGATGAACTCGTTAGGCACGCGCCGCGTTTCGATGGAGCTCTTCGCGGTCTTTGCGATCGCGGCGTTGCTCCTTGCCGCGCTCGGTATTTATGGCGTGATGGCTTACACGGTCACGCAACGCACGCAGGAAATCGGCATCCGCATGGCGCTTGGTGCGCAGAGAAGTGATGTGCTCGGACTGGTCGTTAGGCAGGGAATGACGCTGGCCGCAATTGGTGTTGTCGCCGGACTGGCCGGTGCCTTCAGTCTCACCCGCGTCATGGCAAGTTTGCTTTTCAATGTGCGGCCAGATGATCCGGCGACGTATCTCGCGATTTCGTTTCTGCTTACCGTCGTCGCGTTTCTCGCCTGCTATTTGCCCGCGCGTCGTGCCGCGAAACTCGACCCGGTGATTGCTCTCTCGCGCACGTAACGTAAAACACTCTTTCTTTCTACGGCGACAGCCGCGTGAGGCGAAGCGTTTTACGCGGCCGTCGACGAGGTGAACGATCATTTTGGGTCAAAAGGGCCGATCGCTGTAAATGTCTTGATCTGGAGGATTGTGGTAAAGTCTTTCTCGCACGCTCGGTGAGAAAAAGATAAAAGTTGGGTATTCTTAGTCTGCTGGCATTACACATCAATTGCAGTCAGAACGCCCGATCGAACCATCTGGAGCGTCGAGAACGGGAAAATACGAACTATGAGAGCTGAGGAACAGGCGAAGTCGCTACCGCGGAATTCAAAGAAATGACTTTCGCAAAGATGAGTATTGAGACGCGACGCCATCTCTTGCACCCGCAAAGTGAGCCAGGCACAATTCCACGGAGTAGTTCATTGCCGACGTGAAGCTGACTGAAAACCAGCGTGAAGAGCGTCTCGCGCAACTGACTTTGGTAGCGCAAGCGCGTGGCGGTGTCTGCATATCCAGCTCCTACGTTGATACTAAAACAAAGCTGAGGTGGCGCTGCGCGCTGAAGCACGAGTGGAACGCAATTCCCCTTAATGTTGCTCGCGGTCACTGGTGCCCAATTTGCGGTAACGAGAGGCAGGGACGAGCAAAGGCACACTCGATTGAAATGATGAGGAAAATCGCCTCCTCGCGAGGCGGCGAATGTCTCTCGCGCAGCTATAAAAATAACCTCACGAGGTTGCGTTGGCGCTGCGAACGTGGACATGAATGGAATGCCGTTCCTGGAAGTGTTGTCGGCTCCGGAAAGCGCAGAGGAAGCTGGTGCCCAATTTGTGCGGGGAAACTTCCGAAGGACGAAGCACTCGAAAATCTCAAGCACCTCGCCCTGAACCGGGGCGGCGCCTTACTATCTACGCGTTATCGCGACGCTCGAACGGCGCTGCGATGGAAGTGCGGCAAAGGCCACGAATGGAAAGCCGTACCAGACGCGGTAAAACATGGCACGTGGTGCCCAGTTTGCGGAGGATCTTTGCCGCACACGCTGGCAATGATGCAAGATTTCGCAAGCACTCGCGGAGGCCAATGCCTCTCGGCAAAATACACCAACAGCAAAACTCACCTTTGCTGGAAGTGCGTGGATGGACATGAGTGGACTGCGAAACCCGATCATATTCTAGCCGGACACTGGTGCCCGATTTGTGCCGCCGGAATATCCGAGAGAATCTGCCGCGCGATGTTAGAAAGGATGACTGGTACCCGCTTTACCAAGGCTCGGCCGAGTTGGCTGCGAAGCAAGTACGGGAAACGGATGGAGCTTGACGGGTACGCTGCATCTTTGGGCTTAGCATTCGAATATCACGGTGAGCAACACTATCGCTTCAATCCATTCTTCCATGAGAATCAGGAAAAATTTGAGGAACGCCAGAAGTATGACCGGTGGAAACGTCGTCTATGTTTGCGCAGAGGCATAACTCTCCTCGAGATACCCTACAACCTGCCGCGTCAGCGACTACAATCGTACCTGTTCGATTTATTGGATCTTAACGGATTCGGCGTATTTTGCGATAAGAGGCCCATTGACATAGCCGATCTTAAGTTTGGGAAGCGACACATCTGCGATGATTTGCGCGCCCTTGCCCTCTCAAGAGGTGGCAGCCTGCATTCCGACTTCTACCTAGATGCGAATACAAAACTCTCGTGGCGCTGTAGATTCGGTCACGAATGGCGAGCCACACCCGCTTCTGTACGGCGGGGTAGTTGGTGTTGTATTTGCGGCGATAAACAAGCCGCGAGAAAGCGCGCCCATACGATTGAGAAGATGAAGGCGCTGGCCATGAATAAAGGTGGTGTTTGCCTATCCGATAGTTACAGCAATGTGAAGTCAAGGCTTCGCTGGCGTTGCGCAGAAAATCACGAATGGGAAACCCAAGCATCTGTGATACTTGGCGGTCATTGGTGTCCAAAATGCCAAAAACTCCGCTTGGCGGAGACGTTCGCGCTTAATCTTGGCGATATACAAAGGACGGCTGCTGCGCGAGGAGGCGTCTGTCTTTCAAGTTATTATGCGAACAGTCACCAAAAGCTTTCATGGCAATGTTCTAGAGGTCATATTTGGAACGCTAATGCGAATAGTATTCGGCGAGGCAGCTGGTGCCCGATTTGCCCTAGAGGTAACGCCACGGCGTTGCCAAGAAGCGACAGAAACACGCATCTGGTCAATGTCCATATTGGACATAGGTGCTGTAACTGATCGGACAGAGCGGGCGATGGTGGCTCCTAAGTTGGTAGCGTCGCGTGAACGGCCGGCATTCTCAATGAACTCCACCGCCGAGGTGGGTAATAATATGACCGGAGAAATCCCATTTGATGGAGAAATTCGCCGCATACAAGATGTACTGGATAAGATCGGCGATTCTGGCCTAGCGGAATCTGCTCATGCGCACGTTAGACTTTGGTTCCGCGGCCATTCGAAGCGCGGCTGGCAACTTCAACCCGCCGTTTATCGGTCAGGGTTCCCACACGAGGAAGCGCAGAGACTACGAATGGAGCAGCACTTGACGCAGGATTTTCGCGTTCAGTCGGCCGGGCTTCTCATAGGTAGAGAAACGGATGCTGATCTTTACTTCTTACAGCAGCATTATCGCATGCCGACTCGCCTCTTGGACTGGACGCAAAGCCCATTGGCCGCGCTGTATTTCGCCGTCGCGACAGAACCTGGGTTCGACGGCGAGCTATTCATGATGGATGGTTACCAGCTTTCTCCTAGTCAACAAGCTAAGAAGGATTTTGAGGGAATTCCTACATCAAGACACCCGTTGTTTCGCAGAGCTTTGAAAGTGATCTTCGAGTGGGAAACAGCAGACCTGTTTCCGGGCTATATCATCCCTGTCCGTCCTGATCATTTCGATCGTCGGATCAGCCTGCAGCGAGGCTGCTTTACCTTTCACGTTCCAAACCGGTCCGTGCTCACCAAGGACTGTAACAATTCCTTGCGCCATTTTCTGATTCCAGCAAATGCTAAAAACAGTATTCGGAAGGAGTTGTTCTTGCTCGGAATGGATGACTTCAACGTGTACGGAGACTTGGAGAGCTTGGCGCGAACATTGAGGCGGGCACATAATGCACCTTCCGCTAATTCAGCACTTGGTGGATAGGGGTCAATCCCTCACTATTTGCACTTTTTGGCCGCTGCGTCCGTTAACAGATTAGATATATGACCCCAGCTTCCAATTTCAATCGTTTACCAAGTGATTCGATCCCGTCAGGACTAACCTTCTGTCGAAGCAGTTACCTTAGCATTCCGTCTCGTTCGTAATGAACGAGCGTTTTACCGTCGGGAAAGAGATATTCCCACTCGTCTGAGTGATGATCCTGAAGTTTGTCTAGATATTCGTCGAAAGTAGATTTCGTAAAAATCAAGAGATGCGAAATTTGGTATTTGATGTTTCGAACCACGACAGTCTTTCCCAAGAACAACGTACAGTCTTTCACTTGTCTGGGTTTCTCGTTTAGTTTGCCATCCGCGGAATAGTCCGCTGCCCACAAAGTTTCATTGGGGACAACGAGAATCGGAAAAATAACCGCGGCGTTAACGGTGTCACTTGTGACGAGTGATGCGTGACCCGACCGAGCAATTAACTCATTCGCCGAAGCAATGGCTTGAGACCATTTCTCATAGGTTTCAGAGTCGCTATTCACGATCTGAGTCTCTACACGCTTGCCATCCGGCAAAGTTTTTCCGACCTGCGTGGCAGATTTCCCAACCGGTTCTCGGGAACGGAAAATCCCCTTGGCCTTGTAAATGCCACCGCTATCAACGGGGAACGAATGATGACGTCCTAAAATCACATCGTGGTATGCTTCCTCCATCAACCTTGGCACGCGGCTGATCAAAAGCGGGAAATTTTCTTTTAGGTTCTTGCATTCAACTGCCAGTTTGAGATTGCAAATGCCGTGAGTGATTTCAGCTCTAATGTCGTATTGTCGATCTTTGCCGGTGACAGGATCTGTATAAGTGCCTCCATGCGACGGGCGAATTCCGTGTGACACGAAGGAGTTGAATACCTCGAGCTCCAGCTGGAAATCCGATGTCTCCAAGTATTTTCCCAAATCATCGGCTGTGATCGGATCAGAGAGGAGTTTCGCCATAAGTGTTCTCCCTCAGTTCACGACGGATAGAGAAGTGCGCAAGTACGGACGCGAGAAAAATCTTCCGCTACTTTCATGCGTGATGAAACGCAATGGTTTCGCTGAGCAGTTCGCAGAGATTCTTAAGAACGAGTGTCTAGACGAAGGGCGGCTGAAAATGCCCCAGTTTTCTCTATTGTGATGGATGTCTGCAACTCCAACTGCTGCGGAAATCCTCGGCAAATCGCCGTGGAGTGACGATCAAATAACAAGAGCGTCCTTCGACCTTACCGGGATTCGGCGAGCCTTCCGTGTTCATCCCGGTTACCACGCCCACGCCGAGCTTGACCAGCTATCGCTATCAAAACGTCTTTTCGACAAGGCGGTATTAGGGTTGCAGTCTGCTGTTGAGGCCTTTCTAGCCCATAGCGTTACGCCGGGCTTTCGCACGCGTAAACTCGAAGCTGAATTCGCAGATTTGACGTTGTCGGTCCAAGCTGCCCTCTTCCAAGCGGTAACGACCGCTCTCGCGTTTAGGGATCGAGCTAGAACCCTAGCGAGGCGACTATCCATTCCCGGGTTCGATGTACGCTTTGAAGCTGCCTTCGACCAAAACCAGCGCGCTCAATTTGTAAGCGAGCTTCGCGACCACTTTTCACATGTAGCTCCGCTTGTGGCGGAGTGGGAACTTTCACGAGCCGATCGCCGAGCGCCACAAGTCGCGAAGTTCCTGTTGCAGATTGCAGATCTCGAGGAGGCGATGAAACAAGACAGAAAAGGTTGGCATCTTCTGGCGAGAAAATTTGTCGACGACCATCGAGCTAGCAAAGCAATAGACGTGGCTCTTCTATTCACTGATCACGGCAAGGAGCTACAAGAGTTTTATGATTGGTTGTATTCCGCTACTGAGGTGGCAGCGGGAGCCAATTTAGTGGACTATCGGGACGTTGAGAAACGGTTCAATCGCATCATGATGAGAATGGGATGGAATGCGTGGGTGATACCGTGGATGAATCAAGCTGACCCTCGTTTCGTGCTAGACCAATACCTCACTGACGAAGAGATCGAGATCGTAAATGCATTGCCATCCAATTCGCGCGAGCAGGTTGATCAGATAATTGCATTTCTTGATGCCGAATACTCATTCATGGACGACAAAATGAAGCGCGCGATCTACGAGAGGTTCGGCGTTTAGCGAAGCGTCGATGGCGCGTAAGAACGCAACATCAGGCGTCGGCTGTCTCCAGCGGGTGACAGGCACACTGCGGTCTCACATTTTTCGAAAACGAAGAGAAAGGAAAACATGAGCACGGCAACGAAGTCTGAACACGAGGTTGTATCGCGAGAGGAATGGATTGCGGTCCGCAAGAAATCACTCGAGGCGGAGAAGGAATTGATGCGGCGCAGCGATGAGGCGATTGTCACGGCTTCTGCGCTGAAAAGCAGAAATAGCGCACAAGCCGCGCCAACTTCACGCTTCGCGTGAGACATCCGCGCCCTTCGGCGCGTTCCACTTCCACCGCATCTTTTTCTAATTCGTGTGGTGGCGAGGAAACGTCAGGAGCTGCCCTTCTTCACCGCGGACAAATGGAAAGGATGAGGGATGAGGGAAGAATTAAGAATCAAAAATCAAGAAGTCTTCGCTCGCTTCAGGATGGTGACGAAAATCGCGATCAGCTCTTCGCATTGACTCGCGTTCTCCCAAACGCTCGCCCGTTCGGGCTGCCCGTCTATGTCGCACTGCTTCCCGCTGGCTCCATTCTTGTCGCAAAGGTGCGAGCTTTTCTACGCTGATAACCCCCGATTCCACGAGCAGTTCCAGCCAGTCAGCGCTTTGACTCGCTGCCTTCCCAGCAGCTCGCCCGCTACCCCGCGGGTTTGACCATCTATGTCGCGGTTACCCAACGCGCTCCATTCTTCAATCTCGCGCAACGAATCGCCGCATTTCGCGATGAATTGATTCGCTCGTTGCCCACTCGCTCTCCGCTACCCTCGCGGCTTTACCGTCTATGTCGCTTTACCCCAGGTCGCTCCATTGATTCACTCGTCTCCCGACTCGCTCACCGCTACCTCGCGGCTTTTCCGTCTATGTCGCTCCTCCCCCGTCGCTCCATTCAGCTTTGCTCCGCGCGCGAAACGCTTCTCGATAATTAGCGCCGATTGAAGTTCCGGACCGGAGCAACTGCTTCCCTATCAGTTAAATTTAAAATCAACAATCTAAAATTGTCGCGTTGCCAGCACCTGGCTGGAGGTTTTGAGCTTTCAACAGAACCATTGGCGATTTAGTCACTCTCCTCGTCCTGCCTTTGTTTCTGTTGTGGACTTTGTGCGAGGTGTTGTGATGAAGGTTTCTGTCATTGTTCCCTGTTTTAACGAGCGCGAGACGATCGAGAAGGTTATCGACGCGGTTCGCTCCTTGTCACTGCCAGACGGCGAAATCATCGTCGTCGATGATGGTTCGACTGATGGGACCACCGCGGTCTTAAAAGGAAAAATCGCGCCGATCGTCGATCATATCATTTATCAGCCCCGCAACCGCGGGAAAGGCGCGGCCTTGCGCGCGGGTTTTGCGGCGGCGAGCGGCGAAGTGATTGTTGTCCAGGACGCCGACCTCGAATACGATCCCAGTGATTATTCCATTCTGCTTGCTCCGATTGTTTCGG
>Ga0209474_10004345_pt1 | contig 12271 bp, 11 predicted proteins | sample GraSoiAngelo_145_FD_185902 | JGI IMG/M metagenome (GOLD analysis project Ga0209474, IMG submission 185902) | Grasslands soil microbial communities from the Angelo Coastal Reserve, California, USA - 14_1009_05_20cm (SPAdes) (version 2) | ecosystem: Environmental > Terrestrial > Soil > Grasslands...
GGCGTCTTCACGTTGCGGAACCGGGGCACGTAGATGCCGTTGGGACGGTGCCCGTGGACGGCGCGGTCTTCCATGCCCGGGATCGTCCCCGCCGCTCCGCCGCCCATGATGTGGTCCATGAGGTTCTTGCCGAGCGCGCCGCTCGAGTTCGCGAGCCCCGTGGGGAAGCGTGGAGTCTTCGAGTTGAGGAGGATGCGGGTCGACTCGAGCGTCGAGGCGCACAGGAAGACCACGCGCGCGCGGAACTCGAGCGCCTGGTGGGTCTGGGCGTCGATGACGCGGACCCCCGTGGCGCGGTCGCGCCGCTCGTCGTACAGCACGCTCTCGACCACGCTGTAGGGGCGCAGCGTGAGCCGGCCGGTGGCGCGCGCCGCCGGGAGCGTCACGCCGATGCTGTTGAAGTACGAGTGCGTGATGCAGCCGCGCTCGCACGGCCCGCAGTAGTGGCACGCCGCGCGCCCGCCGTGCGGCGCTGTGAGGATCGCGACGCGCCCGATCGTCACGACCCGCTCCGGGCCGAAGCGCTTCGCGACGCCCTCGCGCACCACCTGCTCGGCGCAGTTCAGCGCCATCGGCGGCAGGAACTTGCCGTCGGGGAGCTGGGGGAGGCCGAGCGCCTCGCCCGAGATCCCGATGAACTCCTCGACGTAGTCGTACCACGGCGCGATGTCGGCGTAGCGGATCGGCCAATCCACGCCGAAGCCGTCCCGCGCGTTCGCCCCGAAGTCGAGATCGCTCCAGCGGTACACCTGCCGTCCCCACATGATGGACCGGCCGCCGACCTGGCGACCCCGGATCCAGTGGAACGGTTTGTCGGGATCGAAGCTGTAAGGATTCTCCCGGTCGTTCACGAAGAACTTGCCGCTGTACTCGTTGCAGGCGTAGCAGTGGCGCTGGATGAACTGATCGCGCTCGAGCGCCTTGCGGTCGCCGAACCCGCGGAACTTCATCGCCCAGGGCGGCACGTGCTCGACGTAGTCCCGGGCGGGATCGATCGGCCGGCCGGCCTCGAGCACGAGCGTCTTGAGCCCGCGCTCACACAGTTCCTTGGCGGCCCACCCGCCCGAGATCCCGGAGCCGACGACGATGGCGTCGAAGCTGGGCGCGGCCATCAGAAGTCCCCCGGCCCGGCGCTCGCGCGCCCCAGCTCCGTGCACCCGTCGTACGAGCCGGGGATGATCTCGTAGTGCAGCTCGGCGGTGGCGCCGACTTCCGACGTGCAGTACCCGTACACGGTGACCCACTTCATCAAATGAAAGAACGGCGGCGGCCCGCGCTCGCCGCCGCGCTGCGTCTGCGCCTCGGCGTCGAGCTGCGTCAGGATCGTGCCGCGTTGGGCGTCGGTCGCGGACAGGTCGGCGAGCCCCTTCAGGAACTGGGCCCGCTCGTCGTCCGAGGCCCATTCCGCGAGCAGCAGATCGATGAAGCGGTGCACCTGAGCCGCCCGGGCACCGGGCGTGTCCGTCGCGGGGATGATCAGGTCGGCGATCGTGGCGACGGTCTCGCTCTGATGCGGATCGAGCACCTGGAGCGCCCGCCCGCGGGCGGCGGCATGCACCCGGCGGCCGGCGATGCCGAGGCCCTCGACGGAACGGCCCGGGAGCGCCGGCAAACAGGCGCTGGCGCCGAGCACGTGGAGCAATTCTCGCCGGTTCATCGGGACCAAGAAGATCGGCGCGCCGCGGCGCGGGCGCTAGGCTCGGGGGTCGTTGACAGCGGCCCCCGCTGATGTATGTTTATGCATCCGACTGCATAAACACACGAGGAGCGCGACATGGGGCCGTTGGTGGTGCTGGCGTATTCGGGCGGGCTCGACACGTCCGCCATCGTACCCTGGCTGCGCGAGCAGTACGGCGCCCGGGTGATGTGCTTCGCCGCCGACGTGGGACAGGGGGCGGGCGAGCTCAAGGGACTGGTCGAGAAAGCGAAGCGCTCCGGCGCGACGGACTGTGTGATCGAAGACCTCCGCGAGGAGTTCGTGCGGGAGTTCGCGTTCCGCACGCTCCGTGCCGGGGCGGTGTACGCGCGCACGTACCTCCTGGGCACCGCCATGGCGCGACCGGTGACCGCGGCCCACCAGGTCGCCCTGGCACAGCGGATCGGCGCCCAGGCCGTCGCACACGGCTGCACCGGCAAGGGTAACGATCAAGTCCGCTTCGAGTTGACCTACGCCGCCCTCGCGCCCGAGCTGCAGGTCATCGCGCCGTGGCGGGAATGGACCTTCCGGGGTCGCGAGGACCTGATCGCCTACGTCAAGGCGAAGGGCATTCCGGTCCAGGCCACGCTCGAGAAGCCGTACTCGACCGACCGGAACCTGTGGCACTGTTCCCACGAAGGCGGCATCCTCGAAGACCCCTCCTGCGAAGCCCCCGAACACATCTTCGTCATGACCAAGAGCCCGCTGGACGCGCCGGGGAAGCCCGTGGTCGTGCAGATCGGCTTCGAGGAAGGGACCCCGGTTTCGGTGGATCACGTGCCGCTCGGTCCCGTGGAGCTGCTCGAGACCTTGAACGACGTCGCCGCGGAGCACGGCGTGGGCCGCGCGGACGTCGTGGAAGATCGCCTCGTGGGAATGAAGTCCCGCGGCGTGTACGAGACGCCCGGCGGCACCCTGCTCTACGCCGCGCACCGCGAGCTCGAGCAGCTGGTGCTCGACCGGCGCACCCTGCGCTTGAAGGACGAGGTGGCCCTCCGCTACGCCGACGTGGTGTACGACGGGCGCTGGTGGACGCCCGAGCGCGAGGCCCTCGATGCCCTGGTGACGAGCACGCAGCAGCGCGTGACCGGGACCGTGGGGCTCAAGCTGTACAAGGGGAGCGTGACCGTGGCCGGCCGGGAAAGCCCGCACGCGCTGTATCAGCCGTCCTACGCCACCTTCGGAAAAGACAACGTCTACAACCAGAAGGACGCTGAGGGCTTCATCCACCTCTACGGCCTCGCGATCAAGATCGGGGCGGGCCTCGATGCCGTGCGGCGGGAGCAGGACGCCGTCGCCGCGGCCGACTGATGACCCACCACCCGACCGAGACCCCTCCAACGACGCCCCCCGCGCCCCACCAGATGTGGGGGGGCCGCTTCAACCTGGGACCGAGCGAAGCGCTCGACGCGCTGAATCGCAGCCTCCCCGTAGATCACCGCTTGTGGCCGCAGGACGTGACCGCCAGTAAGGCGTGGGTGCACGCCCTGGGTCGGGTCGGCGTGCTGTCGTCCGTCGAGGAGTCGCGACTGCTGGATGGGCTGGATCGCGTGGCGGAGCGCCTGGCGGACGGGGCGGCAGTGGGGGCGCCCGACGAGGACGTCCACACGCTGGTCGAGCGACTGCTCTATGAAGAGGTCGGTGCCGTGGCGGGGAAGCTGCATACCGGCCGCTCGCGCAACGACCAGGTCGCGACCGACCTGCGTCTCTGGACCCTCGGCGCGATCGACCAGCTCGACGCCGACCTGGCGGCGCTCGGCCGCACCCTCGTGGCGCGCGCGCGGGAGGGCATCGACGCGATCCTCCCGGGCTACACCCACGGCCAGCGGGCGCAGCCGGTGCGCTGGGCGTACGTCCTCGTCGCCCACGCCTGGCCGCTGGTGCGCGATCGCCAGCGGCTCGCCGACGCGCGGCGCCGTGTCGCCGAGCTGCCGCTCGGCTCGGGGGCGATCGCGGGATCGGGCTTCGTCGTGGACCGCGTGCTGCTCAAGGAGGCCCTCGGATTCCGCGCCGTGTCCGCCAACGCCCTGGACGTCACGGGCGACCGGGATTTCGTGGCCGAGGTACTGTTCGACATCGCGCTGGTGGGCACGCACCTCTCGCGCCTCGGCGCGGAGCTGGTGCAGTACGCCAGCTCGGAGTACGGCTTCGTGCGGCTCGCCGACGACTTCAGCACCGGATCGAGCCTGATGCCGCAGAAGCGCAACCCCGACGTGTTCGAGCTGGCGCGCGCCAAGTCGGGCCGTCTGCTCGGCGACCTGGTGGCGCTGCTCACGACGCTCAAGGGCATCCCAGCGGGCTACTCGAAGGATCTGCAGGAGGACAAGGCGTTGCTGTTCGACGCCTGCGACACCCTCGCGGTGGTGTTGCCCGCCGTCACGGGCGCGATCGCATCGCTCGGCGTCGACCCGGAACGCATGCGCGCCGCGCTCGATGCGTCGCTCCGCGCCACCGACCTGGCCGATCTCCTGGTCGAGGCCGGCGTGCCGTTCCGGGAGAGCCACACGCTGGTGGGGAAACTGGTGCGCGAAGCCGAACGCGCCGGGGTACCGCTCGACCGCGTGCCGCAGGCCGTCGCCGGGGGGATCCACCCGGCGTTGGGCGCCGCGTTGGCGCAGCTTGGCACCTGGGAGGACAGCGTCGAAGGGCGCGCCACCCCCGGTGGGTCGTCGCGTAAGTCCGTGGCGGATCAGCTGGAGGAGCTGCGCAAGCTGTTCGGCGCGGGAGCGGGGACATAACCCTAGCTCTTGCCGCGCGTTAGGGGGTTGTGTAGCATACGGGGCCGTCCCGCTGGTTCCAGGGCGAGACGGCCGCTTTTTTCACCTGGAGAAAATGCTGTGCGCTGCCTTGCGCTGAACGCCTCGTTCGAGCCCCTGACCATGGTGCCCGTGCGACGGGCGTTGCGCCTCGTGATCGACCGGAAGGCGGAGATCGTCGAGGCCGACGGGTCCGTCGTGCGCAGCGAGCGCCTGCAAATTCCCAGGCCGGCGGTCATCCGGCTGGTGAAGTTCGTCCACGTTCCCCGTCGCTTCCGCCGCCAGGTCACCAACACGTTCCTGTTCGCCCGGGACAACTACCGCTGCCAGTTCTGCGGGCGGAGCCAGCAGGAGCTGCGGCACCGGGAGTGCCTCACCCGGGACCACTTGGTGCCTTTGTCGCGTGGAGGGACGAACGCCTGGACCAACGTGTTGACCGCTTGCAGTAGCTGCAACACCCGCAAGGGCAACCTGCTGCCCGAGGAGGCGGGGATGCACCCGCTGCGGCCTCCGTTCGAGCCGCACTTCGTACACCTGGCGTGGGCGGTGCGGCGGCTCTCGTCGATCCAGTCCAAGTACATCCGCCTGTTCTACGGCGGCGAGGTGCTGGCGACGTTGGAGGCGTTGTAACCGTCAATCCCGGGTGAACGTCTCCGACCGCGCCTCGAGCGTCAGGCGCGGGAGCCCGGCGATGCGCACCAGGATGCGCTGCGCACCCCGCACCAGTGCGCCCCCCACGTTGCCTTCGCCCGACACCGCCGGACTGACGTCCCCTTTGAGCCAGCGGACATATAGGGGGATTTCGAGCGCCCGCTCGAGACTGTCGGCCGTCGTGTAGCGCGCTACCGCGCCGCCGGTACGGATCAAGAGGAAGTCATCGGCCAGCGGGTCGTGGTGCGCCACCGCGTCCCCGGACCAGTCGCTGACGAACTGATCGAACCAGCCGGAGCGCGCCCGCCACAACTCGAGGCGGAAATGCAGGCGCAGCGGAAACCCTGACCGCATGAGGCCGACGAACTTGCCGTCGGCGAGCAGCGCGGTGGCCTGGACGCGGGGCACGCCGTTCTGGAGCAGCACCGTCAGCGAAGGCTGTTGCGCACCGGCCGGGAGAGCGGAGGCGGCCGTCGCGCACGCGAGCAGGGCGAGGAGACGGAGCCCCGCCCTCACCTCAGAAGCGATGGTCGAGTCGCAGCGTGAATCGCAAGGGCTCACCCGCCGTGACCGCCTTCGCCACGTACAGGCCGAACCCGCCCCAATCGACGCCCATCCCGAGATCCGCGAGCCAGCTGCCGAGCGTCGGTAGCCGGTCGGCCGGCAGCCGGCCCGGCCCGCTGCCGACGAGCCACGCCTGGCCGGCGTCGCCCAGCACCACGAGATCGGGACCGCGCAGCGCGAGCAGCGATTTGGACTCCTCGTCCTCCGGCCGTGAGGAGTTGTACGCCCAATGCAGCGAGATGTGGCCGCGATACTCGGCCTGAACGAGCATCACCCGGTCGCACGCCGCGACGAGCGTGCCGGTGAAGGCCGCATCGGTGATGTCGCGGTTGCAGGTGGTGTGGCGGAAGCCGTACCCCGCCAGCGGATCGGCCCCGCCGGTCGAGAGGCGTCGCTGCAGCGGCAGGGGGTCGCCGCCCAGCCAGCCGCCGGCCAGCAGGCGGAGATTCACGCGTCCCGACGGGCTGACGCGGGTGTAGCGGCGGAAGTCGAAGAACGCGCGCGTGAACTTATAGGACCCGTCCGTCGGGATGGGGCGGCGCACGGTCGTCGGCACGCCGCTCTGCGGGCTCACGTCCTTGCTGTGCGAGAACTCGAGCTGCGCCGACAGGAGCCATCCCGCCGTCGGGTCGGTGCGGTCGTTGCGCGTGTCGAGGGTGACCGTGCCGCTCGCCGTGGTGTAGTGCCCTGCGTCGATCGGCGGGTTCGGCCGCCACGGCTGATCGTGGCGGAACAGGGTCCACGGGTCGCGCGCCGCCACGCTGGTCTGCCAGTCACGCCGCACTTCCACGGCGAGCTGGAGCAGCCGTTCGGGCCGCACGAACACTCGGCCGGCCAGTCCCTTGCTCAGGTAGTAGTCGCGGTAGTCGCGCTGGAACAGGAACGCGGCCCAGCCGATCTCCGCGTTGCGCAGTCCCCAGTCCTCGACCGGCACCACCGCGTCGTACGCCCGCAGCTCGGCGCCGTAGGCGGGAACTTCGCCCGAGCGCAGCTCGGTGCGCAGCAGGTAACCAAGGTCGCTGCGCCGGTCCGTCAGGTCCCCCGCCGTGCGGAACACGCCCAGGGCATCGAGCCGGAACCGCACATTCTCCTGGAGCTTCCAGTCGAACATCGGGCCGAACACCACCGGCAGTCCTTCGACCCGGTTGAAGGTGCCGCCCGTGGCGAGCGTGAGCGACGAGCGGGAGTCGGCGGTGCCCCACGACTTCTCCAGGCCCACACTGCGGAGCCACCGGCGCGGGTTCACCCGCGCAGGGGCGATCTCCTCGCCCTGGGTGCGATATCCCAGCGGGGCGCGGTACACGCGCACCTCGCCTGCCACCGCGGCGCCGGGCGTCTGAGTCGCGGTCCCGCCGATCACGATCAGGTCTCCGGAGATCACCGCGCCCGAGTCGACGCTCGCGTCTCCGTTGATCACCAGCAGCGTGCCCTGGATGCGGCCGCCCACCGAGACCGCGCCGTTGCGCACCGCCACGTCGCCGCGCCACTCGTTGCCGCGGGGCAGCCGCGATCGGCCCACCAGACGGGTCGTGGTCGCGGCGTTGTAGAAGCGGATCGCTTCCTCCGCGACGAGGCGCGGCAGGTCGCCGGGCTGCGGCGCGACGCTGACGCTTTCGGGATTGATGACGATGGCCGTGTCCTGGGCTCGGGCGACTGCCGGGACGACGAGGCAGACGAGGGTCAGGACGGTCGCGCGCATGGACGGGGCCTTGGTTGGGGGCGCGAACGGCAGGTGCATGGGCCGTGCCGCCTCCCGGCCGTGCTCAGCGGCAGGCCGCCGGGGTGGGAAACGTGTCATCCCGCCACGTTGCGGGGAGGCTCGAGGCCGAGCCGTCGCATCCGCCGGTACAGGTTGGCGCGATCGGTGGCGAGCCGGCGCGCGGCTTCCGCCACGTTGCCGCGCGCGGCGGACAAGGCGCGCGCGATCAAGGTGCGCTCGAAGTTGTCGAGCGCCTCCGCGAGCGCCACGTCCGTCCAGTCGCTCGCCCCGCCGCCTCCGCCCCCCGGCTGCGGCGCGCCGTCTTGCGGCACGACGCGCGCCACGTCGTCGGCGGTGATCGTCGCTCCCGTCGCCAGGATCGCGAGCCGCTCTACGAGGTTCGCCAGCTCGCGCACGTTGCCGGGCCAGGCGTACGCCGTGAGCAATTGCACGGCGCCCGCGTCGAGCAGCACCGGCCGCCCCAGACGGGCGGATTGGCGGGCCGCGAAATGCTGTACGAGCGGCGGAACGTCCTCCGACCGCTCGCGCAGCGGGAGAATGTGCAGCGGCAGGACGTTGAGCCGGAACAACAAGTCCTCGCGGAATTGTCCGTGTTGGGCCGCTTTGGCGAGGTCCTTGTTGGTGGCCGCGATGACGCGTACGTCCACCGTGACCGGTCGCTCACCCCCGAGCCGCTCGATCACGCCGGTCTCGAGCACGCGCAGCAGCTTCGCCTGGGCCTCGAGGCTCAGGTCGCCCACCTCGTCCAAGAACAAGGTCCCCCCATCGGCCAGCTCGAAGCGGCCCACACGCCGCTCGGTGGCGCCCGTGAACGCGCCGCGCTCGTGCCCGAACATCTCGGACTCCACCAGATCCTTCGGGATGGCGGCGCTGTTCACACACACGAACCGCTGCGCCGCGCGCGCGCTCTGGCGGTGGATGGCTGAAGCCACGAGCTCCTTGCCCGTCCCCGATTCGCCGGTGATCAGCACGCGCGCCTCGGTGGGGGCGACCCGGGCGATCAGGGCGCGCAGCTGGTCCATGGCGGGACTCACGCCCACGAGCGGATCGGCATGCCCGAGCGCCTCGTGCAGCCGCCGGTTCTCGGCGCGGGTGCGCGACAGCTCGAGCGCGGCGCGCAGCGTCGTGAGCACGCCCTCGGGGGTGAGCGGCTTCTCGAGGAACTGGAACGCGCCCAGCTTGGTGGCGCGCACGGCGTCGGTGAGGTTCGCCTTGCCGCTCATCATCACCACGGGGAGATCCGGTGCGCTGCGCTTGAGCTGTTCCAGCGTTTGCAGGCCGTCGGGGCCCCCCGGCATCATCAGGTCGAGCAGCACCGCGTCGGGCGCCTCGCGCTCGACCGCCGCGATCGCGGCGGTCCCGTTGGCGGCCTCGGCGGTCTCGAACCCCTCCGATTGCAGCAGCGCCCCCACCATCTTGCGGATGTTGGTCTCGTCGTCGACGAGCAGGATGCGCGGGCTCATGAGGTCGCCAGCACGATGGCGAACGTGGCCCCGCCGCCCGTCGTCTCGGACACCTGGATCGTGCCGTGGTGGGCCTCGATCGTCTGCCGCACCAGCGCGAGCCCCAGGCCCGTGCCGTCCCGCTTGGTCGTGAAGTACGGCTCGAACACCCGCGGCCGCAGCTCCTCCGGGATGCCGGGACCATGGTCGGCGATCGTGACCAGCAGGCCCTGACCGTCCCGCGCCACGTCCACGTCGATTGCCCCGCTGCCCCCCATCGCCTCGGCGGCGTTGCGGAGCAGGTTCGCGAAGGCGCGCCGCAGCGGGTCGTACTGGCCGAGCATCGTGCACGGGGCGCCGTTGGCGTGGACCGTCACTCGGACCTCGGGCGGCACCGCGCTCTTCGCCAGGTCGAGCAACAGGTCCACCAAGTCCACTTCGCTGCGGGGACCTTCGGGCAACCGGCCGAACTCGGCGAACTCCTTTGCCAGGCGGTCGAGCCGGTCGGTCTCGGCGGAGAGAACGTCCACCGCCACAGCCGTCTGCGCGCCCGAGCGACGCACCTGATCCACGGCGATCCGCATCGCCGTCAGCGGATTCTTGATCTCATGCGCCACGCGCCGCGCCACTTCGCGGAACGCGCGCAGCCGCTCGGCCTCGAGCTCCTTGTCGCGCGCCTGGTCCAGCGCCGTCGCCAGCTCCCGCAACGCCTGCCGCAGCGCTTCGAACTCAGGGGCCCCCTGCGAGGGCGGCCCGGCCGGGAGCGGCATGCGGCGGCGAATCAGCCGCGTCCACCCGACCAGTTCGTCGATCGGCCGGGACAACTGGCGTGACAGATGACCGGCGAGCCGCACCCCCGCGAATACGACCACCGCCCCCAGCACCACCACCATCCCCGCGAACGCGCCGGCATAGTAGCGCAGGTAGGTTTCGGCGCGGCGCGACAGCGTCACCTCGGTGGACACCTGCTCGAGCAGCCGCCGCATCCCCGCCCGCTCGCGCGGCGCCAGCCGCGTCGTGTCGATCCGGTCCACCATGTCGCGCGCGGCGGCGGCCACCTCTTCCCACGCGACGCGCGCCCCGGCCGACGGGCCCACCGTGCGCACCGCCAGCGCCCACCCCACCACCGCGAGCGCGGTCGGCACTGCGGTGAGCGCCACAAGAATGAGGAAGATCCGCTGGCGGAACGGGAGCGCCATATTTGACGGGGCAATCTAGGCGGTCGGCTCGCGTGTGACAAATCGACACGGGGTTCAATTGCGGATTGTCGATTGCGGATTGCGGATTGAAAGGCGTTCAACAAATCCGCAATCCGCAATCCGAAATCCGCAATTCTCAGGGGGATTGATGAAAGCTCAGACGCACTACCTCTGGTTCTCCACCAAGCGCCGCCAGGAGATCATCGACGTCACCGACGAGGTGGTCGAACAGGTGCGCGCGAGCGGCGTGCAGGAAGGGTTCGTCCTCGTGAGCGCCATGCACATCACGGCGTCGGTGTTCGTGAACGACCACGAGTCTGGCTTGTGGGCGGATATCTTGAAATGGCTCGACGAGACGATCGCTCCGTGGGAGCCGGGGCGGTACCGGCACAACGAGACCGGCGAGGACAACGCCGCTGCCCACCTGCGGAGCCTGACGATCGGTCACGAAGTGATCGTGCCGATCACGGCGGGGAAGCTCGATCTCGGCCCCTGGCAGCGGGTGTTCTACGGCGAGTGGGACGGCCAGCGCAAGAAGCGCGTGATCATCAAGGTGCTGGGAGAGTGATCAGGGCGACGCCGTAGCGACACGGATTCACGCGGCAACGCTCCATCACGACCTGCACGCGGTACGACGCCGTCTGGCGGGGGGTCAGCTGTACCACCGGCGCGTTTTCGCTCGCGCGGTCGGCCGCCAGGTCATGGCTCGACAGGTCGGACAGCACGAGACCGAGCCGCTCACAATCCTCGTCGCACGTACCTACCACGGTGTACGAGACCCCGGCCTGCAGCGTCAAGGTGAATGACTCGGATTCGTCGGTGTCGAGCGTGCCGACGCGTGGCGCGAACGACCGCACGGCTCCCCTGGTGCCGAGCGACGCTGTCGCCCGCTCGAGCTGGGCGCGCACCTGACGTTCCCAGCGGTCCCCCTCCCCCTGGGCGCGGGCCGGCGTCGTCACCAGCCATGCAAGCCCGACCGCGAGGACTGCGGGCAGCCGAGTGTTCATGAGACTTGACGGCGTTTCGCGCCTAACGAGACCACGGCCACGGCGGCTCCGCCGAGCAGCAGGCCGATCACTATTGCGCTGACGGGTGCCGCCGGCCCCAGGGGCAGCCGCGGCACGAAGCGGCGCTGCCAGCGCTCGGTCCACTCGCCGACCGGCATCTTGAGCACGGCCGCGAGCGCGGTGTCCACCGGCTCCGGTGAATTCCAGAACCGCAGGAACCGGTCGTGGCCCACCTCGCGCGCCACGTCCGCCAGATAGCGATAGCTGTAGAGGACGCGTTGTCCCCACCACCACCGCCCGGGGTCGCTATCGAGGAATCGGGGCGGCGAGTCGTCGCTCGCCTGCTCGGCACCGGAGAGCACGCCGGCCCGGCAACTCATTGTCCGGCCGGCCATGCAGCCGATCGCGGTGACCGGAAACTGATACACGCGACTCCACCACCAGCCTGTCCCGTTCTCGGACATCCCGAAGAGCTCCTCAAATCGGTCGGGCCGCTCTCGGTCCCACAAGGGGACGCGCGCCAGGTCGTAGCCGCGGTTGGCCAGCCAGTGCTCTACCCCTTTGCCCGGCGCGCCGTAGACGGCGTAGAAAGCGCATGGCCCGAGGCCGGTCCGGAGCCAGTCTTTGACTTCCTGGCTGTGCACCGGCGGCTGGGCCACCAGCGTGCCGGTCCAACGCCAGGCCGGGATCAGCGCTACGCATGTCGTGCGATCGCTCGAATCGGGGAACAGGAAGGCGGGCGACTCAACGTCCTGGCTCGGCGTTTCGCCGGCCTTGGCGGACACGTAGCGCCGCAGGTCGACCACCAGACCCACCGAGACTTTGGTCACTCCGAGCCCCAACTGGCGTGAGACCGTATCCAGGGTGGCTTCGAGCCTTGCGCGCGCGAACGCCGGGAGGGAGTCGTGTGCCTCCAATAACAGCGCCGGCCCCGGCTCGTCGTGCTCGCGCCGGCGCAGCAATTCCGGCTGGAGCCGCTTGCGATACTCGGGGAGTCGCAGCGCCATGTTCGCCGCACGCCACTGGAAGGCGAGCGCTTGGGCACGCAGGCGTGCCGGAGTCTGTCCGAACGACTGGTCGCGCCACCTGCTCTTCCGCCCCGCACCGCGGGGCGGCAGGTAGGCTAAAGCCACGGCGCCGCAGGCGAGCAGCACGGCCGCCAGCCACCACCTCAGCTCACGCGCCATCGCGAGCTCCGTAAGGCGCAAACTGCGAAGACGGCCGTCCACCCGAGCG
>Ga0209474_10004347_pt1 | contig 12266 bp, 10 predicted proteins | sample GraSoiAngelo_145_FD_185902 | JGI IMG/M metagenome (GOLD analysis project Ga0209474, IMG submission 185902) | Grasslands soil microbial communities from the Angelo Coastal Reserve, California, USA - 14_1009_05_20cm (SPAdes) (version 2) | ecosystem: Environmental > Terrestrial > Soil > Grasslands...
CCATGAGTTCCCAGCGGTCCAGCAGGACCACCGAGACGTCGGGGTCGTCGGCGGCGAGGCCCTTGCGCCAGATGGTCGGCCAGGCGGGGCAGTAGTCGTAGTTCGTGTGCGGCGTACCCTCTTCGAGAATGTCGGGCAGCGTGGCGATCCCGCAGCCCTGCACCGCCAGTACCGTCGTGGTGAGCCCCGGATGCGCGGGCAGGTAGGTGCCCAGCGTCCAGGACACCGAGTCGCCGAAGAAGGTGACCCGCGGCTGGTTGCCGGGCGCCCGGCCGGCGCGGCGCATCGGCGGCGTGCGACCGGGCGACGGTGCCGCGGCCGACGTGTGCGGCGCGGCGATGACCACCGGCGGCGCGGCGACCACCGACGAGGTCGGCTGCGCGACGGTGGCCACGCTGACGGTCGCCGCGACCGCCGCGATCGCGAGCACCACCGCGGCGACCGGCGCGAGCCGCGGCAGCCGGCGCATCCACCGCCCACGCCGGATCGGCTGTTCGATCGCGTAGAACGAGACCGTCGCGACCGCCACGGTGAGCCCGCACCGCATGCCGAGCAGCGCCGGTCCGGAAAGGCCGGTCCGCTCGGCGGTGACGAACTGGAACAGCGGCCAGTGCCACAGGTACAGGCCGTAGGAGATGCGGCCGAGCCACACCAGGGGTGGCAGGGCGAGCACCCACGCGGTCGGTCCGCGCGGGCTGGCCACCGCGTGCGCGAGCACCGCCGCCACCGCCAGCGCCGCGGCGGTGAAGCCGCCGCGGTACAACCATGCGTCGGTACCGTCGGCGTGCGTCCACAGCCAGGCGGTGCCGAGGGTACCGGCGAGCGCCAGCACCGCGAGCCACCGCCGGCCACGGGTGAGCGGGATGGTCGCGAGCGCGCAGCCGATCAGCAGCGCCTGGGCCCGGGTGTCGGTGCCGAAGTACGCCCGGTTGACGTTATCGGGCTGGTAGAGCGCGGCGGCCGCGAGCGCCGAGGCGACCACTCCGGTGGCGCACACCGCGAACAGCACGCGCCGGGCGGCGAACGCCAGCAGCACCAGCACGATCAGCGGCCACAGCCAGTAGAACTGCTCCTCGATGCCGAGCGACCAGGTGTGCTGCAACGGCGACGGGGCGGCCGTCTGGGTGAAGTAGTCGCTGCCGCGGTAGATCATGCGCCAGTTGGCGACGTAGAACAGCGCCGCGAACGCGTCCCCGCGCAGCAGCCGCACCTCGACGTCGGGCAGCAGGTACCGGCCGGCGACCGCCACCGCCACGAGTACCACCAGCAACGCGGGCAACAGCCGGCGCGCGCGCCGGCCCCAGAAGGCGCCCAGCCGGATCCGCCCGGTCTCCGCGCGCTCGGCGAGCAGCAGCGAGGTGATCAGGTACCCGGACAGCACGAAGAACGCGTCGACGCCGAGGAACCCGCCGCGCAGCACGCCCACCCCGCCGTGGAAGAGCATGACGGCGGCGACCGCGAGCGCCCGGACGCCGTCGAGCGCGGGCCGGTAGGCGAACCCCGGTCCTCGCTCCCGCACGGCGCCCGCGGCGTGCACCCGGAAAGCCTACGCCCGGGTACCCCGACCGCCCGGCGCGCCACGACGACCGTTCACCGAGGTCGGCCTGCCGTTCGGCGCTCGCCAGGGGTTGCGGACCGGCCCGGCCGGACGATCATTAGTCCCGATGAGTGGCCCCCCACCCAGGACAGGAGAACGAGATGGCTGCCCCGCCCGAACCCCGCCGTCCGGCCACCGGTTCCAGCCGGTGGCACTGGCTGCTGATCGTCCCCGTCGTGGTGCCGCTGCTGGTGTTCCTCTACAACAGCAAGGACCCGTACCTCTTCGGGTTCCCGCGCTTCTACTGGTTGCAGCTCGCCTTCATCCTGCTCGGCGTCGCCACCACGACGCTGGTGTACCAGCTGACCAGGAAGCGGGGCTGAGCGGCCATGAGCAACCATGTCACCGAGATCGTCATCGCCACGCTGCTGTTCCTCCTCGTCAGCGGCATGGGGTTCTGGGCCGCCCGCTGGCGCCGGCCGTCGACCATGGCACACCTCAACGAGTGGGGCCTGGGCGGTCGCAGCTTCGGCAGCTGGATCACCTGGTTCCTCATCGGCGGCGACCTGTACACCGCATACACCTTCGTCGCCGTACCGGCGCTGCTGTTCGGTGCCGGCGCGGCCGGGTTCTTCGCGGTGCCGTACACCGTCATCGTGTACCCGCTGGTGTTCGCCGTCCTGGTGCGCCTGTGGTCGGTGTCGCACCGGCACGGCTTCGTGACACCGGCCGACTTTGTGCGTGCCCGGTCGGGTTCCTCGACCATGGCGCTGCTCGTGGCGGTCACCGGGATCGTGGCCACCATGCCGTACATCGCGCTGCAACTGGTCGGCATCGAGGCGGTGCTCAAGGCGATGCACGTGAACCCGACCTGGGCGCTCATCATCGCGTTCGCGGTCCTGGCCGCCTACACGTACCAGTCGGGCCTGCGCGCGCCGGCGCTGATCGCCTTCGTCAAGGACTCGCTGATCTACCTCGTCATCATCGTCGCGATCATCTACATCCCGTACAAGCTCGGCGGCTGGCACAAGATCTTCGACGCCGCGGACACCAAGTTCAAGGCGACCAACGGCACGCTGCTCAACAGCGCCAACGAGTGGCAGTACGTCACGCTCGCGTTCGGCTCGGCGCTCGCGCTGTTCCTGTACCCGCACAGCGTCACCGGGGTACTGGCCAGCCGCAGCCGCGACGTCATCAAGCGCAACATGTCCGCGCTGCCGGCGTACAGCTTCCTGCTCGGGCTGATCGCGCTGCTCGGGTACATGGCGATCGCGGCGAAGGTCAAGCCGATCGGTACCGACGGCAACACCATCGTGCCGGTGCTGTTCGACCAGATGTTCCCGCAGTGGTTCGCCGGCGTCGCCTTCGCGGCGGTCGCGATCGGTGCACTGGTACCCGCCGCCATCATGGCCATCGCCGCGGCCAACCTGTTCACCCGCAACATCTACCGCGAGTACTTCCGGCCGCACGCCGAACCGGCCGAGGAGGCGACGGTCAGCAAGATAACGTCGTTGGCGGTGAAGGTCGGCGCGGTGCTGTTCATCCTGCTCATCAACCCGCAGTTCTCCATCGACCTGCAGCTGATCGGCGGCGTCATCATCCTGCAGACGCTGCCCGCGGTGGCGATCGGGCTCTACACCCGGTGGCTGCACCGCTGGGGTCTGGTCGCCGGCTGGGCCGCCGGCATGGCGCTGGGCCTGTGGATGCTGTACCAGATCCCGAACGCGGCGACCAAGCACGCGCACTTCGGCGGTTCGGCGTTCCCGCTGTCGAAGTGGTTCGACCCGACCAGCATCGGGCTCAACGCGAAGGCCACGGTGTACGTCGGCTTCGTCGCGGTACTGTTCAACATCCTCGTCGCCGTCGTCGTGACGCTGATCTGCCGGGCCGCCAAGGCGCCCGACGGGGTCGACATGACGGCACCCGACGACTACACCGCCGACGCCGGTGGCGAGCCGGCTGCCGGCCTCGCCGGCGACCAGCTGCCGGAGCCCGCTCCGACGACCTGACCGGCTTGTGGTGCGCGCTCTCCCCTCACCGGAGGGCGCGCACCAGCAGGTACCCGCCGACCACGAGCCCGAACACCACGATGAGCGCGCGCAGCACCGGCGCGGGCAGCCGGCGCGCCAGCAACGCGCCGAGGTACCCGCCGGCCAGCGTCGCCGGTGCCAGTACCGCGACCGCCGCCCAGTCGACCTCCCCGATGACGGCGAACACCACCACGGTCACCAGCCCGACGACCGCCGAGATCAGGTTCTTGCGCGCGTTGATGCGGTTGAGCACCTCGTCGAGCACCAGTCCCAGCCCGGCCACCAGCATGACGCCGAGCGCGGCGCCGAAGTACCCCCCGTAGAGCGCGCCGAGCCCCACCATCGTGTGCAGGGCGACGGCCCGGCGCCGCGCGGACATCTCCCTCGGATGGCCCACGACCCGGCGCAGCCGTTCCTGGAAGGCGAGCACCAGTGCCGCGCCGAGCACGAGGAACGGGACGATGAACTGGAACGTACCCGCCGGGGTCGCCTGCAGCAGCAGGCAGCCGGCGAGCGAACCGAGCGCCGCGGTCGGCAGCAGCACCAGGTTGCCGCGCCCGCGCGGCAGGTCGCGGCGACTGCCGTAGACACTCGCGAGGTACCCCGGGGAGACCGCCACGGAGTTGGTGTAGTTGGCCGGCTTCGGCGGCAGGCCCACGGCGAGCAGCGCCGGGAAGGTGACCAGCGAGCCGCCGCCGGCGACCGCGTTGACGGTACCGGCGACGAGGCCCGCGCCCAGCAGAAGCCCTACGGCGGAAAGGTCCATCGCCGCCGAGGCTATCGTCGCAACTGACCTTGGCGCACGGTCGCGGTACGATGATGCGCTGACGGACGAGTCGACCGGGCGGCCGCGTCAGGGTCACGGCCCTGCCGAGGAACGTCCGGGCTCCACAGGGCAGGGTGGTTGTTAACGGCAACCCGGGGTGACCCGCGGGAAAGTGCCACAGAAAACAGACCGCCGCGCCGACGGCGCGGTAAGGGTGAAACGGCGGGGTAAGAGCCCACCAGCATCCCGGGTGACCGGGATGGCTCGGTAAACCCCACCTGGAGCAAGGCCAAGAGGGCTGTCGCCGCAAGGCGGTGGCCTGCGCAGGCGGTTGAGGGTTGCCCGCCCGATGCCTGCGGGTAGGCCGCTAGAGCCTGCCGGCGACGGCAGGCCGAGATGGATGGCCGCCGCCTCCCGCGAGGGAGGTACAGGACCCGGCGTACAGGTCGACTCGTCCGTCACGTCCTCGTCCTGACCTGGCTGCGGCGCGGACCGGCCCAGTTCGGCGCGGACCGGCCCAGTCCGGTCCGGTCCGGTCCGGTCCGGGGATCTTGGACGCAGCTACCCCCTGCAAGGGGTACACACGTCCAAGATCTCGCCACTGACGCGCCTTCCGCCCTGCCCGAGCCTCAGGAGCCGCGCGAGATCGTCCGGCTTGTGCTCGGCCTGGCGCTGCTCGTCCGAGCTGAGCGCAGCGACCCTGCCCGCGATCGCTCGATCGCTGAGGCCCGGGGCGGATCCTCCCGAGTAGGCCCCGAATGAGCGGCCCCGGGGTACTGCATCGCAGTCCGGGGGCCGCGTCCTCCCGGCATTGGCGTGCGTGGGTGCGGCCGGCCGATGCCGGCGCTCCAGCCCAGCCAGCGGACCGAGCGTGAGTACCGATACGGTCGTGGCATGAACGCCGATCGGCCGGGTCAGGACGGGGTTCACGGTCCGGTCGCCAGTTCCCCGCTGGACGAGACGCGCGGTCGCGAGGCGCTGACAAAGGCGTGAGTTCCTGATGGCGGGGGAGTTGCAGCGGCGGATCTCGGACCTACGGGCAGGCACGAGTCGCAAGGGCTGGCAACCGTTCTAGCCGGCGGCCGTCCACAGCGGACGATCGGCGCCGTACTCGTGCAGCTCCCGGACCGCGGCAAGCTCCACCACCGGCGCGAGGCGTCGGCGGAGGCGCCGGAGGTACTCCAGGCAGCGGCCGGACTTCAGTTGCTCACCGAGGTCCAGGAGCGACGGTCCGGACCACGACGGACGTGCGACATGAATCGCCGGTCAGCCGTTGCCGGGCCGCTTGGCCAGTTCCTCGGCGACGTCGGCGGCCGACGGCGGCTGCGGAAGCAGCGCCGCGACCTTCTGCGCGAGGGCGTTCAGTTCGCCGTCGGACAGTGCCGGCGCCTGGGTCGACGGCGCGGTGAGCGCCTTCAGTTCGTTCTCGATCCGCTTGAGGGTCTGCACGATGTCACAGTTGGCGCCCTTCTCCGGCCCCTCGCGGATCTGGTCGAACATGTGCGTGATGGCCTCGACCCGCCAGGTGAGGTACTGGGCGTCGATGTCGCTGATCTGCACGCTCGCTCCTTCGACGTAGCTGATGAACGTGGACCACGGGAAAGTCAGCCCCGGGTCGGTGTGGTCGCCGTGGTCCTGCGGGAACGCCGCGGTGATGTCGGCGTGACCGCAGATGCCGGTGACACCGTTGCGGACGTCCTGCGCGCCGATCTTCCGTACCGGCAGGTCCCAGTCGTGGCACACCCGTGCGACGATCGGCGCCACCTTGCGCATCGTCGCGTCGGAGAGGCGGTTGGACAGCCCGCACATCTCGAACTGGATGGAGATCTGGTTGCCGTGGTACAGGCAGCCGTAGGCGATGTGCGACGTGTCGAGGGCCTGGATGACCGCGCCCTCGTCGTTGTAGAAATGCGCCGACGTGTTGTCCGGCCGGTGCTGCGCAAAGGTCGCCTCGGCCGACGCGGAGGCGGTGTTGTCGGTGGCGTGTATGACGACCACGTGCGTCGTGGATCGCGGGCCGCCGTCCCCGCCGGCATGCATGAAACGCAGATCCGGGTAGATCATCCTCGTGGTCCGATCGGTTGCGGCGAACCTCAGTGAGCCATCGACGAACATAGCCGCCGGGGTGCGCCGAGGTCCAGCCCGCGAAGCGGTGAACCGCCGGCGCGTGTGACGGACGCGCTGTCCGTTGTCATCGGTGCGGCGCAGGCTACTCTCACCACGGAAGACCGTAGCCGTGTCCGGGGCAGGATCAGGCCGGGCCTGGCCGAGGAGGGCGGCATGGCGGAAGCTCCCCCTGAGCATAGGCCGATGGCATCGGACGGTGACTCACCACTGGAGCGCAAGTTCGACCGGGCGTCGCTGGCGGCGCTGCGCAGCGAGCTGTCCCGGTACGCCGCCGGGCACGGGCTGACCGACCTCGCCCTGGCGAACTTCGTGCTCGCCGTCAACGAGATCGCCACGAACGCGGTGCGCTACGCCGGCGGTCAGGGGCAGGTGCGGGTGTGGCGCCAGGGCCGCGAGTTGTGGTGCCGGGTGGTGGACGAGGGGCACGGCATCCCGCGCAGGTACCTGGAGCAGTCGCACCGGCCCGACCCGCTGCATGTCAGCGGGCATGGCCTGTGGCTGGCCCGGCACATCTGCGCCGACGTCGAAATCGAGACCGGCCGGGCGACGGGTACCCGGGTCCTGATGCGGTACCCGCTACCGAGCGCCGCGAGGAGCACCGATGGATCCCTTTGACAGTGGCATCCCACGACCGGAGCTGCACATCGAGCGCGACGGTGCCGCGGGTGGCGTCACCCGGCTCGCCGTGGCGGGTGAGGTCGACATGACGACGGGGGAGCAGTTCGAGCGCACGCTCATCGGCACGCTCGACGAGCCCGGAGTCACGCGGCTGCTGCTCGACATGGCGCCGCTGCGGTTCATCGACTCCAACGGGGTGGCGGTACTCGTCAAGGCGCGCCGCACCGCCGACGAGCACGGCATCGCCTTCGGTCTGGTCAACGCGCGCGGGGTCGTCCGCAGCGTGCTGGAGATGCTCGGCGTCTACGAGATGCTCGCCGCGGAGCGCGGAAGGTAGCGACCCGCCGCCCTCGCCTGAACGGACGATTTTCCTTGTGGACCCGTATCCGCCGGTGATGCCGCATCGACCGACAGAAAGCCTTATGCCGTAACGGTTTCAGCCTTTCAGGACCGGGTACCCGCAGGGTGACGCCGTTCGTCTACTGTGGAGTGCTCGTCGTTTTTTACGTCGAATCGGTAGCGGCTGAGAGGTTTGCGGTGCACAGTGTTGTCATGAGTACCAGCGGAAGTGGCGACGGCAGCACTGGTGTGCCCGCAACCACAGGCCGCGCAACAGTCCCCAGAGGAGGGAAATGATGGCCGTAGCGAAGAAGGCCACGACCACTCCGGCCGCAAAGCGCGCGGCTGCGAAGAAGACGGTGGCGGCTGAGCCGACCCCGGCGAAGAAGACCACCACCGGGCGGACCAGTACGGCGCGCAAGACCACGGGTACCGCCGCCAAGAGAACCACCGGCGCCGCCAAGAAGACGACGACGGCCAGGAAGACCACGGCGAAGAAGGCCGCGCCGGCGAAGCGGGCCACCGCCGTCAAGAAGACGACGACCGCGAAGAAGACCGCACCGGCCAAGAAGGCCACCACGGCCCGCAAGACGGTCGCCAAGAAGACGACCGCCGCGACCAAGACGGCCGGCGCGAAGAAGACGACGTCGGCGGCGAAGAAGACCACCGCCAAGAAGACGACCGCGGCGAAGAAGACGACGGCCGCGAAGAAGACGACCGCGGCGAAGAAGACGACGGCCGCCAAGAAGACGACCGCCGCGAGGAAGACGACGGGCACCGCGCGCAAGACGACCGCGGCGAAGAAGACGACAGCCGCGAAGAAGACGACCGCGGCCCGGAAGGCGCCCGCCAAGCGGACCACCAGCACGGCGCGCACCACCAGTACGGCGCGCACCACCAGCAGGGCGCGCACCGCCGCGCCGCGGAAGGCGGCCACCCGCTGATCTGCGTCAGCGGCTCAGCCGCCGGCCCGTGGTCAGCCGCGGCGCGGAAGCTGAGCCGCTGACCGGATGGGTGACGCAGACCCGGCGGGGCACTGGTATGACTGACGCGTGGTGATCCGACGCGTCACAGCGCCCCGCATCGACTTCAGCGCCCTGCGCCGCGAGCTGGAACTGCCTGATGCGTTCCCGCCCGCGGCGCAGGCCGAGGCGGACGCGGTGGCCGCCGCGCCCGCGCCGCTTCCGGCAGTCGACCGCACCGATGTTCCGTTCGTCACGATCGACCCGCCCGGGTCGATGGACCTCGACCAGGCGATGTGCCTGCAGCGCCGGGACGGCGGCGGGTACCGCGTGCACTACGCCATCGCCGACGTCGCCTCATATGTGCGCCCCGACGGCGCCCTCGCGGAGGAGACGTGGCGCCGCGGCGAGACCGTGTACCTGCCCGACGGCAACGTACCCCTGCATCCGCGCGCGCTGTCCGAAGGCGCCGCAAGCCTGCTGCCCGACCAGGTACGCGCCGCCGTGGTGTGGACCGTCGACGTCGACGCCGACGGCGAGCCGGCCGGTACCCGGGTGCAACGCGCCGCGGTACGCAGCCGCGCCAAGCTGAACTACGCCGGCGTGCAGGCCGACGCCGACCGCCACGCGCTCGCCGAGCCCATCGCGCTGCTGCCCGAACTCGGCGCCCTGCTCGTCGAGCGCGGCCTCGCCCGCGGCGCGGTGAACCTGCCGATCCCGGAGCAGGAGGTCGAACCGGCCGACGGCGGCTGGCGGCTCATCCTGCGCGCGCCGTACCCGGTGGAGAACTTCAACGCGCAGATATCGTTGCTCACCGGCATGGCCGCGGCACGCCTCATGCTCGACGGGAAGGTGGGGCTGCTGCGCACGATGCCGCCGCCCGCACCGGCGGCGCTGGCGAACCTGCGCGCCGCCGCGGCCGCGCTGGGCGTCGCCTGGCCGGGCGGCATGAGCGTCGGCCGGGTCATCGCCGCGCTCGACCCGGCCGACCCGCGCGCCGCGGCGTTCCTCGACCACGCCGCCGAACTGATGCGCGGGGCGGGGTACACGGCGTTCGACGGTACCGCTCCGCAACAGCCGGAGCAGTCGGCCGTTGCGGCGCCGTACGCGCACGTGACCGCACCGCTGCGGCGGCTGGCCGACCGGTACGCCACCGAGGTGTGCCTGGCGCTGACCGCCGGTACGCCGGTGCCGGACTGGGCGCGCGTGGCGTTGCCGAAGCTGCCGGACGTGATGGCCGCGGGCGGACACCGGGCCGGCGCCGCGTCCCGCGCCGCCGTCGACCTCACCGAGGCGGTGCTGCTGCAGGACCGGGTGGGGGAGGAGTTCGCCGCCGCGGTACTCGACGTGGACAACACCCACGCCGTCGTGGCCATCGACGATCCCGCGGTGCGGGCCCGCTGTGCCGGATCGGGCTTCGCCGCCGGTACCCGCATCAGCGCGCGACTGACCGTCGCCGACCCCCGGCAGCGGCGTGTGCTGTTCGAGAAAGTCTGAGAGGATGGCGCGGTGGTCCTGGATCCCAGCACGTTGCCCGATGTCAGCGACCTGACCGTCGGCATTCTCGGGGGTACCGGTGACCAGGGCCGCGGTCTGGCATACCGGCTCGCGCGCAGCGGCCTGGCCGTGCGGATCGGCTCGCGTTCGGCGCCGCGCGGCGAGACGGCGGCGCGGGAGCTGGCCGCCCTTCCCGGTGCCGACGGCAACCTGAGCGGCGGCGACAACGGGTACGCCGCCGCGGCCGACCTCGTCATCGTCGCCGTGCCCTGGGAAGGGCACCGGGAACTCGTCGCGTCGCTGGCGCAACCGTTGGCCGGCAAGGTGGTCGTCGACTGCGTCAACCCGCTCGGCTTCGACAGCCACGGCCCCTACCCGCTTGCGGTACCGGAAGGCAGCGCCGCCCAACAGGCCGCCGGTCTGCTGCCGGACTCCCGCGTCTGCGCGGCCTTCCACCACGTGAGCGCCGTCCTGCTGGCCGACCCGCAGGTCGAGCGGATCGACCTCGACGTGCTCGTGCTCGGCGAGGACCGGGAGGCGGTGGCGCAGGTTCAGGCGCTGGCCTACCGGATACCCAACATGCGCGGCCTGTACGCCGGCCGGCTGCGCAACGCCCGGCAGGTCGAGGCGCTGACCGCCAACCTCATCGCCATCAACAAGCGGTACAAGGCCCACGCCGGGATCCGGGTCACCGACCTGTGAAACGCGTCGACGACGACGGCGGAGTACGCGGACCGGCTGCGGCTGCGCGGGTACTCCACCTTCGAACACCTGACCGAGGCGGAGATCGCGCGCGGGTTCGTCGCGCTCGACGCCGACGTCGCGGCGCAGCCGCAACCGCAGCCCGGGTGAGGACGACTGCGACCTGCTCGTCCTCACCCGGGCTGCGGCACCGGGCGCCGTCACACCTGGGCGGCCTTGACGAACTCGGTGGTGTAGGTCCGGCCGAGGTCGACCTGGTGGCCCTGGACGGTCGTGTCGAAGGCGGACAGCACGTTCAGCACCGTCTGCGGCCCGTCCTCGGGCATCACGCCGTCGGTGGTGAACATGCCCTTACCGGCGTCGAGCGCCTTGACGTAGGCGTCCTTCCCGATCCCGGAGTAGTAGTCCGGCGGCAGCTTGTCGGTGATGTCGGCGGCGGAGTGCGTGCTGATCCAGCGCAGCGTCTTCACGTACGCGTTGGCGAGCTTCTGCGCCGTCTGCTTGTGCCCGTTGACCCAGTCGCTGCGGGCGTACAGGCACGCGGCCGGGTAGGTGCCGCCGAGCGCGGTGCGGGCACCGTCGACGGTACGCATGTCGATGAGTACCTTGGCCTCGTTCCTGGCCAGCAGCGCGCTGATGGTCGGCTCGGTGGTCATGCCCGCATCGATCTGCCGGTGCTCCATCGCGGCGATGAACGTCGGCCCGGCCTGTACCGCGACCGAGGTGATGTCGGTGACCTTCAGCCCGTTGCGCACCGCGAGGTACCTGGTGAGGAAGTTCGTCGACGAGCCCAGCCCGGTCACGCCGAGCTTGCGGCCCTTGAAGTCGGCCGGCGACCTCACCGTGTCCGCCAGGTCGGCGCGGACCAGCTCGACCTCGCCGGGCGCCTGGGAGAACTGCACGACCGACTCGGTCTGCTTGCCCTTGGACTGCAGGTCGATGTTGTGGTCGTAGAACCCGACGACGGCGTCGACCTGACCGGCGAGCATCGCGTCCTCGGCGTCGACGCCGGCCGGCTCGTCGGACAGCTGGACGTCCAGCCCCTGCTCGCTGTAGAAGCCGAGCCGCTGGGCGAGCATGGCGGGCAGGTAGATCTGCTTGTTCAGGCCACCGACCATGATTTTGACGGTGGTCTTCGCGCCGCCGTTTCCGGTGTCGGCGCTGCCGCCGCCGGCGACCTTGTTCGCGCATCCGGCCGCGCCGAGCGCTAACACCGCCGCCAGCGCGACGAGGGATCTGCGGACCATCGGGGTACTCCTTCGCATCAGATGTCGGGGGACGACGGAAGCTGGGACGGGCGCCAGCGCAGCAGCCGCCGTTCCAGCAGCGCGATGAGCCACTCGGCGGCGAGCGCGACGACGGCGATGATGAGCATCGCGGCGTACACGCCGTTGGGGTTGAAGGCGCCGCGCGCCTCGTTGATGAGCAGCCCGAGACCGTGCTGCGCGCCGATGAACTCGCCGACGATCGCGCCGATGAGCGCGAAGCCGAAGGCGATGTGCAGGCTCGCGATGATCCAGGTCATCGCCGACGGTACGACGACCTGCCAGGTCACCTTGCGGGGCGAGGCGCCGAGGATGCGCGCGTTGGCGATGAGGTTGCGGTCCACCTCGCGGGCACCCTGGAAGGCGTTGAAGAACACCGCGAAGAACACCAGCACCACGACGAGTACCACCTTGGACAGCAGC
>Ga0209474_10004348_pt1 | contig 12264 bp, 11 predicted proteins | sample GraSoiAngelo_145_FD_185902 | JGI IMG/M metagenome (GOLD analysis project Ga0209474, IMG submission 185902) | Grasslands soil microbial communities from the Angelo Coastal Reserve, California, USA - 14_1009_05_20cm (SPAdes) (version 2) | ecosystem: Environmental > Terrestrial > Soil > Grasslands...
GTGGCGTTGGTGTGCGGCAGCACCCAGGGTCTGGGTCGCGCCGTCGCGCAGATCCTGGCGCGCGAGGGGGCCCTCGTAGCGGTCAACGGCCGCCACGACGACGCGGCGACGCGCGCCGCCGACCAGCTCACGGCGGAGACCGGCCAGCGCGTCGCACCGTTCGCGGCGGACGTGGGCGTCCCGGCGCAGGCCGCAGGCCTGGTGGAGCGGGTGCACCATGAGCTGGGCCGGCTCGACGTGTTGTTCTGCAATGCGGGCGGCCCGCCCGCCGCGCCGTTCAGTAACCAGAGCGCCGAGACGTTTCAGCAGGCCGTAGAGCTCAACCTGCTCTCCGTGGTCCATCTGTGCCGCGCCGCGGTGCCGCTCATGCGCAAGCTCCAGTGGGGGCGGATCGTGTGCCTCGCCTCGGTCGCCGCCAAGCAGCCGCTGCCCGGCCTGATCCTCTCGACCACAGCCCGCGCCGGTGTGCTCGGCTTCGCGAAGGCGTTGGCGGACGAGGTGGCCACGGATGGTATCACGGTCAACGTCGTGTGCCCCGGTTTCATCGCGACGGAGCGGATCGCGGAGCTGACGGAAACGCGGGCCAAACGCGAGCAGCGGGCGTCCCAGGACGTGATGCGAGAGCTGGTCGCCAGCATTCCCATGGCGCGCATGGGCCGCACCGAAGAGCTGGCGGCGGCGGTCGCGTTCCTCGTATCCGAACGCGCCAGCTATATTACGGGCGCCGTGTTGCAGGTCGACGGCGGCTTCACGCGGTCTATCTTCTAACGCATCCCGCATCTCGCATCTGGCATCTCGAGTCTCAATGCAAGCGATCGTCAAAGAGAAGCGCGCCCCCGGCCTCAAGGTCACGACGGTGCCCAAGCCGTCTCCGGGGCCGGGCGAGGTGCTCATCGCCGTGCGGCACGCCGGCGTCTGCGGCACCGACCTGCACATCGCCGACTGGAATGCGTGGGCGGAAGGCCGCCTCCGGCCACCCCTGGTGGTCGGACACGAGTTCGCCGGGGAGATCGTGGCGGTGGGCGGCGGCGTGGCGGAGCTCGAGACCGGGCAGCTCGTCACCGCCGAGGGGCATATAGTGTGCGGACACTGTCTCCAGTGCCGCACCGGCAACAGCCACATCTGCAAGAACACACGCATCATCGGCGTGGACCGGGACGGCGCGTTCGCCGAGTACATCGCCATGCCCGCCACCAACGTGCTGCCGCTCGACGGCATTCCCACCACCGTGGGCGCCGTGATGGACCCGATGGGCAACGCGTTTCACACGGTGCTGACCGCGGACATTCCCGGCAGCACCGTGTTCGTCGTGGGGTGCGGTCCCATCGGCTGCTTCGCCGTCGGGATCGCCCGGGCCGCGGGCGCGGCCAAAGTGATCGCCTCGGATGTGAACGCCAAGCGCCTGGCGCTGGCCAAGCAGATGGGCGCCCACGTGACGATCGACGCTACGCGCGACGACGTGGTGCGCGCGGTGCTGGCCGAGACCGGCGGCGAGGGCGCGGACGTGGTGTGCGAGATGTCGGGCGTCCCGTCGGCCCTGCACCAGGCGTTTGCCGCCGTGCGCCTGGGCGGACGGGTCCAGCTGCTGGGCATTCCCAACGGCCAGGTGCCGGTGGACTTCGCCAGCGAAATCATCTTCAAGGGCATCACCGTGTACGGCGTGATCGGCCGCAAGATGTACGAGACCTGGAACCAGATGCGCCGCTATCTCTCCGCGGGACTGGTCGACCCCCGGCCCGTGATCACGCACCAGTTTCCACTCGCCAAAATCGACGAAGCCCTCGCCGCCATCCGCTCGGGCGATGCGGGCAAGATCATCCTGGAGATCGCATGAGCTTCGCCGCCCGGCTCGAAGCCGAGCTCGAGCAGTTCAAGCAGCAAGGCGTCTACAAGCGCCTCAACCACCTCGAAGGGCCGCAAGCCGCACGCACCAGGATGGAAGGGCGCGGCGAGGTCGTGATTCTCTCGTCCAACAACTATCTGGGACTCTGCAACGAGCCGGAGGTGGTCGCCGGCGGCAAGCGCGCCCTGGACCAGTTCGGGGCCGGAACCGGCTCCGTGCGCTTCATCTGCGGCACCTTCGCCATTCACCGCGAGCTCGAACAGGCGCTCGCACGGTTCGTGGGGTGCGAGTCGGCCCTCAGCTACGTGAGCTGCTGGAACGCGAACGAAGGCCTCGTCGCCACGCTGCTCGGCGAGCAGGACATCGTCATCTCCGACCAGCTGAATCACGCGTCCATCATCGACGCGATCCGCCTGGCCAAGTCCATCACGAAGTGTCAGACGGCGGTGTACCGGCATTCCGACATGGCGGACCTGGAGGACAAGCTGCGGGCGGCCAAAGACTCGCGCCTGAAGCTCATCTTCACCGATGGCGTGTTCTCGATGGAAGGCGACATCGCCAAGCTGCCCGACATCGTCACCCTGGCGCGACGCTACGGCGCCGTGGTGGCCATGGACGACTCGCATGGCACCGGCGTGCTCGGCCGCTCGGGCCGTGGCACCGCCGAGCACTACGGCATGCTCGGGGCCGCTCGGGCCGTGGCACCGCCGAGCACCATGGCATGCTCGGCCAGGTGGACATCATCACCTCGACTCTGGGCAAGGCGTTGGGGGGAGCCGCGGGCGGCTTCACCGCCGGCCCAAGCCCCCTCGCCGACTATCTCACCCAGCGCTCGCGGCCCCAACTGTTTTCCAACGCGCTCCCGCCGACCGTCGCCGGGAGCGCGCTCGCCGCGGTGCGCCACGTGGAGCACCACCCGGAGCTGGTCACCCGGCTGCACGAGAACGCCCGCTATTTCCGGGAGCGGCTCCGCGCCCTGGGCTTCAAGCCCCTCGAGGGCGAGACGCCCATCGTGCCGGTGATTCTGGGCGAGACCGCCAAGGCGATCGAGATGAGCGAGCTGCTGCTCGCCGAGGGGGTGTTCGTAACGGGGTTCGGGTACCCCGTCGTCCCCCAGGGCCACGCCCGAATTCGGTGTCAGCTCTCGGCTGCCCACACCCGGGAGGATCTGGACTTCGCGCTGGCGGCATTCAAACGGGTGGGCGCCAAGCTGGGGCTGCTGTGACGTGGTTCATTTTGTAACGCCGCCTGACCTGGCGCGGCGTGCGCCAGGCCTCACCGATTCTGGTTGCAGTGCAGCCATATCGCGCATTCGAGGAAAACTCCTATTTTGGGGCGCGCCCGCGACCCAACCATCCCCATAGGAGTCCTTCCATGCGGGCGCTCACTGTCATTGCGGTGCTGCTGGCCAGCGGCGCTCCGTGCCTCTCGGCACAGCACGGCGGCCAGATCGAAATCGGCGGGTTCGGAACCTACACGCGGTACGACAGCCGTTTCCAGCTCGACCCTCAAATCGGCGTGGGGGGCTGGCTGGGCTTCTTTCTGGGCGACCACTTCAGCCTCGAGGTGGACGGCAACGTCGCCCAGCCGCGCTCGACGTTCAGCGGCGTGGGGAAGACGACGGCCGCGTTCGCGAGCGCGAGCCTGGTCCTGAGCTCGGGCGGCCTGTACGTCCTGGGCGGGTATTCGCGCCTCCACATGGGACCGGGCGCACCCTACAACTCTGATCTGAACGCCGTCCACGCCGGGCTCGGCCAGCGGCTGTTCTTCGCCGGTAACCATGCGGCCGTCCGCTTAGAAGCCCGAGCCTACTACCGCGGCCCCGGCGCCGGTTTCGGCCAACAGGACGAGGTAATCCACGTCGTTGGGAGCGTGGGGATGTCGTTCTTCGTCGGTCACTAGGCTCATCGATTTTCGGGATATCTTCGGTAGGCAGCGGCTGAAGCCTCGCCTCACCTTCAAGTACTTTCAAGGCTCAGAGGCTTAAGCCGAAGGGGTATCGCGTTTTCCGGCTGAACTCCCTATTTTGGGGGTCGCTTTTCCGGTACGAACGCCGCCTCACGAGGAGTCGTCTCATGCGGGTAGCCACCGTGATTGGGGTTCTGCTGCTCGGCGGGGCCGCGAGCTTGAGCGCCCAGCACGCCCACCAGTTCGAGATCGGCGGGTTCGCCTCATACACCCGGTTCGACCGGGCTTTCCTGCTGGACAACCAGATCGGCGGCGGCGGCCGGCTCGGCTTCTGGATCACCGACTGGCTGGGGATCGAGGGCGACGGGCTCTACATGCGGCCCAAGCCTACCGGCGGGAGCGGGACCAACGGCCCGGTGTGGTTCGCATCGGGGAGCCTGGTGCTGAACTTCGGCTCCGAGAAAAGCTTCTATCTGTTGGGCGGCTACTCCGCCATGGATTTCAACAGCGGCGCCGCGGGCGGGTTCCGGGACGCCGGGGCGCACGCGGCCTTGGGCGACCGGATCTACATCAGCGATCGGGCCGCGCTGCGCCTCGAAGGGCGCGCCTACTACACCCCGAGCACGCAGTTCCCGGGCAGCAAATGGGCCGGCCAGATGGTCGGGTCGGCGGGACTGTCGCTTTTCCTCGGATCCAGCCGGCGTGAGAAGATCTATCCCGAGATTCCCAAGCAACGCCGCGACTCGATCGTCGCGGCCGGCGGCAAGGTCCCGGAGGCGAGACCGCGCGGCGGCCCCACTTATGAGCGGCGCAGCAGCGATTGGCAACACAAGTGGTACTGGGGTGGCCAGGGTGGGCTGATGATCTTCCGGACCAACTTCGACAGCTACTCGTTCGAGCCGACGTTCGGCGGGCACTGGCTGATCACGGGCAAGCGCACCGCCTTGTACGCGTCCTACGAGCAGTCGTTCTTCATCTCACCCCGGCACGTGACCTTCATCGAGCCGACCGGCGCTGTGGAGCCGGGGAACGTGCAGTTCAACAACCTGCGGCGCCTCATGGTCGGGGTGCTCGCCTTCCCGGCGCAGCTCCGCGTGGAACCGTTTGCGGGAGGCGGGTTCGCCATCATGGAGGCCTTGAACGTCGAGGCGACGAGCTGCACGGGCTGCAGCGGCGCGCAGTTCGCCGCGCTGCAGGACGCGGCGGACAATGCGGCCACGAAGGCGTTCTTCTGGTGGATGGGCGGGATCGACATCAAGCAGGGCCGCCTCGCGCTGTACGGTCACTACATTCTGACCTCATCGGCGGCGACCTTCCTGATCCAGGGGACCACGCACACCTTCCAGGGTGGGGTCCGCTACTCCTTCGGAAGCGCCAAAGAGGGGATCACGGACCGGCAGTAAGCACGCGCAGGAAGTTCTCGCCCAGGATCTTGCGGAGCGCCTCGTCCCTGTAGCCGCGCGCCTCGAGGGCGCGCACCAGCTCGGGCAACGATGTCGCGTCCTTCAGGGGCCGCGGCAGCACACTGATCCCGTCGAAGTCGCTCCCCAAGCCCACGTGGTCGATCCCCATGACCTGCACCGCGTGCTCGATATGGTCCACCAGTCGATCGATGGTGGGTACGTCGAGACTCTCGGCCTGCTCGCCCACGAACTTGTCCACTTCGAACGCCGACTCGCCCGGGCGGCCGCGGTAGCGGGCCCGGATCGCGTCCGTCTCCGGCTTGAGCCGCCGGCGGAGCTCCTCGTACTGGTGGCGGAAATGCTCGTCCAGGAACACGGGGTAGAAGTTGATCCCCACGACGCCTCCGTTCTTGGCGACGGCCCGCAGCTCGTCGTCCGAGAGATTGCGCGGATGATGCGCGAGGGCGCGGCAGGAGGAGTGGGAGGCGATCACCGGCCGCGTGCTGGCGGCGATGACGTCCCAGAACGTCTGATCGGACACGTGCGACACGTCCACCAGCATCCCCAATTCGTTCATGCGTCGCACCACCTGGCGCCCGAACGGCGTCAACCCGCCGTGCCGCTTGAGATCAGTGGACGAGCCCGCCCAATCGTTCCCGTTATTCCAGGTGAGGGTCATGTAGCGCACACCCAGGCGGTAGAGCGAGTCGAGCTTCTCCAGAGAGCTCTCGATCGCGTGCCCGCCCTCGACCCCCATCAGCGCGGCGACGTGCCCGCGGCCCGCCGCCGCCCGTACATCGTCTGCGGACGTCGCGAGCTCCACCTCGGGGTTCGTGTCCGCGAGCGCCCGAACGGCGCCGATCAGCGCCAGGGCCCGGGGGAACGCCGTGCCCGGACCGTAGCGGGCGTCCACCCAGATCGAGAAGAACGCCGCCGTGAGCCCGCCCTCTTTCATGCGCGGCACGTCGACGTGGCCATCGGAGAGCCGCGCCGTGATGTCGGTCTTCATGTCGAGCATGCGTTGCGGCGTGTCGATGTGGCCGTCCACCACGATGGGTTGCTGGAGCACGAGCAGCAGTCCTAGCGGGAGACCCACGGCGAGCCTTCGATCAGGAACCGCAGCGGCCAGTCGACGGCCTTGGTAAGGCCGATGCGCGGTGTCACGATGATGGCGGCTCGCTGTCGGCTGCGCTCACGAACGATCCGCAGCCGACCGCGCGTGAGATGCACACCGTCTTCCCGGCCGGTGACACCCAGCGCCTGGCACAGTTTGGCCGGGCCGGAGCATAGCTCCCGGTCCGACGCGTTACGGCGCCTGCGGCGCATGGTCGGGAGACCTTCCAGGGGCTCGAGCGCCCGAATCAGCACGGCGGCGGGAACGCCGGCGCGCTCGGTCACCGCGTTGAGGCACCAGTGCAGGCCGTAGGTGAAGTACACGTACGCCGTTCCGGGCCGCTCGAACATGCTGGCATTGCGGCGGGTGCGCCGGGCCTGGTAGCCGTGGCTCGCGGGGTCGTCCGGGCCGAGGTACGCCTCGGTCTCGACGATCCGGCCGGCGGTGCGGCGGCCACCGACCTCGCTGACGAGCACATGTCCCAAAAGCCTACGCGCGACCACAGGAGTAGGTCGCGCGTAGAACGACGCCGGCAGGGCTCTGCCGTTCACGGACCGCCGGTGAGCCCGCGCTTCACCTTGGACCAGAACGACTCTCCCCCGGCCTCGTCCGGCTCGGGCGCCGGGAGCTTGGGAGAGGGTGGCGCCCCCGGCCTCGTCCGGCTCGGGCGCCGGGAGCTTGGGAGAGGGTGGCGGGGGAGCCGGCGGTGCCGCGGGCTCGGGCACCGAGGCTCGCGGCTGCTCGAAGTCGCGCGGCTGTCCGCGCTCGCTGCCGTTCGCGGCCCCCGCTCCCCCCGCTCCGCGCCCCCGACCGCCTCGTCCCCGGCCTCCCCGGCGGCCGCGACCGCCGCGCTCCCCGCGCTCCGGCCGCTCACCCGACTCGGCGCGGTCGCCCCCGCGGGCGTTGGCGTCGCCTCCACGGCCCCCGCCACCCCCACCACCCCGCCCACCGCGCCCGCCCCGACCCCCGCGCTCCCGGTGCTCGTCTCCCCCGGAAGGGAATCCAGCCGAGGTCGCGTCGGGGGTGCGGGGCTCGATATCGGCCTGCTTGGGCGGCAGCAGCTCGATCCGGGGCTTGAAGTTGGGGTCCACCTCGACCACCCCGATCTTGGGAATGTCGGGGGGACTGACGCGCGGGCCGCGCGAGCCCCGGCGGAACCGCGCGCTGCGCGCCGGAATGCCCCCGCTGGGGGAGGCGCCGGGCCGCATCGATGGCGGTGCCGACGAGTCCGGCATGGGCGGATCGAGCGCTTCGTCGGCTTCGGGGACCGTGTCGCGGACCTTGACCGTGTAGGCGCCGTCATCGTCCTTGGCGAGGTCGATCAACTCACGGTCGTGCGCCTGGCGCAGCAGCTTCTGCACCTGGGCCGGCTCGACGGGCTCGGCATCGCCCTTGATCTCGGCCATGGCTTCGCCGAGCTCTTCGGCGCTCACCGGGCGGGCATCGCCGCCCAGGCGGCCGATCGCCTGCTTGATCACGCCGAAGGCACCGTCCAACGAGAACGCACTGCGGCGCTGCTCGGGAGCGACTTCCGGTGCGGGCTCGTCCGCCGGCACGGGCTCTGGGCGAGTGGGCTGCTCGTCGCGGCCCCCCCCTCCGCCACCGCCGCGTCGGCCCCGGCCCCGGCCGCGGCCTTCGCCGCGCTCGCGGCCCCGATCCGATCGATCAGACGTGGCGGGCGTGGCGGGCGCGGCCACACCTGCCGGCTGCGCCGCGGCGCCGGGCACGTCCCGGCCGAGGGCGATCTCGTACTGGCCGTTGTCGAGCTTGGTGAGGTTGATCAAGCCCTTGTGGGCGGCCTCGACCACGAACTTCGAGAAGCGCGAGAATCCGACGTCTTTCTCGTTGAACGTGGGATCGATCTCTTGCATCACCTGTTTCAAGCGGTCGGACCGCATCACGTCGTTGTGCGCGGTCATCTGCTTCACGGCTTCGACCACGAGCTCCCAGGGGTCGTGGCGCTCGTGCGTGATGTCGGACTCTTTGGTGAACCCGGCCAGCTCGTTGTACGAGTAGTACTCGTCGCAATTCTGGATCAGCAGGTCGCTGGACGACTCGCGGATTCCCACGCCGATCACGTACTTGCCGTACTCCTTGAGCTTGAGCACCAGCGAGGAGAAATCGGAGTCACCCGACAGCAGGATGAACGTCCCGATCTCGGGCCGCGTGAACACCAGCTCGAGCGCGTCGATCGCGAGCCGGATGTCGGTCGCGTTTTTCTTGTTGGAGCCGTAGGCCGGCGCGAAGATCAGGTCGATGGACGATTCCGAGAGCGGCACGATGTACTGCGGATAGCGGCGCCAGTCGGCGTAGGCGCGCTGCACGGCCACCTTCCCGCGGATGATCTCCGATTGCAGCAGCCGCTTCAGCTCCGACTGGAGATCCGAGCGGATCCCCATCGTGACGTTGTCGAAGTCGATCAGCAGCGCGGCATTGGGCGCGTGGGCGGGCGGTTCTTTGTGCGGTCGTGCGAGATGGGCATGCGGCTGTGTCATCATGTGGTTGTGTGTTGCTCCAGGAGCCCTCGCCGTGCGCGCCCCCCGCGCCTGGCCGTCAAACGGCCGGATGCGCGAGGCGGGCGGTGGGGGCAATGAGAGGTCGGGCGCCCGAGTCGGGGCGCCTCAGGTGAGGCGACAGGTTTGCGGTGCAGAGTCGTGTTATGGGTCGCCGGTCAAGGTCGTGCGCGGCGGGAGTTTCAAGGGAGGTCGCCCGTTTCATCGCGGCGCGCCTGCTGCGAGCTCCGGCGGATCCGCCGGGCTGGCCAGGCGCTGCCGGATTGACCGACGCCGTCCCCGCCCTGCCGCACCATCAGTGTCTTGAAAATAAACAACTTGCGCCGAAAGGGACAGGGCGGCCGCATCCGCTGCTTGACAATCCCCCGCGGTTGTATCACTGTATCGCTACAATGATACAGATGCCATAGCGGTGTTCGAGCATCTCAACCCCCGCAGCCCAATCCCCCTGTACGAGCAGATCGCCAACCGCGTGCGGTTGGCCATTGCGTCGGGTGAGCTGCGCCCAGCCACCGCCCTGCCCTCCGTGCGCCAGCTGGCCACTCAGCTGCGCGTGAACCCCGCGACGGTCGTGCAGGCGTATCGCGACCTCGAGACCGAGGGGTTCGTGGAGATGCGACAGGGCGCCGGGACGTTTGTGCGAGAGGTCGCGCCCCAGGCGCGCGCGCGCGAGCGGGCGCGGCAGGCGGTTGCACTGGTCCGCGAGATGCTCGCTCATGCGGGACGCCTCGCGGGACGCCTCGGCGTGTCCCGACAGGACCTGCAGGCCGCTGTCGCAGAGGAGATCGGAGTGGGAGTGCCATGACCAATGCCATCGAGATCCAGCAACTGTGCTATCGTGCCGGCAGGACGTTCAAGATCGAGGCTCTGGACCTGCACGTCCCGCACGGCGCCATTTACGGCTTCCTCGGCCCCAATGGTTCCGGTAAGACGACGACGATGAGGCTCATGCTGGGCCTGCTCCGCCCGCTCGCCGGGCGCATCACGGTCTTGGGCGACGAGGTGCCGCGCGATGCGGCCCGTGTCCTGGCACGCGTGGGATTCGTTCCCGAGCAGCCCCACCTCGATCCGCTCCTGAGCGTTCGCGAGACGCTCGCGTTTCATGCGGCGTTCTACCGGACGTGGGATTGGCCATGGGCGGAGCGACTGCTGGTTCAGTTCGGGCTGGAGGACCGTCAACCGTTCGGGCGGCTTTCCAAGGGGCAGAAAGGCAAGGTCATGATGCTCCTGGCCTTAGCGCAGCGGCCGGAGCTGCTCGTGCTCGACGAGCCGACCGACGGCCTCGATCCTGTAGTGCGACGGGACGTGCTGTCGGCCTTGCTCGACTACGTCGCGCAACGACACGCGACGGTCATCATCTCCAGTCACCTGGTACACGAGCTGGAACGCTTTTGCGATTGGATCGGCGTCATGGACGACGGCCGGTTGATCACGGAGGTGCCGATGCAGCGCTTCAAGAACGGGATCAAGCGGCTCCGCATCGGTGGCACACCGACGACACACACCGAGGACACGAGACGACACTCCATTTGTGCTGCTCGGGCGGGAACCGAGCGATGGTGCCGGCGAGACCTGGCTGGTGCGGGACTGGGAGCCGCAGATGGCGTCGTACTTCGAGGGCGCCGGCGTGTCGTTGCATGCCGTGATCGACCTGGATCTCGAAGAGGGATTCGTGGAACTGCTTCGCACGTTCCGCGGGACGCGCGCTTAGGAGGCCGCCATGTTCCGGGTAATTCTGTACACCCAGTGGAAGTGGTCCCGGCTGATCGTGGTACTCGGTAGCGTGGCCGGCTTCGCGCTGCCGATTATCTCGCTGCAAGGCGCCGCCCGCCCCGATGCGAGCCCGCTCACCCCGGGCGACCTGCTGCACACCGTGCAGTCATGGGGGGTGCTGTACCCCGTCCTCGCCGCGACGCTCGGATTGCTGGTCGCGTTGGCGACCTGGGCTCCCGACCACCGTGGGCGGCACGTACATGCGCTCGTGCTCCCGCTGCCACGGTGGCGCTACGTCCTCTTACGGTTCGGAGCCGGTATGGTACTCCTGGCGGCGCCGATCGTCGCGGTCCTGGCCGGGGCGCTGCTCGCCACGTGGACCGCAACGATTCCCGTGGGCCTCCAGGGATACCCTGGGGCGCTCGCGGTCCGGTTTGCGCTCGCTGCTCTCGTCGCATTCGCGGTCTTCTTCGCGGTCTCCGCGGGCACGGCACGCACCGCGGGGATCATCCTCGCCCTGATCGGCGGCGTGCTCCTCGTCCAGGTGCTCGCGCAGGCCGCCAGGGTCGACCTCGACCTCGTGGGAACGCTGCAGCTCGTGGTGCTGAACTGGCCGGGGCCCCTGGCCATCTTCACCGGGCGCTGGATGCTGATCGATGTCTAGGACTTGCTGGCTGTTCGCGCTGCTCGCCTGCACGCGGGCGCTGCAGGGCCAGGATCTGCCGAGGCTGCAAGCTCGCGCCGATAGCCTGGCGCGGGAGTGGCGTCACGCGACGGCCGTGGCGGACGCGATCGACAGCCTGGAGCGTACCCGAGCGCCGTCCGGACGAGACACGATCCGAGTAGGCGCGCTCACGATCGTGACGAATCCCTCGCCCCTCCCGCTGCGTGAAGCCGCAGCGCGCGCGTGGCTCTTGATCGACAGCGTGTACGGCAATGACGCGCGGCAGCTCGAGGAACGCCCCTACGTCATCGTCCCCGTCGACCCCGATACGACTGTCGAGCCGCCCCCGACGCATCGTGGAATGGCAATCCCATGGGATCAAGACGTGGCGTACCTCACACGGCTGCTCCTCTCCAACGTGCCGGTCGCGCCGGCCGATACCGCTTTGCAAAGCTGGCTGGGCGGACCGCTGCAGCCACTGGTCGAAGGAGATCTCGAGCGGCCAGGCGTCTATGTGGAGCTGGTGACGACACCCTCCCAAGCATCGCGCCGTTGCCTGATCGGTGACATCGGGGGCTGTCGTAACGCGCTCGACCTCGCGGAGGACGGCGATCCGCTGCAGCGCTGGTATCCGAGCGCCCCGGAACGGCGCTCCGTCGTACTCAAGTCCAACGCCTATTTCAATCGCGGACCGCAGCTCGCGATGCTCCAAGCGTGCGCCAACGGCAGCGACTCCGCTTGCACCCAGCTGCTTCGATCGGTTCCCCCCGGCGCCCTTCCACGTCCGTTGACGTACCATGCCCGCGCGACGCTGATCAACGTCGCGTTGCAGGTCGGCGGCCGGGCGGCGTACCACCGCCTGGTGGCGAGCGCGGGCCGGTCCATTGCCGATCGACTCGCGCTGGCCGGAGGAGTAGGAGTCGACTCACTGCTCGCTCGCTGGCGAGCTGGGATTCTCGCGGCACGTCCCACGCCGGTTTCGCTGCCTCGACTGGGCGTCTGGATCGCGCTGGGCTGGACGGCCCTATTCGCCGCGTGCGGCCTGGGGAGCTCGAGATGGCGCGTGAGCTGAAGAGGTGGCTCGCTGCGGTGCTCGCCGCGTGCGG
>Ga0209474_10004349_pt1 | contig 12263 bp, 13 predicted proteins | sample GraSoiAngelo_145_FD_185902 | JGI IMG/M metagenome (GOLD analysis project Ga0209474, IMG submission 185902) | Grasslands soil microbial communities from the Angelo Coastal Reserve, California, USA - 14_1009_05_20cm (SPAdes) (version 2) | ecosystem: Environmental > Terrestrial > Soil > Grasslands...
AGGCCGTTGCCGGCCGTGTCGGGAAACACCCACACGCCGTGGTCGAGCGCGACGACGCCGCGCCGGCCGCGCGCGTAGCGGGGGAGCCGCGTATGACCGACGGGGTGAATGTTCTTCGTGAGCACCCGATCGCCGACCGCGAACCGCGGCGGCATCTCCTCGTCGGCCTTCGAGGTCCGGCTCCGGCGCAGGGCTGTCTCGACGTCCTTGGCCTGCAGCACGCGCAGGCCGGCCGGCGGCGGCGCCGCGCTCGCGCCGGGATCGCGCTGCCGCCGCTCGACCTCGCCGGGCCGCACCATGCCGAAGTCGGCCAGCAGCTTCTCGATGCCGAACAGCCAGTGCTCGTAGTACGAGGTCGCCAGGTACTCGGCCGGAGGCATCAGCTCGCGCGCGTGGCGGCCCATGTCGATGTTCCACTTGCCGAGGAAGCCGGCCGCCATGGTCAGCGCGAACGTGCGCGCCTCCCAGTCGTGGTGGAACACGGGCTCGTCCTTCTCGATCTCGACCGGCCCGAAGCCGTGCATGCCGCCCAGGTCGTGGGCTCCGTTCATCGGCGCGCCCCGCCGGCGGGCGCCGCCGCGACCGTGGCGACGCCGATCATGGCGTCGCGCGTGATCAGGGCGGCCAGCTCCTCCTCGCCGAGCTTCTCGGTGCCGGGCGGCCGCTGCGGCAGCACCATGTAGCGGATCTCCGCGGTGCTGTCCCACACCCGCACCTCGGCGCTCGGCGGCACCTCGACGCCGAGCTCCTTCAGGACGCCGCGCGGATCGATGACCGCGCGGGCGCGGTAGGGCGCCGACTTGTACCACACCGGCGGCAGCCCCAGCACCGCCCACGGATAGCAGGAGCACAGCGTGCACACGACCACGTTGTGGACCGCCGGCGTGTTCTCCACGACCACCAGCTTCTCGGACTGGCGGCCCACGAAGCCGAACTCGGCCACCGCGGCGGTGCCGTCCTCGAGCAGGCGACGCTTGTAATCCGGGTCGACCCAGGCACGCGCCACGACCCGGGCGCCGTTGCGGGGCCCGACCTTCGTCTCGTAGGTGTCGATCAGGGCGTCGAGCGCCTTGGGATCGACGAGGCCCTTGTCGACCAGCAGCGACTCGAGCGCGCGCACGCGCAGCTCGACGTCGCTCAGCGGCGCGTCGTGCGCGCGGTGCTCCTGGACGTCGTCGTCGTCGTGACGATGATGGTGATGTTCGTGCTCGTGGCTCACCGGGGCCCTCCTCGCTCAGCCGGCGGTTGTCGCGCGGTACTTCTTGAGGGCGTCCGGCGCCAGCGCAAGGCCGTGGCCCGGCCGGGCTGGAACGCGGAACGCGCCGTTCTCGCACTTCGGCAGCTCGGCGAAGAGGTCCACCGGCGCCCAGTTCATGTACTCGACGAGAAACGCGTTCGACAGCGCCCCCGCCACCTGCAGCGAGATCTCGTGCACGACGTGGGGCGAGACGAGCAGGCCGTGGGCGGCGGCCAGATGTCCGATGCGCAGCGTCTCGCTGAAGCCGTTGGCGCGGCCGACGTCCGGCATGAGATAGCGCGCTGCCCGCCGCTCGCACAGCTCGCGGAACTCGAACCGCGTGTAGTGGTTCTCGCCGGTGGCCACCGGGATCTTGATCGCTCGCGCGACCTCCGCGCAGCCCGCGTAATCGTCGGCCAGCACCGGCTCCTCGTACCACACGAGGTCGAGGTCTTCCAGCATCTGCGCCTGCCGGATGCTGCTCAGCACGTCCAGCTTCTGGTTGACGTCGACCATGAGCCGCACGCCGTCACCGAGCGCCTTCTTCACCGCCTCGACGCGCCGGCGGTTCACCCGCGGGTCGGGGTCGTGGATCTTCATCTTGTAGTAGCGACAGCCCTGGCCGACGTAGAACCGCGCCTCGTCGACGATGTCCTCCACCGCGTACTTCGCCCAGCCGCCGCTGCCGTAGGCCTCCACGCGCTCGGCGGCGCCGCCCCACATGCGATAGAGCGGCTGACCGGCCGCCTTGCCGGCCACGTCCCACAGCGCGATGTCGAGCGCCGAGACCGCGTAGGCGGCGAGGCCGACGCGGCGGATGCCGCGGTCGGCGCGGAACATCTTCTCCCACAGCCGCTCGACCAGGCGCGGGTCCTCGCCGAGCAGCAGCGGCTTGAGGCGCGTCTCGAGATAGACCTGCATGGCCTCGGCCCCGCCGCCGCCGAACGCCAGCGTGTAGCCGAAGCCCTCGAGCCCTTCGTCGGTGGAGACGAAGGCGGCGACCATCCGGTGATCGGCGAACTCCAGCGACATCGGCCGGGGGCACGGGATTCGCAAGACCGCGCTGTCGATGCCGGTGATCTTCATGGGCGCTATACTACCGCCCATGACGACGCCACGCCCGACCATCGAGCAGGAGTACGCCGACGCCCGTCCCCGGTCCCGAGCCCTCTACGAGCGCGCGCGCCAGAGCATGCCGAGCGGCGCCGCCCACGACGGCCGTGTCTTCGCGCCGTTTCCGTTCTACGTGGAGCGCGCCGACGGCGCCCGCAAGTGGGACGTGGACGGCCACGCCTACATCGACTGCTGGAGCGGCCACGGGGCGCTGATGCTGGGCCACAACCACCCGGCGGTCGTGCGGGCGATCACCGAGCAGGCCCGGAAGGGGCTGCACTACAGCGCCTGCTCGGAGCTGGAGCTGCGCTGGGCGGAGCTGATCCGCGGCTGTGTCCCGGGCGCCGAGCGCGTGCGCTTCACGCTGACCGGCACCGAGACGACCTCGCTGGCGGTGCGGGTGGCGCGGGCCTTCACCGGCCGCGACGACATCGTGAAGTTCGAGAGTCACTTCCACGGCGTGCACGACGCCTTCGTGGCGGCCGTCAAGGATCCGTTCGAGATCCCCGCCTCGGCCGGCGTGCCGGCCAGCACGCTGAAGACGACGCTGGTGGCGCGCTGCAACGACATCGCCCACGTGCGCGAGCTGCTCGACGAGCATCCGGTGGCCGCGATCATCCTGGAGCCGGCCGGCGGGCGCTCGATGACGGTGCCGAGCAATCCGGCCTTCCTCAAGGCGCTGCGCGAGGAGACGACGAAGCGCGGCGTCGTGCTGATCTTCGACGAGGTCGTGACCGGCTTCCGCATGGCGGCCGGCGGCGCCCAGGAATACTTCGGGGTGACGGCCGACCTCACCTGCCTGGCCAAGGCGGTCGCCGGCGGCCTGCCCGGCGCCGCCTTGGTCGGGCGCGCGGACCTGATGGACTCGATCGCGTTCACCGGCGACGCCAAGCGCGATCGCACGAAGCGCGTGGCCGACCAGGGCACCTACAGCGGCACGCCGCTCGTGGCCGCCGCCGCCATCGCGCAGCTCGAGATCCTCAAGACCGGCGAGGTCCAGCGCGAGCTCAACCGTCTCGGCGACCGCCTGCGGGCCGCTATGAACCAGACGCTCAAGACGCGCGGCGTCCGCGGCTGCGTCTACGGCGCCTCCTCGATGTTCCGCGTCTTCCTCGGCGCCGACGCCGCCGAGCTGGGCCTGGACGACTGGACCATGGACGCCGCCCGCCTGGACCGCGGCATGGGCGCTGCGCTCAGCGGCCCGCTGCACCTGGCCATGCTGATCAACGGCGTCGACATCAGCCGCGGCAACTCCAACGGCTGGATGAACGGCGCGATGGCCGACAAGGACATCGACCAGATCGTCGACGCCTTCGACCGCTCGCTGGTGCGCCTGCAGGAGGAGCGCCGGCTGGCCTGATCGAGCGACGACCAACCGACAAGGTCAAGCGGGAAGACTGCTCAGACCCGCCGCGAGTTGTCGTCGGGGTAGCGGTACTCCATGTTGCGGGCGGTGTTGCGGGCGACGGTCTCGCCGAAATGGCGCGCCACCACCCGCAGGGCCATGTCGATGCCGGCCGAGATGCCGGCCGACGTGAGCACGTTGCCGTCCTCGACGACGTGCAGCTTCTCCTCGACGGTGACCGACGGAAACGACTCGCGCATCCACGGCAGCGACCGCCAGTGCGTGGTCGCGTGGCGGCCGTCGAGGAGCCCGGCCTGGCCGAGCAGCATCGAGCCGGTGCAGACCGACGTCAGCGTCTCGACCTGCGTGGCGCGCTCCTTGATCCAGGCCAGCAGCCGCGGGTTCTTGATCTCCGCGCGCGTCCCCCACCCGCCCGGCACCACCAGGATGTCGAGCGGCGGGCACGTCTCGAGCGTGTGATCGGGCGTGACCTTCATCCCACCGGTGGTGACGATCGTCCCGGCCTGCTCGGCGACCAGCAGGACCTCGAACGGCGAGGGCTCGTCGCGCCGCGCCTGCTCGTTCAGGCGCGTGACCGAGAAGACCTCGAACGGCCCGCAGAAATCGAGCACCTCGACGTCCGGGAACACGACGATACCGACTCGCTTGCGATTCATCTTCCGGCCTCCGCTTGCGCGATGCCGCCGCGCGGTGCGCCCGGCTCGATCGACCCCCACAGCACCTCGAAGCCCTCCGGCAGCCGGCGGCTGTTGGGCATCGAGAGCCACAGGCGCATGAGGAACCGGTCGCGGCCCGGCGTGGGGTCGTCCTCGTACGTCGTGCGGGCGTGGTAGACGAGGTGATTGTTCAGGAGCTGGATGTCGCCCGGCTGCATGTCCATCGAGTAGCACAGCTCCTCGCAGACCTCCGCCCACAGGTCGAGCGCGGCGTTCTGGGCGTCGGTCAGCGGCGGCACGCCGGGCAGACGCTGCGCATTCTCGACGAAGGTCCGCGAGTACTGGCTGGTGAGCCTGCCGTCGCGCAGCCCGAAGACGGGCATGGCGTAGAACTGCTCCTTGCCGCCGGCCTCACCCTCCCGGACGTGGTAGTAGGGCGCACACAGCAGCGCGTGGAGGTCCGGCCGGCGCTCGAGGATCGCGTTGTAGACCGCCGACGACGCGACGACCTTGCTCAGCCCGCCCCTGGCGGCCGCCCGCACGCACAGGAGCGTCACGACGTCCACGCGGTCGGTGTGGAAGCGCAGCGGCCCCGCCGAGCGGGCCTTGTTACGCGACGTCCGGGGCTCGCCGGCGCGCATCGGATTCACCTCGTGGACGGCGCCGTAGAGCCGGTTCTCGTCGCGCACGTCGCCGATCAGCTCGCCCCGGCCGTTCTGGTAGCGCGGGGTGCCGAGGTGCAGCCCGAGGCCCCAGTAGATGACCCGCAGCTCGTCCTCGCTGTAGCGCTCGACCGGAACCCGGCGGAGCAGCACGAGCCCGCGCCCGTCCTCGAGCTCGCGCGCCACCTCGGCCAGCGGGCGCGCGAAGCGCGGGATCGGAAAGTCCTCGCGCGTCATGTCGCGCCAGCCGCGCCCGCGCCGCTGCACCGCGCGCAGCGCGCCGTCCAGCTCGTCCTGCTCGGCCGGCGTGATCGTGTGGATCCAGCCGGTGGAGCGCGCGAGCTCCTCGCCCGGCCAGACGGCGGCGCCTTCGAGTGAGCGCGTCGCGGTCACGCTCACGGGCGTGGCTCCTTCCGGAGGGTCTTGGCCACGTCCTCGATGGTCGGGGGCACGCCGGCGTCCTTGTAGGGCGAGAGCCGGCGATAGACCTCGCCGGCCGCGCGATGGAAGCCGTCGGGCAGGTTGGCGGCGGCGAACGCGGCCGCGATCTCGTCCATCTCGCCGACCCAGCGCCACGCCTTGCGCGCGCTGCCACGCGCAGCGCTCTCCGAGCGCTTGGGTAGATCGGGCTGCGAGCGCTGCCATTCCGCCACCAGCGCCTCGTCCACGCCCTCGGCGGTCGCCAGCGCCCGCACCGCCATGATGAGCGCCTGCTGGCCCTTGTTCCAGGCGGCGTACGCCATCTTGACCGCCGAGGCCGACGTCAGCTCGCCGGGCAACACGATCGCCTCCAGCGGCCCGGTCGTGAACAGCGCGGCGACGCGCGCGGCCGCCGGCCCGGACAGATAGAGGCGCGTCGTGCCCGGCTTGTCGGGCGGCGGGCCGACGATGCCGCCGTCGACGAACGTGGCCCCGGCCTTCTCGACCAGCGCGCCGAGCCCGCGCGCCGTGGCGGGCGCGACCGCGTTGCCGTCGACGTAGAGGCCGCGAAAGCCGGCGGCGGCCACCGCGCGGGCGACGTCGACCGCGGCGTGAGGCGGGCAGACCGACAGGATGACGTCGCTGGCGCTCGCCAGCGCATGCAGCGTTCCGGCATCCTCCAGCCCGGCGCCCGCCGCGCGCGCCGCGGTGTCGGGGCCACGGCCGTGGGACGCCCACAGCACGCGATGGCCGTTGGCGCGAGCCGCCCGGCCCACGCTGGCGCCCATCTCGCCCGGATGCAGCAACCCGATCGTCACCATGCCACCCTCCTCGGACGACTGATTCTACGACGCATTGACCGCGATGCACGGATTGACTAGGTTGAGGGCGCCACGCCCGCAGGTGCGGCGCGCGGCGCACCTCGCGGGATGTCGAGCGGCGCCACGGCTGCGCCGGGGCGCCGTGAGCGTTGGGGGTTTGGGGGCCATTTCGAGGCCCCCATATACAGAAAGGAGCAGGCCATGGCCGACTGGACGCCGCCGACCCAGAGTCGCGTCGAGGGGTATTTCAAGGAGCTGAACAACTGGGGCCGCTGGGGGCGCGACGACCAGCGCGGCACCGCGAACCTGATCACGCCGGCCAAGCGCGCGCAGGCCCAGCAGCTCGTGCGCAGCGGCCGCACCGTCTCGCTGGCGCGGGACATCGGCCCCCAGCCGGCGATCCTGTATCACGTCACGTTTCCGTCGCCGCGCGAGCGCGCCGACGTCGTCCTCGACCGCTTCGATCTCGTCTATCACGGCTTCACGATCACGCACATCGACGCCCTCTGCCACGTCGGCTGGGACGGCGAGCTGTTCAACGGGCGCTCCTTCAGGGACAGTCTGACGGCAGCCGGGGCCAGCTGGTGTGCGATCGACGCGTACTTCGACGGCATCACCTCGCGCGGCGTGCTGCTCGATGTCGCCGCCGGGCGCAAGGAAGGCTACGTGACCGTCGGCCATCCGGTCACGCCGAGGGAGCTCGACGCCGCCGCCGCTCGCGCCGGCCTGCGGGTCGAGCCCGGTGACGTGGTCGTCGTGCGCAACGGCGACGAAGCGTTCCGGAAGGCGCACCCGGACTGGGTGCCGCGCGTGTCGCCGCACCCCGGGATGAACATCTCGTGCCTCGAATGGTTCCGGGAGAAGGACATCGCGGCGATCGCCTGGGACATGATGGACGAGCGCCCCGTGACGTATCCCGGCTTCGCGATGAGCACGCACCTGGCGATTCCGTTCCTCGGCCTCGTGCTCGTCGACAACGCCTATCCCGAGCGGCTCGCCAGGGCGTGCGCGGAGGAAGGCCGCTACGAGTTCCTCTTCACCGCGACGCCGATCCGCCTGGTCGGCGCCACCGGCGCGCCGGCGCACCCGATCGCTGTTTTTTAGGACATCGGGGGCCGGCTTGCGCGGCGGGGTCGGCGGCGCCTATCATCCCCTGCTGGCGACCCTGCCACGCGGGAGGAGACGAGTCATGGGGATCACCGTCCGCCCCCTGCATCCCCACTTCGCGGCCGAGATCGTGGGCGTACGCCTGCGCGACATCGACGAGCCGACGTTCGGCGCCGTGCGCGAGGCGTTCGAGGAGTACTCCGTGCTCGTCTTCCACGACCAGCACCTCACCGACGACGAGCAGATCGCCTTCACGCGACGCTTCGGGCCGCTGGAGGAGACCGTCCGCAGCATCGCCCAGAACACGCAGGTGGCGCCCCAGATCGCCGACCTCTCGAACGTCGATCCCGAGGGCAACACGATGGCGGCCGACGACCGCCGCATGCTCTATCACAAGGGCAACCAGCTCTGGCACAGCGACTCGTCCTTCAAGCGCGTGCCGGCGATGGCCTCGCTGCTGTCCGCCCGCGAGGTGCCGCCCGAGGGCGGCGAGACCGAGTACGCCAGCCTGCGGGCGGCGTGGGACGCCCTGCCGGTGACGCTCCAGCAGCGGCTCGAGGACCTGGTGGCGCTGCATTCGTTCGCCTACTCGCGCAGCCTCATCGCCCCCGACCTGCTCCTGCCCGAGCAGGAGGTCCAGCTGCCGCCGGTCAAGCAGCGGCTCGTGCGCGCGAATCCCGTCAACGGACGCCAGGCCGTCTACCTCGGCTCGCACGCCTCCCACGTGCTCGGCATGCCGGTCGAGGAGGGGCGCGCGCTGCTGCGCGATCTCCTCGAGCACGCCACGCGGCCGGAGTTCGTGTTCACGCATCGCTGGCGCGTCGGCGACTGCGTCATGTGGGACAACCGCGCGGTGCTGCACCGCGGTCGCGACTGGGACACCCGGCGCTATCGCCGCGTGATGCACCGCACGACGGTCGCCGGCGACGGGCCCACGGTCCCCGATCCGGTCGTCGCCGACGCGGCCGCCGCTCGCTGAGCGACCCGCCGGCCCGATGACCTGGCTCACGCAAACCGCGCGCGATCCGCGCCCGGCCGGCGATCGGCTGGCCGGGCTGTGGGCGGCGCCGGGGATCGTGCGCCTGCCCGGCGCTCACACGCCGCTGGCCGCCTTGCTCGCTCGCCGCGCCGGCTTCCAGGCCCTCTACCTCTCCGGCGCCGCCGTCACCGCCAGCCTCGCCCTGCCGGATCTCGGGGTCCTCGCGCTCGACGAGCTCGTCTTCTTCACGCGGGCGATCTGCCGAGCGGTGGAGCTGCCGCTCGTCGTCGACGGCGACACCGGCTACGGCGAGGCGCTCAACGTCATGCGCCTGGTGCGCGAGCTGGAGGACGCCGGGGCGGCGGCCGTGCAGCTCGAGGATCAGGTGCTGCCCAAGAAGTGCGGCCACCTGTCCGACAAGCGCCTCGCCGCGCCGGAGGACATGGCGCGCAAGGTCGCCGCCGCGGTCCGCGCCGCCCGTCACCTGCGAGTCATCGCCCGCACCGACGCCGTCGCCTCCGAGGGTCTCGAGGCCGCCATCGCCCGCGCCCGCCTCTACGTCGAGGCCGGGGCCCACGCGGTCTTTCCCGAGGCGCTGCGCGACGTCGGCGAGATCCGCGCGTTCGCCGCCGCCGTGCCCGTTCCGCTCCTGGCCAACATGACCGAGTTCGGACGGACCCCGCTGCTGCCCGCCGACGAGCTGGCTCGGCTCGGCTACAAGATGGTGATCTGGCCGGTCACCGCGCTGCGCGTCGCCGCGCGGGCGATGGAGGAGTGCTACACGCTCCTCGCGCAGGCGGGCACCCAGCACGCCCTGCTCGAGCGCATGCAGTCGCGGCGCGATCTCTACGACCTCATCCGCTACGAGGACTACGAGGCCCTCGACGCCACGATCGCGAAGAGCACCCTGCCTCGGGAATGACGAGGGGCGCCACGGCTCCGCCGGGGCGTCCCGAGTCGGGTTAACGAGGGCGGCGACGGCTCCGCTTCGGGTTAAAGAGGGGCGCCACGGCTCCGCCGGGGCGCTCCGAAGATTTGGGGGGTTGGGGGCCATGTCGGGGCCCCCATCTACAACTACAGGCTGATGCGGCGGCCGGCCTGCGGCGGTCGCGGGAGCGCGTCGTGGGCGGCCTGGATCGCGGCGAGGCGCTCGACGACGGCCGGGTGCATCGGGGCGCCGCGGCGGGTGGCGAGATCCACGTGCAGCGACATCAGCTCGTTCGTCGACGCCAGGAAGCCCTCCCGCGCGTGGTACATCGCATGGATGTAATGGATGCGCTTGGCGTCGTGGCCGAGCAGGACGGTGGTGAAGCGCAGCGGGTCGCCGCTGCGCACCTCGCGATGGTAGGTGACGTGCGCCTCCAGGCAGAACGTGGTGATCGCGTGCGCGTGGCGATGGGCCGCGTCGAGCCCCACCCAGCGGAAGAACTCGTCGGTCGCGAAGTCGAAGACGACCAGGTAGTAGCCGACGTTCATGTGTCCGTTGTGGTCGATCCACTCCGGACGGACGACGTCGCGGTAGACGTCGAGCGGCGCCGCCAGATCGCTCACGCGTCGCGGCCGCCGGCGGCGCAGGAGATCCGCATGCGGTTGCGCGCGATCCACGCGTACGCGCGGCGTGCCAGCGGACGCAGCCCCGGCACCGCGAAGACGCCGGCCGCCCAGCCCCAGCCGCGGATGCGGCGCAGCAGCTCGGGGACGGCGTCGGCGCCGCTCAGCACGCGGCCGTCGGGCAGGACGAGCTGCATGGCGGTGAGACAGCCAGTCTCGGGCACCTGGGGGAAGCGCTCGGCGCGCACGCGCGAGCGGCACGGCAGGATCTCCAGCGCGCCGCGCGACAGCGCCCGGCGCATGATCCACAGGGCGCTCGCCCGGCACATCGCGCAGTCGCCGTCGTAGATCAGCGTGGCGATCGCTACCGCTTGCCCCATCCCGCCAGCGAGCGGAAGTACCACTGCAGACCGAGGGCGACCACGAGCGACACGACGGCGTGCACGAGGTCGATCGTGTCGCCCCGGGCGAGGTAAGCGCGCCCGCGCACCACCGCGTAGAAGATGAAGAACGCGATCCCCGCGATGATGAGGATGCGGTGCGCGGTGATGAGCCTCACCGCGGCCGCTCAGACGCCGAGCACGGCCTTCACCGCGTCGCGCGAGACCGACACCACCTGGTCGACCTCTTTGCCGGTCACCACCAGCGGCGGCGCGTAGTAGACGGTGTCACCGGGCGCCGGGTGCGCTCCGGCCACCGCGCGCACCCGCGTGATGACGCCGCGCTTCATCATCTCGGCCTGGATGCGCGGGGCGACCTTCTTGTCGGCGGCGAAGTTGCGCTTGCTGGCCCGGTCCTCCACCAGCTCGACGGCGGCCAGCAGCCCCTTGCCGCCGCGGACGTCGCCGGCGTGCGGATGGTCCTTGAACGCCTCGCGCAGCCCGGCGTAGAGCCGGTCGCCCATGCGGGCGGCGTTCTCGTTCAGGTGCTCGCGCTCCATGATCTCGAGGTTCTTGAGCGCGACGGCGCAGCAGGTCGGATGGCCCGAGTAGGTGTAGGCGTGCATCCAGCGATCCTCGGGCTTCACCCCGTCGATCGCCTCCTTGATGGCCCGGCTCACCATGATGCCGCCCAGCGGCAGGTAGCCCGAGGTCACGCCCTTGGCGAAGGCGCGGATGTCCGGCTTCACGTTCCAGTGCGACGTCGCGAACCACTTGCCCGTCCGGCAGAAGCCGGTGATGACCTCGTCGGCGATGAACAGCACCTGGTGGCGATCGCAGATCTGGCGCACCAGCGGGAAGTAGTCGTCGGTGGGATAGATGACGCCGCCGCCGCCGTGGATCGGCTCGGCGATGAAGGCGGCCACCGTCTCCGGCCCCTCGCGCAGGATCGCCTCCTCCAGCAGGCGCGCGGCAGTCTGGCCGGCGGTCTCGCCCGGCTTGCCCTCCTGCACGCGGTAGGGATAGCAGGTCGGGATGTGCACGAAGCCCGGCACGCGCGGCTCGAACATCTTCCAGTAGGCGGCCATGCCGGTGGCGCTCATCGCCTGCTGCGTCACCCCGTGGTAGGCGTTCTGGCGCGAGATGACCTTGATCTTGTCGGGCTTGCCCTTCGCCTTCCAGTAGAAGCGCGCGGTCTTGAACGCCGACTCGTTGGCCTCGGCGCCGCCGGTGGTGAAGAAGATGCCGTGCATGTCGCCGGCGAGCTCGACGAGCTTGGAGGCCAGCGTGATGGACGGGATGTTGGACGAGCCGACGTAGGCGGAGAAGTAGGCGAGCTCCTTCATCTGCGCGGCCGCCGCGTCGGCCAGCTCGACGCGACCGTGACCGACGTTGACGTTCCACAGGCCGGACAGGCCGTCGATCATCTCGTGGCCGCCGATGTCCTGCACCATGGCTCCGCGCCCGCGCACGTAGATGACGGGCTCGGCGTTGTCGATCGGATGGTGAAGCGGATGGATCAGGTGATCCTGGTCGGCTCTGATGAGCTCGGCGGCGGTCAGCGCCATGGACTCCTCCCGGGTGAATGCCTCGTCGCGGGCCGCGCGGCCGCAGGCCGGACGCGGCGGTAGTCGCCATCGGGTATCAGCGTTGCGCGGGCGCGCGGACCGCGATAGCGGTAGAGCCACGCGCGCGCCCGCCGGCCGCCGGCGAGCGTCACGATCGCCCGACGCCGGTCGAAATTGTACCCCTCCTCGCGGTCGAGCAGCGCCAGAAGTTCGGGGTCGTCCAGGCGGTAGACCTCGCCGCTGACGCGGCCGCCGCCGTCGACGAGCCCGGGGTAGCGGCCGAGATCGAGCAGGCGGCCGCTCACGCGGCCGACGCCCAGGAAGGTCGCGCCGTGCGCGAGCACGTCGTGCAGCGCATAGCCGCGCATCAGCGTGCCGTAGGCGAACAGCAGCGCGCTAGCTC
>Ga0209474_10004352_pt1 | contig 12257 bp, 7 predicted proteins | sample GraSoiAngelo_145_FD_185902 | JGI IMG/M metagenome (GOLD analysis project Ga0209474, IMG submission 185902) | Grasslands soil microbial communities from the Angelo Coastal Reserve, California, USA - 14_1009_05_20cm (SPAdes) (version 2) | ecosystem: Environmental > Terrestrial > Soil > Grasslands ...
CCGTTAGCCGGGCCGCTTCCGGATACCATTGGTCCCAGCAAACACAAACGCCGAGATTGCCGCGCGTCGTTTTCCAACTCTGAAAACCGAGATCACCTGGCGTGAAATAGAATTTCTCGTAGTAAGACGGATCATCCGGGATGTGCATCTTGCGGTATTTTCCGAGGATGTTGCCGTCGGCATCGATCACTACTGCGGTATTGTGATAAACCCCGGCGGCACGCTTTTCGAAAAGCGACGCCACAATGACAATGGATTTTTCGCGCGCGAGTTTTGTCAGCGCCTCGGTGGACGGTCCCGGGATGCTTTCAGCTAACGAGAAGTTGTCGTGGTTTTCCGATTGGCAGAAATACTGCGAGCGAAATAATTCCGGCAAACAGACGATCTGCGCGCCGTTTTTTGCGGCCACGCCGATCAATTCGAGCGCGTGGGCAAGATTGGTGTCTGGCTCGGGGCCGCATCGCATCTGAACGAGCGCAATTTGCGTTGGCGAATTGTTCGACATTTTCAACTGTGAATGGTGATCAGTGACTCGTGAATGGAATCCATCCACCGATCACTGTTCACTGAACATGTCTCTATTTCACCGAATCAGCTGGCACGATCTTGATGCTTTCCACCGTCACGCGCTTCGTCGGCTTGCTGCGTTCACCACTGCCACTCATGGTCACTTCGGCGTCGCCGATCTTTCCCAGGACATCGTCCCCTTTTATGAGCTTCCCGAACGCCGTGTACTGATGATCAAGCCGGCTCACATTCGCGAGGCAGATGAAAAATTGACTGCCGGCCGAATCGGGATCGCTCGAGCGCGCCATGGAAAGAACACCGCGCTCATGGCTGCGATCATTAAATTCCGCTTTGATTTTGTAGCCAGGATCGCCGGTTCCGTAGCGACTCTCCTTCGCCGGATCCTTTGTCAACGGATCGCCCCCCTGAATCATGAAACCTTTGACAATGCGGTGAAAGGCTGTGCCATCGTAAAATCCAGAGCGCGCCAGTTTCTTAAAATTCTCGACCGTGTTTGGCGCCACGTCCGGCCAGAATTCGGCGATCATTTCGCCCTCGCTGGTTTTAATCACTGCCACTTCGTTTGTTGAGTTCATCGGTTTCTTTTCTTCGGCGTTAACCGACGCGACCACAAGTGCGGCGGCGAGCAAATTAATCAAGATCGATTTCATGACGGAAAAGTGGCGCAAGTTTCCAAACTTGCGAAGTCAAACAAAGCAAGCTGGAACCTGCTTTACCCCTGGGCGTGGTATTCCTGGAGTGAACGAACGTGCACTTTGTTTTTTTGCAGCGATCGAATCCCGTAAACGCTGGCCTGTGCCGCCCGCAGTGTCGTCATGATCGGAATTTTTTGTGCGATGGCGGCGTTGCGAATCGTCACTTCATCTTCGCGCGGAATTTTCCCACTCGGGCTGTTAATGATAAAACTGATGTCGCCGTTTTTCACCCGATCGAGCACATTGGGACGGCCTTCGCGGATCTTGAACACCCGGGTCACCGGCACCCGCGCCGCTTCCAGTGCGGTCGCCGTTCCGCTGGTGGCAATGATCCCGAAACCGAGCGTAACGAATTCGCGCACGACCGAAACGACGGAGGTTTTATCTGAATCCTTTACGCTGACGAAAACGTTGCCCGATTTCGGTAGGGGCGGCGGCGCCGCCATCTGCGATTTGGCGTAGGCGAGACCGAGGTCATGATCGATTCCCATAACCTCGCCGGTCGATTTCATTTCCGGTCCGAGGGAAATATCCTGGCCCTGGTAGCGCAGGAAGGGAAAGACCGCTTCTTTCACCGAAAAATGTTTTGGCACGATCTCTGTAGTGAAGCCGAGCTCGCGCAAGGTTTTTCCCGCCATCACTTTGGCCGCCAGTTTCGCGAGCGGAACGCCGATAGCTTTGCTCACAAACGGCACGGTGCGCGAGGCGCGTGGATTGACCTCGAGCACGTAAACGTCCTTGCCCTTGACCGCGAACTGCACATTCATCAAGCCGCGCACGTTCAACTCCCGCGCCATCGCCCTGGTGGCGGATGAAATTTCCGCTAGGACAGTCTTCGCTAGCGAGAAAGTAGGAATGACGCAGGCGCTGTCTCCGCTGTGAATGCCGGCCTGCTCAATGTGCTCCATGATCGCGCCGATCACGGTGGTCTCGCCGTCGCTGATGCAATCGACGTCCACTTCCATTGCGTCTTCGAGAAAGCGGTCGATGAGAATGGGACGGGTAGCGCGCACATGCTGTGCGCTTAGCTCCGCATTTTGCGAAGCTTCTCCTAAAGAGCCGGACAGAATGTCCAGCTCAGCGCGCGGAACGCGCGCGCTACCCAGATGAATCGCGGCCGCAACATAGCGCCGCAAATCAATCTCGTTATAAACCAGCTCCATCCCTCGGCCGCCGAGAACGAACGACGGCCTAACGAGAACTGGATAGCCAATGCGATTGGCGATCGTGACCGCTTCTTCCATCCTGACAGCAGAGCCGTTGGGGGTCTGGCGCAGACCAAGTTTATCGAGCATGACGGCAAAGAGCTTGCGGTCTTCCGCCATCTCGATGCTTTTCGGCTGGGTTCCGAGAATGGGGACGCCGGCGGCTTTCAATCCATCGGCGAGATTGAGCGGCGTTTGTCCGCCGAATTGCACCACCACGCCTTCCGGCTTTTCCTGGTCGTAAATATTGAGCACGTCTTCGAGTGTGAGCGGCTCAAAATAAAGTTTGTCGCTGGTATCGTAATCGGTCGAAACCGTTTCCGGATTGGAGTTAACCATGATGGTTTCGAAACCGAGCTCGCGCAGGGCGAAGGCGGCATGGACGCAGCAATAATCGAATTCGATGCCCTGGCCAATGCGATTGGGCCCGCCACCGAGAATCATGATTTTGCGCTTACCGCTTTCGCGGCGCTCGTTCTCGCTTCCATAGGTCGAATAGTAATAGGGAGTATAGGCTTCAAATTCGGCCGCGCAGGTATCGACCAAGCGATAGGTCGGGGTGATTTTCTCGGCGATTCGTCGCGAGCGAATCGCGTTTTCGGTGGCCGCTGTGGCGATAGCGAGTTGTCTATCCGAAAACCCCATTTTTTTTGCGCGCAAAACCGGTTCTCGTTGGAAGTCAGGCTTCAAGCCTGACTCGGCAGGCAAGCTTCCAGCTTGCCCATTCGCGACGAGAATATCCCGCCGTTCCAAAATAAATTGTCCGGGTAAAAGCGCAGCTTTGTCAGGATTTTGCGCGATGTAGTCGCGACAAGCATTTAAATGAGCAACGTCACGCACAATTGTGTCGAAAGCCTCGCGCATCCACACTGTGCCCTCGCGATCAAGCTCGCGGTTGATTGCATTCGCGGTAAAGGATTTCCAAGAATGCAGGATGTCGGCAATGGAATGAGAGCCGACCGGTTTAACCAGAACGTGAACGTGATTAGGCATTACGACATAGGCATCGAGCAAATACCTTTCGCGGTCGAAGTGACGTAATGCTTCGCTCACAATTTGCGCTGCCTTCGGTTGTCGGAGCAAACAGGAACCCTGTCCTTGATCGAGCCATTGCTCGCGTTCCTCTTCAAACCGCCGGGTATATTCACGCGCGGTTTTCCAATCCCATGGCGGTGGGTGAAATTTCAACCACTGTGCGCGTTCCTCGCGCCAAGCGGCCAAGATATTTTCGGCAACCGAATCAGCCAGCCGAAAAGTGACGAAATACGTTGCACCAGCCTGTTCCCAGGGTGGGAGATGACCTTGTTTCATTTCGAGCGTTCCCCGCTCGTCGAAGCCGCGAAACTGGACCTCAGCCAGCTTGACTGACTCGCTTGACAAGCTGCCAGTTTGTCCAGCTCGGTTTCGACGGTCTAGAAGACCGTCGGCCGAGTCAGGCTGGAAGCCTGACTTCCGATCGGTGCAACCTAACCGCCTTGCTTCCTCAACAATTTGCTGAACATTTCGCAGAAACCACCGGTCGATCTTCGTCAGCTCGAAGATTTCCTCGACTGACATCCCGCTTTCAAACGCCTGTCCGATGTAAAATATTCGTTCGGCGTTTGGCACTGCCAGTTTCAAGCGCAGCGTTTCTGCATCTACTTCCTTCTCATTCCCATCGCCGATCAGTCCGAAACGTTTGATCTCCAAACTGCGCAACGCTTTTTGCAACGCTTCCTTAAAGGTGCGGCCGATAGCCATTGCTTCACCCACACTTTTCATTTGCGTGGTCAGAGTCGGATCGGCCTGCGGAAATTTTTCGAAGGTGAAGCGCGGGACTTTAACGACGCAATAATCAATCGTGGGCTCGAAACTGGCCGGTGTTTCGCGGGTAATATCATTTTTGATTTCGTCGAGGGTATAACCAACCGCTAGCTTGGCCGCGATCTTGGCAATCGGGAATCCCGTCGCCTTCGACGCCAGCGCGCTCGAGCGTGAGACCCGTGGATTCATTTCGATCACGACCATGCGACCGTTCTCCGGATTAACCGCAAACTGAATGTTCGAGCCACCGGTCTCGACTCCGATTTCGCGAATCACGGCGAAGGCGGCGTCGCGCATCATTTGAAATTCCTTGTCCGTGAGCGTTTGCACCGGGGCGACTGTGATCGAATCGCCGGTGTGAATGCCCATCGGATCGAAGTTTTCGATCGAGCAAACGACGACGCAGTTATCCGCGCGGTCGCGCATTACCTCCATCTCGAATTCTTTCCAACCAACTAACGACTGTTCGATCAGCACCTCGTTGACCGGTGAGATGGCGAGTCCGCGCCCGGCTATTTCCGCCAGCTCCTCTCGATTGTAGGCGATGCCGCCCCCGCTGCCGCCAAGGGTGAAGGCGGGCCGGATGATGAGCGGAAAACTACCGATCGCGTCCGCGATTTTATCGGCGTCCTCGGCCGAGTGCGCGATACCGGAACGCGGCACATCAAGTCCGATGCGCAGCATTGCCTCTTTGAAGAGCTGTCGGTCCTCGCCTTTCGCGATGGCCTGGGCGTTGGCGCCGATCAACTTCACATTGTGTCGGGCGAGTGCGCCGTTGCGGTTCAGTTCCATCGCGGCGTTAAGCGCAGTCTGGCCGCCCATCGTCGGTAGAATCGCGTCCGGCTTTTCTCGTTCCATGATGGCCTCGATCACCTCCGCCGTAATCGGTTCTATATAGGTACGGTCAGCGAACTCCGGATCGGTCATGATCGTGGCCGGGTTCGAGTTCACCAGCACCACTCGGTAGCCTTCCTCGCGCAAGGCCTTGCACGCCTGCACCCCGGAATAATCAAATTCGCAGCCTTGCCCGATCACGATTGGACCCGAGCCAATGAGCAATATTTTTTTGAGCTCGTTATTCCGCGGCATTGCGCGGCGGGAACGTTAGGCGAAAACGTGAGCGCGTCACGAGAGAATCATCATTGAAACACAGGCCCGGAAAGCCTGTGTTCCGACCCGCTACGCCACCGCCATGCGCTGCCGATCCAGGTAAACCTTGCAGATGCCTTTAATCCGGGTCAGCACGTAATAGGTGGTTTGACTGCGCACGCGCACCAGTTCGGCACCAATAATTCGCGTCACAAAATCGCTCGGCAGATCCAGAATTTCCTGCGGGGTTGCGCCTTCAAGCCCTTTGCAAAGAATCGCCGTCATTGCCCTGGTAAGAGTTTGCACTTCGGGCCCGAGTGACATCCGAATGTGGGCCTTGCCATTTTCATCGACGTGTAAATAAACCCCAACCGTATCCGCGCATTCCTCGTCCTTGCGGATATCTTGCAAATCGAATTGCTCACCCTTGCGCGGTTCCTGTTTCCCGGCGTTGTCGGCATAGGAGACAAGCGTCTCGCGGCGCTCGTCTTCCGCGAGCGATTCGAAAAGGTTGATGATGTTACTCAGTTTGGGCGGATACATCGACAATCACGAATTTTACCGCGTCTTTAATCCGCTGTCATTTTGTGATAGCTGGCAATTAATCATGCTCCAATTATCGCTGTATTCGCCGAGTCGCGCATAAATTACTTTTTGGTGTTGCATCTGCAACACGGAATTGTTAATTCGACGATTTCTCCAGTCTACCAGCCGGCGGGATGACGTGCGTCGAAGCCGTGTCTGTCCCGTCCGTCTGCATACCAGCGCGGTCCAACGTCGCCGCCGTCGCGCAGATCGGTGGTATCCAGACGCAAGCCCGCGATGATGGCAAAAGTGTGCCCGTCGCGCGAATAAATCGTGATCCAACGGCCGCGACCGCGTCGCCCGTAATGACGGAGGTCGCTCGAAGGCAAAGGCGCATCCAGCAGTCCCGCGTAATGCAAGGCGAACGAAACGGCGCCGGAGCAGTCGTATCCGTGATCATTAAATGAGCCGTGGCCGCCGCCCCACGCGTACGGTTTACGCCGCAACGTATTCACGGCCCAAATCGCATTCTTGATGTTATCCGGCGCCCGTGATGGTGCGTAGGCGATTCCATTGCGCAGAATCGCGCGATCCCCCGCCACCACTGGCCGATTTGAGTTAATTTCCGGAAACGCATTTGTTGTTTCGAGATCGTCTTCGTCCTCGACCGACTCAGCCCGCGGCGCCAGTGCCGGTTGCGAACGCGGTGCGTAATAGGCAACGCGAATTGGCTCGGCCGGCGGCGGAGCATCAGCCTTTTCGCGCCGCGAGAATGGCTGCAGTGGCACACCAAAAGACCCGCGTCCGCCTGAGGTAGGTTCTTGTGCATGCGCAATCCCGGCGCAGACAAAGAACGCGGCGAGAAGCGCGGTGAAGCGCCACTGGAACCTCACAATCGCAGCTGACATGCTTCATTAATGCAGCTTGTACCGCGCCAAGTTGGCACTTGCGACCGCGGGCCGCGCACAAAGCCAAAATTGTAGGGCGGCCATTTTGGCTGCCAATGAAAAAGAAACAGCGGCGAAAATCGCTGCCCTGCAATTAGCAGCAGCCGACACGGCTGCCTCTACAGGGAATCAATGCGGCCGCATCCCCAATTGCGCGAAAAGAAAAGAATATTGATCCGCGAGCTGTTTGATTCGCTCGCTCAAGGCTGTCCCAATACCATGTCCGGAACTGGTGCTGGTGCGCAACAGGATCGGGTTGGGCGATTTATTGGCTTCGTCCAACCGCGCCACCATTTTGCGCGAATGATAAGGCGCAACCCGCCCGTCGTTCGCCCCGGTCATGAACAAGATGGCGGGGTAGTCCGTGCCGTCGGCGACGTGATGAAAGGGCGAGTAGGCATAAAGGGCCTTGAACTGTTCCGGGTCCTTGACCGTTCCGAATTCGGTAACATTGAACGCGCCGTTGGGAGCGAGCTCGACCCTTAGCATGTCGTAAATCCCGACCGCTGACACAACCGCGCGCACCAAATCCGGATGTTGCGTGATCATTGCTCCCATGAGCAGGCCACCATTACTGCCACCGAGGATCGCCAGCTTTTCCGATCGCGTCCATTTCTCGTTAATTAAATATTGAGCCGCCGCGGCGAAATCATCGAAGACATTTTGCTTCTTGGTCAGGTTCCCTGCCTTATGCCACTCCTCGCCGAACTCGCCGCCCCCGCGAATATTTGCGACCACCCAAACACCGCCACGATCGAACCAGAGCCGCCGTGTAAAATCAAAACCCGGCTGCATGCTGAGGCCGTACCCGCCGTAGCCGTAAAGCAGTACCGGATTATTCCCGTCGAGCTTTGTTCCCTTTTTGCGAATGAAGTTCAACGGAACTTTCGTGCCATCCTTGGAAGTCGCCATTTCGCGACTCACTTCGACGTCGGCAAACGAAACCGGTGAGCTATCGACCAACGCCGTCTTTCTCGGTGGAGTATTTCCGGTGAGATGAAACCAGGCTGCCGGTTCGGTATAACTGACATCGCGAAAGAGAAGCGAGTTATCTTCCAATGATTCCATCTCCGTGACAGCGGAGATATCTGGAATGGGCACAATCGTCTCGCCTTTTCCGTCCAAGCCATAGCGCCGAATCTGCGAAGGACCGCCGAGCAGATCGCCGACGTAAATTGCGTCGGCCGTCGGTTCCATTAACTGAATTACCGCGTCGCTCGGCGGAACGATCACCGTCGCGCTCGCCAGCTTCGGTCTAGCCAAGGGCGCTCGCAAAATTTTCCCGCGCGGCGCGTCGGCCCGCGAAAGCAAATAAAGCGCGTCGTTGCGACCGATCCGTGCCGCCTTAATTTGATCGCTGAATTGTGTTAGCTGCTTCCAGCTTCCATCCGGCCCGAGCAGATAATGCGCGAAATCGCCACCATCGCCATTGGCGACGGTAGCGAGAACGTAATTTCCATCGTGGGACGCTTCGAGCTTAATCTCGGCGATGCGAGGAAAGTCTTTGCCAATCGAATAAGTGTCCTCGGAATCGGCCGTCCCGATTTTATGAAAGTAAACCTGCTGATAAAAATTCAGGTCCGCATCTGGCCGTTCGCTTTTGCGGGGGAATCGGGTGTAATAAATTCCGGTCCCACCGGCGTTCCAAGCCGCGCTGCCGCCGGCGGTGGGATATTGCACATGCGCAATTGAATCTTTTAGCTCTTTGCCGGTCGCTGCTTCGTAAACGTGCAACGTCCCATCTTCGCTTCCGCCTTGCGAGATCGACATCGCCACATATTTGCCATCGTGCGATGGAACGAACCAATCGATCGCGGTCCTACCCGACGGATCGAGCTTGTTGGGATCGAGCACCACCTTCTCTGATTTCAAGGCATCGGCCGAAGCGAGCGTCACCAGCATTTGCTGTTGCTTTGGTGGTTGAAACTTTCGCGCGAACAAAATGCCCGGTCGTGAAACAATTCCGGAATAGCTCGGCGAAGTTTTCGCGTACCACTCGGTCAGTTGTTTCTCGATCCCGGTACGGTCCGGCAACTTGTCGAGGTAATCGCGCGTCCGCCGACTCTGCGCATCCGACCAGGCTTTAACCGCCGGATCATCATCCTGCTCCAACCATTGATAATTGTCCTCGACCTTCACCCCCTGGTATTCATCTGTAACCGGTTTCTTCGGGGTCTGCGCCAACGGTTCCGCGCCAGACAGATTCGGCAAAGCAGCGACCCAAACTGCGCCGGCGATAACGAGCGAAAAGCGAATTCTCATTTAAATAAAGAACGCGCTCTCGCCGTTGCGTCCAATGACAATCAGCCAGGGTTGATCCCTGGCTTAGCTTTCGGCGGATTCGGGAACTGCCTTTTCCGCCGCTTGAAACCCAATCTTCGAATGCGTGCCGTCGCAAAACGGCTTTTCCGTGGATGCACCGCAACGACAAAGTGCCATGCGTTTTTCAACTGGAAATGCGTTTCCATCCGCGTCCTTGAGTTCAACCGGTCCAGTAACAATGTAAGGGCCGTTCTTGATCGTCTCGATAGTAACTTCAGCCATGATGGTTGTAATCTAAGTGAGAAGTGTACCTTCCGTCCACTCTAGCGAACTCGCTGTTTGTCATCCCGAGCGACAGTCGACGGATCCCGTGAAGTCATCTTAAAGGTTTCGCATCGGGATCCTTCGATTTCGCTCAGGATGACGAAAGATGGGTTACTCGCCGCCGAATGCGTTTTTCAACCACTCGCCAAATTGGCGGAGCAAAAGTCCGAGCGCTGCGCCCGGATTCTCTTTGAAGACTTCCATGATACGCGGACTTAAATCCTGCTGCGGCGCGTCGGTTGTTCCGGACAAATGCACCGTTGTCCAAAGGAAGCCATCGTGTTGGTGTGGGAAAACTTCTTCCGGCTTCGGCAACCAGTCTAGCAGATAGCGCGCAACTCCTAGCTCGATCGTACCGCTTAACTCTTTCTTTTCGACCTGGATCCTTCCTACGACGCGAAATTTCCCCCTTTCTTCGATTGCAATGTTTTTGATTTCCGCCTTCGGATAATTCCACGCCAGGGCGAAGGAACAATCATTCAGCGTTAACCGCTCAAGCGCTTTCTCATTCGTGATCTTCGCGACGTTTTCCAGAAACGGCAGTTCGATGATACGCCCGCCGTCTACGCGCAATTTCGCTTCGCCGGTGGAACTTTCCAGCTTCGGATTTTTTCCGCGCCACAGAATTTTCCCCGAAGCCGTGCCCCTAACGTGCTTACGCCATTGCCTCGGCAGCCATTCCTCAACTGGGATGCGTTCGAAATTAAAATTGAAATCGACGCTCCGATCCTCGCCCGTGCCCGCAGTTCCTTCGGCATGAATAATTCCAGCCGCGTCGCCAACCGACTGCAAATCAAGATTGTAAAGCGTGAGCAATTTTTTGGTGATGAGCAGATGGGTGTCGCGCAATTGCAAATTTGGAATCAGCACCATCTTTAAAGTTCCGCCGCTCGCCTGATAGTTGAAGTCTCTGCCTTGTGGCGTGATTTCGAGGTGCGTCCCGGAGAATCCGCCTTTCTCGCCCCGAAAACGCCAGGTCACTTCGGCTGGATCAGACTCAACAAGTTTAAGGTAAACGCGCTGCGGCAGAAAAACCCGGAACCAAGGTTTTGCCGGTGATGGTTCTGGCGTGGGCGCATAGGTTTCAATTTCCACTTCTCCCGATTGAATATGAACATCATCGAGCTGCCAGCGCCGAAAAAAAATTCCCAAGGGATTGAATTTTGCCGTGATCCCGTGCGCGTCCATCGACCTCATTGCTTTGCGTCCGTCCTGGGCGCGAAAGCCGCCGCTGGTGGCAGATAGAAACCCGGTCCGGTGGATGGATGCGTATTGCCCGCTGGGAAAATGCAGACCTTTTGCTGTTTCTTTCTCCAGCTCGGCGCGAAAACGATCGCTCTCGATGTAGTGAGTTAACTGCGGGTTGAGCCAGGCGATTCCAATCGCGCCAGCGATTAGCAAAATTGCAACCGCTGCGACCGCCCAACCTTTGCGCCGCATGATTGCGCTAGGGGGCGGGCGCGGTCAGAAGAGTATTCGCGGGATAGAGCACACCATTTTTCATCACACTGTCGATATCCGAGGCGCGTGCGATGTCATCGGCCGGATTCGAGGTCAGAACAACGAGATCGGCGAAATATCCCTTTTCGATTCTGCCAATGTGCGCGCCGGTTTCGCCGCCGAACAATTGCGCGGCGTTCGAAGTAGCACATTGCAAAATCTGCATCGGCGTCAGCCCGGCTTCCTTCATCAATTGAAACTCGCGGAACAAAGCCGGACCGTGAATGGTGCCGATGTTTCCAGCATCAGTGCCGGCCGCGATCGTAACTCCAGCATCCTCCAACGTTTTCAGATTCTTGAGCGCGACATCGTAGGTTTTCTTGATGCGCTCGAGCGCCTCGTCCGGCTTGGCCAGCGCCGTCTTGATTCGCTCGGGCAGTTTATCCGGCGGGATCTTCGTCACATCGAGCGATGCGATTACTTCCGGATTGCCCCACGTTTTTTCTTCGGGAGTAAGGTTGAGTCTATTGGCGAAGGTGCGGCCATAGCGCTCGAAGACGACGAGCGTCGGACACAAAATCGTATGTCGATCCTTCAGTAACTTCACGAACGCGTCATCGACGGCGTTGTCGATGACACTGTGGACAAGGACATCGGTCCCTTCCTCAACCGCGGCACGCGCTGTTTCCAATTCAGTTGCATGAACGGCTACGCGAAGCTTATGCGCGTGACTTTCTTCAATCGTGGCGCGGACGATCGGGCGGAACGAACCAACCGGATGATCCTTATCGACGATGTACCAGATTTTAACGAGGTCCGGCTTTTGCGTCGCGAGTTTGCGCACGAAATCGCGCGCTTGATCGGGCGTATCGATCTTCACGATCGGCGGATCGCCCAGATCGAGTTTCTCGCGCGAGACGCTTGAAATTAAAGGTCCGGCCACCGCGACGCGCGGCGCTTTGGCGGTCGAATCCGCAGTTCTCCGGACCTCGAAATTCCACATTGGCCCTCCGACATCGACGACGCTGGTAATGCCGCAGCGCAAATAGCGCGCAAAAGTGTCGGCTAAATGCGATTTGATCCAGCCTACTTCGTCTTTATACGGCCGGATACTATTGAGATCCGCGCCGTCCGGCCGGGTGAAAAGATCACCCGACTGGAAGAAATGCACATGCGTATCGATGTAGCCAGGCAGAATGAATTTGCCGTCGCACTCGATCCAGCGGGAGCCGACTGGGACACCGCTTTCCTTGCGGCTGGCGATGCTCTCGATTTTGTCACCGTTAATTACGACAACGGCGTTCTGAACAATCTTGCCGTCCGCCGGGTTAATCGCGGTGCCGCCGACCAGGGAAATTTTCTGAGCGAGCGCGCTGGTCGCAAGGGCTGATCCTATAAGAAAAGCAGCAATTCGATTCATAAGGGAAGAGTATTGTGAG